>Ga0209716_1000206_pt1 | contig 60756 bp, 39 predicted proteins | sample COGITO_mtgs_1205_FD_184811 | JGI IMG/M metagenome (GOLD analysis project Ga0209716, IMG submission 184811) | Pelagic marine microbial communities from North Sea - COGITO_mtgs_120531 (SPAdes) (version 2) | ecosystem: Environmental > Aquatic > Marine > Epipelagic ... | reverse complement strand
AGTCAAAAGGTCTTCAAATTTCTTAACTGTTTCCTTTATCTGTTCATCAGATAAAACGGGATTTAGAATGAAAACAGTTTCGTAATGATTCATATTTATATAATTTTAAGTGTGCAAAAATAAGCAAATAGCTAGGTATACCAAACATTTATCAGTCTTTTTTACGCTCATAAAGTAATATCAATTAATTTATTTTAACTTTGAGATAGAATTACCTCCATGAAACTGAATTACCTACTTCTAGATCCCAATGATGTTGCACGGCTCCAGGTTAGACAACGTTTGAAAGAAATTCCTGAATTAAGCCTTTTGAATGAGTTTTCTAATTTCAATGACTTAAAGAGTTTTCTTCAACACGAAAGTACCGATTTAATCATTATGGATCCCTCAGAAAATGAAGATAAAATTTTCAACTTCATTGAACAAAACGGAATACAAAACAAAGTTATTTTCACTTCCAAAAAATCTAAACATGCTGTAAAAGGATTCGAGTTAGGTGTCTTAGATTTCTTACAGAAACCTTTTACCCTTAATCGTTTTGAAGTAACCATCGATCGGATTAGAGATAATGAAATAGTTTCAAAACCCATTACTCGGGAACTCAAAAAAAACTTAGAAGTAAAATGCAATCTTAAAACAGAAAAAATATCCCTTTCATCTATTCAATGGATTGAAGCTATGGGTGATTATATTAAAATAGTTACGCCTCAAAAAAAATATATTGTATTGTCTTCTATGAAAGGAATTCAAGAGCGTATTCCTGATAATTATTTTTTTAGATGCCACAAATCTTATATTATAAACACGGAAGAAGTTGCTAATTTTTCACAAAACACCATTTTCCTAAATAACAAATCAATTCCTTTGAGTCGTTCTAAACGAAAAGTCTTTAGGGAATTTTGGTCAAGCCGCTATTGAGGGTCAACATCTATAGAAACTCGAATGCTCCTATAAGCACCAATTGCTTCAAAGCTTTTTAAGGACGAAACAACTATTTCTTTTATTTTATTACGACTAGCATTGTCAAGAAACTTAATAAGTAATTGTTTGTGATACAGATTACGAACACGAGCTATTGGTGGATCTACAGGGCCTAGTACAGATCCTTGTAAGCTTAAATTTAATGCGTTTACAAGCCATTGAGATGCTTGATCTACTTGGTAATAATCTTTAGATTTAAGAGTAATTCTTATGAGTCTAAAGAACGGTGGATATTGATACTCTTTTCGTTCTCGAAGTTGCGTAGAAAAGAGTTTTTCATAGTCGTTATTAATTACCTGAAGTAAAACAGGATGTTCAGGAGTATAAGACTGAATTAAAACTTGCCCTTGTTCTTTAAAACGTCCTGATCTCCCTGCTACTTGGGAGAGCATTTGAAAACTGCGTTCATGAGCTCTAAATTCAGGAAAATTTAATAAAGGATCGGCATTTAAAACACCAACCAAAGCCACATTTTTAAAATCCAATCCTTTGGTTAGCATTTGAGTTCCAACCAAAATCTGAACTTCCCCTTGAGTAAATGAATCGATAATGTTATCAAAAGATCGCTTCCCTCGTGTACTGTCCCAATCCATTCTGGCAACCTGGTGTTCAGGAAACAATTCGTTTACTTGCTCTTCTATTTGCTGAGTTCCCATTCCCTTTACATTCAAAGAATTACTACCGCAAGCACTACAAGAAATTGGCTTTGCAATGTGGTACCCACAATAATGACATCGAAGTTGTTGGTTGTATTGATGATAGGTTAATGTAACATCACAATTTGTACACTGAGGAATGTGACCGCAAGTGAAACATTCCATTACTGGGGCATAACCTCTCCTGTTTTGAAATAAGATAACTTGTTTATTATTTTCCAAAACAGACTTGATTGCAGTTATTAATTCTTTTGAAAAAAAGCCAGTCATTTCCTTTTTACGGTGCGCTTCTTTAAGATCTATACACTCAATTCTTGGCATTAAAATACCCCCGAATCTAGCTTTGAGTTGTGCATAGCCATATTTTTTTCGTTCTACATTAAAACGGGTTTCGATTGAAGGAGTTGCCGAGCCTAACAAGACCTTTGCCCCTTGGGTTTTTCCTAAAACAATAGCCGTGTCCCGAGCATGATATCGTGGAGTAGGATCAAACTGTTTAAAGGAGCTCTCATGCTCTTCGTCAACAATAATCAACCCAAGGTCTCTGAAGGGCAGAAAAACCGATGAGCGGGCCCCTAAAATGATCTGAGCTTTCTCTTGTTTTTTGATGATGTTATTCCAGACTTCTACCCGTTCATGTATTGAAAATTTTGAGTGATAAACAACAACCTTAGAACCAAATCTATCTTGCAAACGATGAATCATTTGAGAAGTCAAAGAGATTTCAGGAAGCAAATACAATACTTGCTTGTTTTTTGCTAGAACTTGCTCCATTAAATCAAAATAAACTTCTGTTTTTCCAGAAGAAGTTACCCCCTCTAAAAGCACTACATCTTGATTTTTAAATTGCTTTTCTAAAGAATCAAAAGCTTCCTTTTGCTTTAGTGATAATTTAATTTCACTCTTAAAAGTAGATGGCACATAGGGAATTCGATCTTCTTCAAAAAAAGATTCTGATACATATCCTTTATCGAGGAGTGTTTTGAGTGCAGCACTCGTAGAGCCTGTTTGTTTCAGCAGTAAACTTGCCTTTGTCCATTGTTCAAGCCTGGGCTCTATGCTATATATCCCAAGCAATAATGCACTTTGTTTTGGTGCTTTATTAAGCACCTCAAATAATTGTTCTAATTTTTGATCTGCCCTATATGCTTCCACTATTTGAACATATCGTACACGCTTAGGCTTAAATTTTTCTTTTAATTCTTGATACGATTGGATAAGATCTTTTTCAAGCAAAGACTGTATCAGAGGAAAAATGTGCTTGCGCTCAACAATCTTTTTGATTTCATCAACAGTTAGTGTTTTCTTGTCAAGAGCCTCATAAATAAGATATTCATCATCAGAAAGATGATCTTCCTTAACTTCAACTTCATTATTTTTACGAATTAAAGTTTCACTTGTTAAAAGCAAAGCAGAAGGAAGCGCAGCTCTGAGAACAGATCCCATAGAACATAAATAATAAGCTGACATCCATTCCCAAAGCCGAATCTGCTCATTAGTTACAACAGGGTGGTCATCTAAAATAACTTCAATAGTCTTAGGTTCGTAGGTTTGTGGAGCAACTTGGTGTTTAGCATATACAATTCCTGTATACATTTTACTTTTTCCAAAAGGAACACCCACGCGAAACCCAGGAGTTAAAAAATTATACTCCTCTTCAGTAACCCAATATGTAAAAGGCTTAGGCAAGGGTAATGGAAGTAATACATCAATAAAAAAGAGCATAGTTTAACTTTTTTCGTCTGATATATTGACTTTAGATTTCTTGTTTAACTTATTTAGTGTCGCATTGAGCTCAAACCCCAATAACAGTAAAATAGAATTAATCCAAGTATATAGCATAAACAATAACAAAGCCCCTATTGAACCATAAAGCTGATTATATGTTGAAAATCGATCGACATATACTCCAAACAGATAAGTACTTGAAATTAACAATAAAGTAGTCATAAATGCACCTGCAGAGAAAAAGCGAGAAATTCTTCCTTCAACCGTCCCGAAAAAATATAAAGTTGAAATTGAAAAATAAGCTAAAATTACAAAAAAGATGAGCTGTCCAGTTCGGATCCAGTTGACGGTATTAGACACAAAATCTGGAAGATTTCTTAAAAAATAAATTTCAAAAAATATAAAAACTGCAACTGCTACAAGCAATAGAAATGCTAGTAGAACACTTACTCCAACGGCAATACAGTATTGTTTGAAAAAATTTCTTGTAAGATCAACATGATAAGACTCCTCAAAACTAGCAAAGATGGAACTAACTCCGTTTGCAGTTAAAAAAATTGATAAAATAAAAACTGACGAAAGCAATCCCCCTCTGGGTTTACTCTGAATGTCTTGAAAAATAGTTGTAAAGAAAGTATGAGTTTCTTGAGGAAGTAAAGCTTCAATAAACTCAAGTAAAACAACATCAAAATTTTGAATTGGTATGAATGGAAGTAAATTCAAAACAAAGAGTAAAAATGGGAATAAAGCCATAAAAAAACTAAATGAAACACTCCCGGCACGAGCCGTAAAAGCTCCTCGAACAAGACCTACCAAATACATTTCAACCAGATCATAAAAAGAAAAACTATTCGCCCCTGGAAGTTTAATTAACTCCAATGCTTTAATCAATTGCCCTAATACAGGGATTTTTTTTAGTTTTTCTTTCATAACAATAAGGTTCACCAAAAATACTAATACCCAATCAACTTCTTATAAGTTAGAGGATATTTTTAAAAAGAAAGGTATTTTAATTCTATATAAATCAATAGTGAAAGGAGTTTTGTAATTTTGTCCCATGGAAATACAATTGATTTGCATTGGAAAAACAGATGATCCTGATCTTCAAAAGCTAATTTCAAATTACGAAAACCGATTAAAACATTATATCAAATTTACACTTCTTGTAATTCCTGATATTAAAGATGCTAAAAACCTTTCGAAGGAACAACAAAAAACTAAAGAAGGAGAATTGATCGAAAATCAAATCCGGATTTCAGATGTTGTTGTTTTGTTAGATGAAAATGGAAAAGAATTTTCATCCGTAGGGTTTTCAGAATACTTAAACAAAAAAATGAGCTCAGGGTGTAAGCGTTTGATTTTTATAATAGGCGGGCCTTATGGGTTTTCAAAAACGTTACAACAAAAATACAAAGCAAAGATTTCACTTTCTCAAATGACCTTTTCCCATCAAATGATTCGTCTTTTTTTTGTTGAACAACTGTATAGAGCCAACACAATTCTCAAAAACGAACCTTACCACCACCGTTAAAAAAAACTATATGAAACTTGTATTTGCAACGCATAACTTAAATAAACTTAAAGAAGTTAAAGAAATGGTTCCAGAGGGGATAGAAATCTTAAGCTTAAGCGACATAAATTGTACTGAAGAAATCGAAGAAACAGGCACTACATTAGAAGAAAATGCAAGGATAAAGGTTACTTATGTTAAAGACCATTATGGCTATGATTGCTTTTCTGACGATTCTGGTCTTGAAATTGACTCCTTAAACGGAGCGCCAGGAGTATATTCTGCTCGTTATGCTGGGGAAGATAAAAACAATGATAATAACATCAAAAAGGTATGGAAAAACCTAAAGGATAAAGAAAATAAAAGTGGCCAATTTAGAACAATAATCGCTGCTGATATAAAAGGCAAAAAATCCCTTTTTGAAGGGATTATTAGAGGAACTTTAATAGACGAAAAAAGAGGTGAAGGAGGCTTTGGATATGATCCTATTTTCGTACCTACAGGTCACTCAAAAACATTTGCGGAATTAGAAAAAAAGGTCAAGAACACAATAAGCCATAGAGCAAAAGCATTTAATTTTTTTGTAATAAGCTTAAATTCAGCTATTTAAGCTTATTATTTAAAAGGCTTAATGAAACATTAACTCAATTATTAGCAGTACCTTTGCGCCAATGAAAACATTCCAAGAACTTGGTCTTAACGAAGCCTTATTAAAGGCAATTGAAGACATGGGGTTTGAACACCCTTCTGAAGTACAAGAAAAAGCAATTCCAATCCTACTTGAAAAAGATACAGATATCGTTTCTTTGGCTCAAACTGGAACAGGAAAAACGGCAGCATTTGGTTTCCCAATGCTTCAAAAAATTGATCCAAAAAGCAAAACGACTCAAGGGCTTATTCTATCCCCTACAAGAGAGCTGTGTTTACAAATTACCCAAGAAATAAAAAACTACTCTAAGCACATGAAAGGAGTTAATGTTGTTGCCATTTATGGTGGAGCAAGCATTACCGATCAAGCTAGAGCTGTTAAGAAAGGAGCTCAGATTTTAGTTGCTACTCCAGGACGAATGCAGGATATGATCCGCAGAAGACTGGTAAATGTATCTAAAATTGAATACTGTGTTTTAGATGAAGCAGATGAAATGCTTAACATGGGATTCTTTGAAGATATTACTGAAATTTTATCTCATACTCCTGACGAAAAAAATACATGGTTGTTTTCTGCAACCATGCCTAAAGAAGTTTCTGTTATTGCAAAAAAATTCATGCATAACCCAGAAGAAATTACAGTAGGTACACGAAATGCAGGAACAAAAAATGTTAGCCACGAATACTATAAGGTAAGCGGAAGAGATCGTTATCCTGCATTAAGACGCTTAGCTGATGCACATCCAGATATTTTCTCTGTAGTTTTTTGTAGAACTAAAAGAGATACTCAAAGTGTAGCTGAAAAATTAATCGAAGACGGATATAATGCCGGAGCACTTCATGGTGATCTTAGTCAAAATCAACGTGATTTAGTAATGAAATCATTCCGTAACAAACAAATTCAAATGTTAGTTGCAACTGATGTAGCTGCTCGTGGTATTGATGTTGATAACATTACCCACGTAATTCATTACCAACTTCCTGATGAAATAGAAACCTATACCCACAGAAGTGGTAGGACTGGTCGTGCTGGAAATCAAGGGATTTCCATGATTATTGTTACACAAAGTGAGTCTCGCAAAATTCGTGCAATTGAAAAGAAGATTCAATTGAATATTGAAATGAAGAAGATTCCTACTGGAATGGAGATTTGTGAAACGCAACTATATTCCTTAGCACAAAAAATCAAAAACACAACTGTTAACGAAGACATCTTTAATTACCTCCCAAAGGTTGAGGCTGAATTAGAGGACTTAAGTAAAGAAGAGCTTATTCAACGACTAGTTTCTGTAGAGTTTGCTCGTTTTCATAATTACTACAAAAAGTCAAAAGACCTTAATAGTAAGTTCGAAGACAACCCATCAGAAAAAACGAAACACAACAAAAAAGAAACGACAAGATATTTTATCAATGTTGGAGAACGTGATGATTATAACTGGATGGCGCTTAAAGATTTTTTAAAATCAACTTTAGAAATTGACACAGACGACATCTTTCATGTTGATGTTATGGAAAGTTTTTCTTTTTTCAACACTCCCAACAGTTTACAAGAAAAAGTTTTAGAAAAATTCACTGACTTCCAGTTAAACGGACGCTACATCAATGTAGAGGTTTCTGAGAAAGCTCCTAGAGGGAGAAGCGGCGGTGGCGGCGGTGGAAAAAGAAAAAGCTTTAATAAAGGTGGAAGCTCATCTGGTGGTGGAGGCTACAATAAAAAATCGAATTCATCTGGAGGCTCCGGAGGTGGTGGATATGACCGCGGTAAAAGAAGAAGTTTTGACAACAATCCTGATAAAAAAAGAGAAGAATCTAGCAGCTCGCCTCGAAGATCAAGTTCTGGATCAAAACCAGCTTATGGTGCTAAAAGTAATAAGCCTGGTGGCTTTGGTCGTAGATCAAGAAACTAAACTTCATTTGTTAATTTATTAACAAAAAAAATATTTACTGGGCTTCGACATTTTCTTTATACTTTTACACTATGAGTTATAAGATATTTAATGGTTTTCTGACCTTTTTTCTGTTATTCACAAGTCTGGCTTTAGCCCAAGACCCTGAAAGACAAGTCCTCAGGGGAACAATCGAAAACGAAATTACACAGGTCACTATGAATAGTGTCCATGTACTCAACCTCAACACTATCGTAGGATCCATTTCAAATGATAAGGGTGTTTTTGAAATTGAAGCGAAACCTAAAGACACCCTCTATTTCTCATATTTAGGATATAAATCACTAAAAGTAGCTGTGACTCAAGACATGTTGAAGTTTGAAAATCCAAAATTCAAACTAACTGTTTTAGCATTTGCACTCGAAGAAGTTGTAATAAGACCTTATCAATTAACTGGATATTTGGCTATTGATGTAAAAAATGTTCCTTTAAATCCAGCTGGGCGCTACAACATTCAAGGACTTCCCAGTAGTGGATATGAAGCTGGAAACAGAAATAAATCTTCCATATCAAAAGCTGTTGGTGCTCTTTTTAATCCTGCAGATTTTCTTTACAATCTTTTTGGCAAAAATCCAGCTCAAATGCGCAAGCTCAAAAAAATGCGTGCTGATGATGAAATTAAAAATTTACTTGCGTCTAAATTTGATCGGGAGGTATTGATTCAACTCTTAGGAATAAATCGGGGTAACCTTGAAGAAATTCTGAGAAACTGCAACTACTCTAAAGCCTTCATTTCAGAGGCAAATGACCTTCAAATATTAGAAGCCATTAGCGGTTGTTATGAAGAGTTTAAAATTCTACAGCTATAAATATGAACTCTTCTTTACTTAAAGAAGCATTACGGTCTTATTCAGCTTCCATTGAAGACAGAAAGAAAGGAATATTCCTCATTAAAAAAAATCCTGAGCTAAAGCCTGTTGCTTTGATACGCTAATAGAAGCCAAAAAGGTTGCCCCAAAAGTATTTACTCTAAAAACACTAATTTATTTCAAAGATCATAACGGATGGATTATAGAGGAATTAAAATCATTTATTAAGCGGGAACTTCCGAAAAATTCGCCTGCATTTAAGGCAACACTTAGACAAATCCTACCATTTTGATTTCTATTTTGGCATAAGAACCGTATCTTTGCAATTCTAATAAGAAGCTATGAAACTTAATACACTCAATGCAATATCACCTATAGACGGTCGGTACAGAGTAAAGACTAAAAACCTTTCTCCATTCTTTTCTGAAGAAGCACTTATACGATATAGAGTTCGGGTTGAAATAGAATATTTCATAGCATTATGTGAACTTCCACTTCCACAACTAAAATCATTTAACCCCTCCCTTTTCGAAGAATTAAGGTCCATCTATCAACATTTTACGGCAGATGACGCTCTCGAAATTAAAGCAATAGAAAAAACTACTAATCACGATGTAAAAGCTGTTGAGTATTTTATAAAAAAAGAATTTGACAAACTAGAGCTTCAAGAATACAAAGAGTTTATTCATTTCGGATTAACTTCTCAAGACATTAATAATACCGCCATCCCTTTATCAATTAAAGAGGCGATAGAAAAAGCTTACTTACCAGAATTAGGTAGTTTGATCGATGCCCTTAAACTTTTATCAGAAGAATATAGTGACATTCCGCTTTTGGCACGTACCCATGGACAACCAGCCTCTCCAACTAGATTAGGAAAAGAAATTGATGTATTTATAAATCGAATTGAAAATCAAAGAAAATCTTTACTCAATATACCAAATGCAGCAAAATTTGGAGGTGCAACAGGGAATTTCAATGCACACCACGTTGCATATCCTGAATTAGACTGGAAGTCATTTGGAACTCATTTTGTAGAAGACAGCCTAGGTTTACACCACTCTTTTCCTACTACTCAAATTGAACATTATGATTTTTTTGCTGCTCTTTGTGACTGCCTCAAAAGAATTAATACAATAGTAATTGACTTAGATAGAGATTTTTGGACTTACATTTCTATGGATTATTTTAAACAAAAAATTCTTGACGGAGAGGTAGGGTCTTCTGCAATGCCCCACAAAGTAAACCCTATAGACTTTGAAAACTCTGAAGGTAACTTAGGAATTGCCAACGCACTTTTCGAATATTTTGCAGGAAAATTACCAATTTCAAGACTCCAAAGAGATCTTACAGATAGTACTGTTCTTAGAAACATAGGAACACCCTTTGGACATTCACTTATTGGGTTTCTTTCAACTCAAAAAGGACTTAGCAAACTATTATTGAACAAGGAAAAGATTGAAAAAGATCTTAGTGAAAATTGGGCCGTAGTTGCAGAGGCAATTCAAACAATTCTTAGACGTGAAGGATATCCTAATCCTTATGAAGCTCTTAAAGGGCTAACAAGAACTAATCAAGAGATAAATCAAGAATCATTACATAACTTTATTGATGAACTTGATATTGACACTAAGATAAAAGTAGAATTAAGAAAGATCACTCCTTTTAATTATACGGGGATCTAATTAATCTTTTTTAAGAAATTACCCCCTGGAATATCTATAATTTCAGTTAAGACGGCTACTTGTTCTAAATCAATATTACCTTCAATCGAGAGGAGTATGAAATCTAAATTAGAAAGCTCTAAACCTTCTTGATCTGCTATCTTTTGAGCACCGCTTACATACATAACCAAACGGTCTACTCTAGAATCATCAGACCCATAAACTACACAGAATTGAACTTCAACTTCTTGCTCAGAAATATTCATAACAGATTCCAAATCTGTTTGTGCTAATTGATACTTTAACCAGGTTTCCATATCTTGAGCTATACTCAGATTTTTGGTGCTTAATACCCTGAAATGCTTCATGCTTTTGACCATTTCAATAAAACCATCCATTTTAGGGTCTCCTGTATTAATAGATAGCTTTCCTAGCATTTCAAACATTTTTGGGCTTACACTGAGGTATGATGCATCCGGATTTTTTTGATACTTTTGAAAAACATCCTGAGCTGTTACTTGGCTAAAATTGAATACTATAAATAATAAAAAAGCGAATTTGTTCATTTGGAGTGTTTTTTGATAGTACAAGTATAAGGATATATTTTAAAATGTATTATTATTCGAAAGAGTTCCTTAAATTTACTTTTTAGAAAAGTAAAACTATTATTATTGTTTAATTATTGATACTATGAAGAAGATATTTTATTGCTGCCTTTTGGGAATTACTATTTCATCAATTGGTTGTGCCTCTGAGGATCGAGATGATGCTATAATCAACATCCCTGCAGATACCTCAGCATCGACTCCAACGGAACCCGTTGCTAACCTTGAAATCAATGATTTTATTTGGAAGGGATTAAACCAGTATTACTTGTGGCAAGAAGAAGTAGATGATTTAGCCGATTCTAAAACCACTAACGCGGCAGAATACAATACTTTCTTGGGAAATGTAGTAGACCCTTCTGCCTTTTTTGGTAGCTTAAAACATGAAAAGGATCGTTTTAGTTGGATTGAAAAAAACTATGTAGAACTTCAAAATCAACTGGCCGGAATATCTGCATCAAACGGAATGAAGTTTTATTTTATTAGACAATGCACAAACTGTAATGAAGTGGCGGCAGTAGTTACCTATGTTTTACCTGAATCAGATGCTGCCGCAAAAGGAATTGAGCGGGGAAACTTAATCACCTCTGTTAATGGAAGAGATTTATTTTATGAAAATGAAGATAACAATAATTTTGAATTGCTTTATGGTGATTTAATGACTTATACCGTTGGCTTGGCAAGTTACAATCAGGATACACAAATATTTGAAAGCACGGGTGAATCAGTAGTTCTAGATAAGGTAGAAAACTTTCAAGAAAATCCAATTCACAAAAATATTATACTCGAAGCAGGGGACAGAAGCGTTGGATATTTAATGTATAACCAATTTGTTGCTAGTTTTGATGATCAACTCATACAAGTATTTTCTGATTTTGCTTCTCAAAACATTACGGACTTAGTTATTGACTTAAGATATAACGGGGGTGGTTCTGTAAGAACCTGTGCCTACCTAGCAAGTATGATTACCGGGCAGTTTACTGACGAAATTTTCGCGCAACAAAAATGGAATTCCAAACTCATGACCTATTTCAATAATCTAAACAATAATTCGGACCCAGATGATGACCGTGAATTAAATAATTATTTCACAAATACTACTGTTGGTGGAGCTTCTTTACCTGGATTGAATTTATCTACAGTATATGTTTTAACTACCAAAAGAACTGCTTCTGCTAGTGAACTATTGATTAACGGACTGAAACCACATATAAATGTTGTTCAGATTGGTGATACTACAGTAGGTAAAAATGTAGGTTCAATAACCGTCTATGATTACATAGACAATAACGGGACCATAAATGATACGCACGACTATGCAATGCAACCTATTGTCCTTAAAATTGCTAACAGTGAAGGAATTGCAGATTATCTTGATGGTTTAGTTCCAAATACGGCATTGAAAGAGTATTTTAATGATCTAGGAGTACTTGGAGATCCATCAGAGAATTTTCTTGCAGCCGCATTAAATCAAATATCAGGGTCCGGAAGATACAGTATCCCAAAAGGAACTAGTTTTCCTCTAATGAAAGATCCCACATTTGATGCAATGCATGGAATGCATATTGATTTTCCTCAAGAAAAATATATTGACATCCTTAAAAACTAAAATTAAATCCAATTCTAAAGTTACGTCCTTGAGTGCTGAAATTTTCAATTTCAACATATTGAGCATCTAACGCATTGGTTATAATAAAAAAGGCAGTTAACTTTTGATCTAAAAAAGTACGAGTCAATTTATAATCAAAAAGTGTGTAGGGATTTAATTTTGAGTCACTCAGACTTCTCCTACTTCCAATATGCTGCACACTTGCGTTAAAATGAAACAAAGCGCTTAAATCATAATCTAAAACCCCACCAAACGCATGCTTTGGAAGGTTAATTAAGTTGCCCGATGTGGTTTCATTATACGTATAGTTAAATCGTAAATCTACAGCAGCAAAAATCTTGTTTTTATATTCAAACTCAAAACCTTCATAGGTAACTTTATTTATATAATTTCCATAACGATATGTTGTATAATCATAAATAAGAGTCGGGTTTTCTGTTCTTTTAAAAAACACAAGGGATGCTTTTGAGTTTTTAGCACTGCTCCATTCAGAGCCAAACTCAAAAGTGGTGTTCTCTTCTGGCTTTAAATCTAAATTACCTGAATAAGAATCATATAGTTGATAAAGACTCGGTGGAATAAACGCAGAACTTAAAGATGAAAATAGTTTCAAACGGTTTTCATTTGCTAATTGAAATGAATAGCTTGGGTTAACACTATAGGTTTGATGATTCCCGTAAGTTTCATGAACATTGAGTCTTGTTCCGGCATTAATATTCAATCCAAAAGGTGATAAATAAACCAGATTAAAATATGCATCGTTCTGATCAACTTCGGGAACACCTCTGTAAGATGACCTTTGATGGGCATACCCAAAAATGGCATAAAACTTATCCTGAATTATATACTTATTAAAAACATCTAAGGTAAGGTTTGAAGCTCGTGAAATTCTCGGAAAACTATCTTGGAAATCACGATCTGTATTCTGAAAACCAAACGTAGCATGAACACTTCCTTTAGCATAAGAATAAGAGGACTTGAATGAAATTCTTTCAAATTTTGTTATTAAAACAAAATCAGCATCCTCAACTGGAAAAACATTATCATAATCTGAAACAATATGATCTTTGTTATAAGTGAAATTCCAAGCTAATGCTTTTTGCTTTTTACCCAACTGAAATCCAAAATTAGTTCGGTAAAACCGATCAAGTTCTTCTCCCAAACTTACAGAACTCAGGCCATCTATGATTCGAGAAGCAAGGTTAACCTTATAAAAAAACTCCTTTTGAACACCATAAATAGTAGCAAAAGTAGAAAGGTAACTAAATCTATTTAGGGAAGTGTTAGCCGCTTGATGTGATCCAACTGTAGAGCCTAAATCAACCGTGAGTTTTTTAGTGAATTTTCTTGTGGTTATATTAACAACTCCGGTAGAGGCTGAACTTCCATAAAGGGTACTCGCAGCTCCTTTTATAATTTCTATGGAAACAACATCTGATAAGTTTAATAAATTTAAATCAAAGTCATTGTCGATCCTAGAAGGATCAGAAACACGTACCCCATCGATTAAAATTAAAACTTGTCGATTACGACCACCACGAATTGAAAAATTAAGGTTTTGACCAGCAGCAGATCGACTCCCTATTATATTAATTCCACCAAAGGTTTGTAATAATTCAGATAGGTTTCGACCTTGAAAGTTCTTCAACTCTTTTTCAGAAATTTTAATCACATTCTTACCCGATTGTGAACGTTTAATTTCAAACCTAGAATCGACAACAACAACTTCTTCTAATAAAGTGTTTTCTTTTAAAGGATCATCTTCAACTGAAGATTGATTTTCTTGAGAAAATCCCAAGAAAGCATTAAGCAGCATTAAGCCACCCATATAAAATTTAGGGTACATAAACAAAGCATTAAAAGGACAAACAAAATATAAATGACTCAAAACCCTTATCCCGAAGACTTTAAAACATTATAAAATGGCAGGTATCCTGACTTGCTTTACTTGATGACCTTCCCATTCTTTGAACAGTGGCGAAGCATTAATAAAACCTCAAATGGAGGCTAAAGCTTACAGTTGCGGGAACAGTTTTGGATTCTAACCAAATTCCCTTTTAATCTTGAAAAAATCAAGAACCAAATTATGCCACAAAAATAAACTAATTCTATGATTTAAAATAAAAACAAACAATTTTATTGGAACTAAAAATTAGCTGTAATTTTATGCCTTGTGAAAAAGATTTATGCTTTTATATTATTCGGTTGTTTACTTTTTGGATGCAAAGCACCCCAAAAGCAATCTGGTATTATAAATCTAGCTAAGTACGCCCGAGGATTTTCAATTGAAAATAAAGGAGAATATGACATTCTTACATTAAAAAACATAGTTCCTAATTCTCAAAAGGTTTTTGAGTATGTTTTATTACCAAATAATGTACAACCTCCAAAAGATATTAAATATGAAGGCATTATTAGAGTCCCTATCAATCGACTTGTAGCGACTTCAACAACCCATGTTGCTTTTTTAGAAGAACTAAATGCTACCGAAATTCTTGTAGGTTTTTCTGAACCAAAATACATTTCGTCACCAAAAGTACAAGAGAGAATTAAACAAGGAAAAATAATTGACGTAGGACAAAGTCAGCAAATGAATGTTGAGAGGGTAATCGATTTAAATCCAAATTTAATCTTAAGTTTTGGTATCGAGAGTATAGACAGTTCCTTGAAACGTTTTAATGAAAGAGGAATTCCTTCAATTTTTATAGGTGAATGGAATGAACAAAGCCCTTTGGGAAGAGCAGAATGGATTAAGGTATTTGGGGCATTGGTTGGAAAAAAAGAAGAAGCTAATTTATTGTTTTTAGAAACTGAAAAAAAATATATAACAGCTAAGAATTTAGTGAATAATATAACTAATAGACCCACAATTCTAGCCGGCGCAATATATCAAGACGCTTGGTATCTTCCTGGAGGAAATAGTTATTTAGCAAATCTTTTGGAGGACGCAAAAACAAATTATTTGTGGAAAGAAGATACGAATTCTGGAAGCTTAGCACTTAGTGTAGAAGCTGTTCTGGAACAAGGACAAGATGCCGATTTTTGGTTCGCTCCAGGGCAACACACCTCCTACTCTATTCTAAATCAGGAACATGCTCTATATTCTAGATTTAAAGCTGCTAAAGCAAAAAATATTTTTACCTATTCGCTAACAAAAGGGAGTACAGGAGGGATTTTATTTTTTGAATCTGGAGCTTGTCATCCAGACCTTGTTTTAAAAGACATAATTCATCATCTTTACCCAGAATTAATCAAATCATATAAACCAACTTATTTCTTACCCTTAAATGATTGAAATTAGAAATTACAGAGGCTTTTTCACCTTCCTAATTGGATTGTTATTCCTGTGTATTATTTTTAATTTAAGTCTTGGTTCAGTTGATATTCCCCTTTGGGAAGCAATCAAAATTACGCTGGGCTACCCAACAACAAAGCCAACATTTGAATACATACTTTTGGACTATAGGATTCCCAAAGCAATAACAGCAATACTTACAGGCGGAAGTTTAGGCGTTTGTGGGCTTATGATGCAAACTTACTTCAGAAACCCTTTGGCTGGCCCCTATGTCCTCGGAATCAGCTCCGGAGCAAGTCTAGGAGTTGCTTTACTTATCATGGGAAGTTCAGTCTTTGGAAGTTGGTTTGCCTTTGGAGAATTAGGGTTTCGGTGGGCAATCATGATTGCTGCAAGCATGGGTAGTTTGGCAGTATTTAGTGTAATTCTTTTAGCATCAATAAGACTAAACAACAGTACTTCTCTTTTAATCTTAGGGTTAATGTTTGGGAGTTTTACAGGCGCAATTGTAAATATTTTAATGTTTTTTGGAAGTAAAGAAGCCTTGCAAAAATATATCTTTTGGTCTTTTGGAAGCTTGGGTAATATTAATACTTCTGAATTAAAAATACTAAGTTCTGTAATTGTCATAGGACTTGTCATGGCTGTTTTTGCAATTAAAAACCTCAACAGCTTGCTTCTGGGTGAAAAATATGCACAGTCGCTCGGAGTATCTCTTAAAAGAAGCCGGTATTTAATTGTATTCTCTAGTAGTTTATTGGCCGGAGCAACAACTGCTTTTGTTGGCCCAATAGGGTTTATTGGTCTAGCGGCTCCTCATTTAATTCGCCTTTTAATTCCTTCTACCCGTGACCATAAAATCATTTTACCAGCGGTATTTTTAGGTGGCGCATTGCTGCTCTTGGTTTGCGATTCTATTGCTCAAATACCCGGAAGCGCATCTATTTTACCAATTAATGGAATAACTTCTTTAATTGGAGCCCCCTTAATTATTTTACTCATTTTACGCCAACGAAAATAAGTTATGATAGCACTCAACAAACTTACTACGGGCTATATTTCTGAAGAAATCTCTAAGGATCTTGATCTAACAATCGAGAAAGGTACTTTAGTTGGAGTTTTGGGGAGTAATGGAATTGGAAAAAGTACGCTCCTTAAAACGTTAGCAGGATTTGAAAATCCATTAAATGGAACTATAACCATCGACGGGAAAGACATCCATGAAATGAGCCCAATTGACAGAGCAAAAAACCTGAGTATTGTTTTGACCGAAAGATCCTTATCTGGAGACCTTTTAGGTAAAGAAGTAATACAACTAGGAAGACAACCCTACACCAATTGGATTGGTTCTCAAAAAGCAAAAGATCGAGAGCTAGTCTCTGAAACTATTGAGCAAATGAATATTGGTGCACTTGCTGACCGAAAGCTGAAGACAATGAGTGATGGTGAAATTCAAAAAATTCTTCTGGCGCGAGCACTAGCACAAAATACAGCAATTGTTTTGTTAGATGAACCCAGTGCCCATTTGGATTTGTACAACAAAGCTTTGTTATTTCAACAAATCAAAAAAATTGTCTCACTAAAACAAAAGACCATACTATTTACGAGTCATGATCTTAATAGTGCAATCCAAATATGTGATAAAATTTTACTGCTTTTGGTAGATAGATGGGAGTTTGGTACTCCTGATGAATTAATTCAAAGAGGCGTTTTTCAAACTGTTTTCCCTAAAGAAACTGTTGGATTTGATCCACTTCAGAAGCAATTTAAAATCTGTATTTAATTTATTTTGTTAAATACATTTTACGCCTAGCATATAAGTCATAAAACTGGTCATCTTTTAGGCTATCAATAAACAGAATACTCTCTCCTGTACTTTTCATTTCCGGTCCAAGCTGTTTATTTACATTATGGAATTTATCAAATGAAAATACAGGCTGTTTAATAGCATAACCTTCTAGTTGAGGGTTAAAATTAAAATCTTTAACCTTCTTTTCGCCTAACATTACTTTGGTTGCATAGTTAACGTAAGGTTCTTTGTATGCCTTTGCTATAAAAGGAACAGTTCGTGATGCTCTAGGATTCGCTTCTATGATAAATACTTTATCGTTTTTGATTGCAAATTGAATGTTGATTAGTCCAACCGTTTTTAATTCTTTAGCAATTTTAACGGTATGGTCTTTAATTTGTTGAATAACAAATTCTCCTAAGTTAAATACTGGAAGGGTTGCATTAGAATCTCCCGAGTGAATTCCACAAGGTTCGATATGCTCCATAATACCAATAATATAAACATCTTCTCCATCACAAATAGCATCTGCTTCGGCCTCTACAGCACCTTCAAGGTAATGATCTAAAAGGAGTTTGTTGTTTGGTATTTTACGCAGCAAGTCTACAACATGAGTTTCTAACTCTTCTTTATTAATCACAATTTTCATTCCCTGACCACCAAGTACATAAGAAGGTCTCACTAAAATAGGGAAATCTAATTCATCAGCTAGAGCTAGAGCTTCTTCAGCATTTTCTGCAACTCCAAAATCTGGATAAGGGATGTTGTTTTCTTTTAAAAGCGTAGAAAAACTTCCACGATCTTCTGCTAAATCAAGCGCTTGAAAACTAGTTCCTATTATCTTTATTCCATAACGTTCTAGCTTTTCAGCTAATTTTAATGCGGTTTGTCCCCCTAATTGAACGATAACGCCTTCGGGTTTTTCGTGTTGGATGATGTCGTAAATATGTTCCCAAAAAACAGGTTCAAAATATAATTTATCTGCAACATCAAAATCGGTAGAAACCGTTTCAGGGTTACAGTTAATCATAATTGTTTCATAGCCACATTCTGAAGCTGCTAAAACTCCATGGACACAACAATAATCGAATTCAATTCCTTGCCCTATCCTGTTAGGACCTGAACCTAGGACTACTATTTTTTTTCGATCCGAAACTATACTCTCATTATCACTAAAAGGCTCTTGGTCTTTTAGTTGCATCTTTTCCTCAAAAGTAGAATAGTAGTAAGGTGTTTTTGCAGAAAACTCTGCAGCACAGGTATCAACTAATTTATATACTCTTTGAATTCCAAGTTTGGAACGGCAGTTATAAACTTCGCTTTCCATGCAATCGAGCATGTGTGCAATTTGTCTATCTGCAAATCCTTTTTGCTTTGCCTCTAACAACAGGGGCTTATCGATAGTATCTATAGAGTAATTAGAAATCTCTTTCTCCAAAGCATATAACTCCTCGTATTGTCTCAAAAACCATAAATCAATTTTTGTGATTTCATGAATTCGACTCAACGGTATTCCCATTTGGATTGCATCGTAAATAACAAATACTCGATCCCAACTGGCGTATGTAAGTTTAGATATAATTTGATCATAATCGGTATATCCTTTTCCGTCAGCTCCCAATCCATTTCTCTTAATCTCTAGAGACTGTGTGGCTTTGTGAAGGGCTTCTTGAAATGATCTACCAATTCCCATTACTTCTCCTACAGACTTCATTTGAAGACCAAGTGTTCTGTCAGATCCTTCAAATTTATCAAAGTTCCAACGTGGTATTTTAACAATTACATAATCAACTGTGGGTTCAAAAAGAGCCGAAGTTGACTTGGTAATTTGATTTTCTAATTCATCTAAAGAATAACCGATTGCTAATTTAGCTGCTATTTTGGCAATAGGATATCCAGTAGCTTTAGATGCTAAAGCTGAAGATCTAGAAACCCTTGGGTTAATTTCAATAGCAATTATATCTTCGTTCTCATCTGGACTAACAGCAAACTGAACATTACATCCACCTGCAAAATCTCCAATGCTGCGCATCATTTTAATCGCCATATCACGCATACGTTGATAGGTAGTGTCTGATAATGTCATTGCAGGAGCAACTGTTATGGAATCTCCGGTATGAATTCCCATAGGATCCATATTTTCAATTGTACAGATAATTACAACATTATCGTTTTTATCACGAAGTAATTCTAACTCGTATTCTTTCCATCCAACTAATGCTTTATCAATAAGCACTTCATGAATAGGAGAAGCTTCTAGACCTCTGGTCAAAAGCTCATCAAACTCCTCTGCATTGTGAACAAAAGCAGCTCCTGTACCTCCTAGAGTAAATGAAGGTCGAATTACTACTGGGAAACCAAATTTCTGTATGATTTCTTTTCCTTTCAAAAACGAAGTTGCTGTTTCTGCTGGGGCAACAGGGATGCCTATTTTTTTAAGCAATTGTTTAAATTGCTCTCTATCTTCTGTAATATTAATTGCGTCAATGTCAACACCTATAAGCTCTACATCAAAATCTTTCCAAATACCTTTTTCATCAGCCTCAATACATAAATTTAATGCAGTTTGTCCTCCCATGGTAGGAAGAACCGCATCAATATTGTGCTTCTTCAAAATCTCTACAATCGATTTTGTAGTCAACGGTTTGAGATACACATGATCTGCCATGGTAGGGTCAGTCATGATGGTAGCAGGGTTAGAGTTGATTAATACAGTTGTAATTCCATCATCTCTTAGAGAACGAAGTGCTTGTGTTCCTGCATAATCAAATTCACATGCTTGACCGATAATAATTGGGCCTGATCCGATGATAAGGACTGTTTTAAGGTGTTGTTTTTTAGGCATTGGCTATGATAGTTAAATAGTATATATAAAAAAAGGTGTTACTTATAAAAAGTAACACCTTAAATTTAAATGATTTGATTCATTATTTTTTATGTCTTGGCTCGGAAGATACAGATATTTTTTTACGTCCTTTAGCTCTACGACTTGCTAAAACTTTGCGTCCATTAGCCGAAGCCATACGATCACGAAATCCGTGTTTGTTTCTTCTCTTTCTCTTCGAGGGTTGAAATGTTCTTTTCATAAAATATAAGTTTGAATAAAGACTTATGTCTTGCTTTTCAAAGCGTGAGCAAATATACGATAAGTTTTATTTTAGACAAGTGTTTTTAAAAAACAATCTTTTAAAATTTTAAAAAAAATACACAACATTAAACACATCTAAAAGAATTGCATTCATAACCCCAAAATCACTTAAATATATCCCCTTAAAATAAGCTTATAACTGTTGTCGTGCTTTATTCATCCTTAGTGATTAGTTTTTATTAACTTTGACAAAAATCATCAAAGCATGTTCCCTAAGATTATAAAACTCATTCTTGCTGCGCTCACAACAGCATATAGTATATACCAATTTATAGAAGGATCCATTGGTAATGGTATTTTTCTTCTGCTAATTGCAGGTATGTTTATTTTACTTTATTACAAAAATGAGTTTATACTCCTTGCTTTTTTTCAATTGAGAAAGCAAAATTTTGAAGGTACTTTAAAATGGCTCAATCGAATTTCAAATCCGGAGCAGAGTTTGGTAAGAAAACAACAAGGTTATTTCAATTATTTACATGGTATTATTCTTTCACAAACGAACCTTACCAAAGCAGAAAAATATTTCAAAAAGGCCATAGAATTAGGTCTATCAATGGACACCGATTTGGCAATGGCTAACTTGAGTCTATCAGGAATTTACATGCAAAAAAGAAGAAAAAGAGAAGCTACTCTTTTACTTAACAAAGCAAAAAAGCTCGACACCCAAGGGGTTTTAAGCGGTCAGATTAAGCAAATGCAACAACAAATGAAACGAATCTAAGGGCCAACCTTAACGTTTTGTGGGATTTTAATGTAATACAGTTTTCTTGACTTATTATTCAGATGATTTTGAAGAAGCCAGGGATTGTGAATTTTGATTTGTTTATAATTAACCCCCATATTCTTTGCGAAACTTGCAATATTAGTGATTGCAGTATCTACCTCGACTGTATAAACAGGAATTTCGTTATATAAATCTTGATTCTCAAAAACAAATCCATATTTCGAAGGGTTTGAAAGAATTTCTTTAGTTGCCAGAATCCGAAAAACATAACGTTTAGTTTCTCTATTAAGTAATAGGTCGTAATACGAATCGACTTGTTGTCTTTTAAGCAACCTGTCTATGCCAGAAATACCTCTGTTATAGGAAGCGGCGGCTAGTGTCCAAGAGCCTAATCTATTTTTCGCCTTTTTCAAATAAGCACAAGCTACACGAGTAGAAAACTCAATATTATAGCGTTCATCTACATTTGTGTTTACTTCAAGTCCCATTTCACGTCCTGTTGTTTTTAGAATCTGCCAAAAACCTTTAGCTCCAGCTGGTGAATTTACGTTTTCAAGACCACTTTCAATTACAGCTAGGTATTTGAAATCATTTGGAATACCTTCTTCTTCTAAGATTCGTTCGATTAACGGAAAATACTTATTGCTGCGTTTAATCATCAACATCATATTCGACTGCCAGTACGTATTAACTAATAACTCCTTATCCATTCGTTCGTGAAGGTCTGGATCTTCTAGAGACACTGTTTCTCCTGCAAAAGTATATTCAGATGCAATATCTAAGGCATAAACCTTAGAAGGTTCACTCATTCCGTAAGATTTAAAAGCACTTTTACTTTTCAGCAAACTTGAACTGAATAGCATCAGAGCACTTATCATAAGAAGTGATCCAATAAAAATTTTATTTTTAGTTTTCATCTATATTTATTGAGATAATATTTTAGGTAATTCAGTATTAAACCATTGTGATTTTGCTAAAATCATTGCATGTGTTCCGTTTTGTAAGGTATGAAGATGCCGCGTTTTTATTATATTTTTAAACGGAAATATCGTGTCTTTATCTCCCTGGATATGAATAATCTCAGAATCAAAGACTTCCTGTTTCCAATTCACCAAGGTATGAACTGCCCATTTTAAGTAATCTGGATTGCGTTCCGATAAATACTTTTGATATAAATCTACTTTGCGCTCAACTGAAGTGCCAAAAACAAAAAGGGCTAAACTTTCTAGATTTTTAATCCACTGAGTAGGTAATAGTTTATGTGCATTTGTTTTTTTTGAAAAAGTCATTGAGAAAGGAAACTCTTTATTTGACTTAACACTAGAAACAACAACTACCTTATGACATTTAATGTGCTTTGCCATTTCCTGAACTAAAACTCCTCCAAAAGAAACCCCTAATAAAATAGGCTCTTGATGCGCAACTCGTTCACACATTCTCAGTGCATAACTTTCTATTGACTCTTCAGGTTCTGGGGTAATCCAAGACAAGCAAATGACCTCAAAAGAAGCTGACAAATCTATAAACTCAAATATCTTTGGACTTGCTGCCATTCCAGGCATTAGATATAAACCTCGTTTCATACTTTTATTTTCTCGGTTATCTTGCATTAATAATTAATTAACAAATAATTCGTATCTTTGTACTCCGTTTAAGAAATCATGGTAAAAACATCTTTTACCTTATATTTCACATTGTAACAAACTTTGGCCTTTAATTTTGAATTTAACTAAATCAACAGACATGAGTCAACTTACCCTCGAAAATAATGAATTTTTACGTCAATTTGAAGTTGTTGTAAATGGATCTATGGCACGAATTGAATATGCTGAGCAAGAACGTAAGATTTTTCTTACCAAGTTAATTGTTCCTGAAGATATTGATTCGGCTGCTTTCAAAGATGAATTCATTAGAACTGTGCTTGATTTTGTTGCTGAAAAAAATATGAGAGTTGTTCCTACAAGTCCTGAAATAGCTGGTTTTCTAAGAAAAAATAAAAGCTATAAAGATCTTTTACCAGTAGGGATTAAGTTATAATAGACTAATTCTCACAAAACCTTCTTCGTCAATTTCCTTTAATTCTGCATTACGCAAAGTATTAACTAAACTTGGATCCCAAGGCATTCTTACTTTAACATAGTTGTCTGTAAACCCAGTTATATAACCCATTTTATTTTCTCCTTCAAAAAGAACAACTCTTGACGTTCTTAATTGAGAGGTGTAAAAATGATGTCTTTTCTTTACCGAAAGACCGCGTAACATTTTACTGCGTTTTGCTCTGACTTGCTTAGAAACAATGTTTTCCATTGATGCTGCTGCTGTATTTGGTCTTTCTGAATATGAAAAAACATGTAAATACGAAATATCCAGATCTACTAAAAAAGCATATGTCTTTAAAAACTCCTCTTCGGTTTCTCCAGGAAAGCCAACAATTACATCAACTCCAATACATGCATGTGGCATTGCTTCTTTTATAGCCCTTACACGATCTATATATAGTTGAGATAAGTAACGGCGGCGCATTTGTTTGAGAATAACATCACTACCACTCTGAAGCGGAACATGGAAGTGGGGAACAAAAGCATTGCTTTTACCTACAAATTCAATTGTTTCGTCTTTTAATAAATTAGGCTCTATTGACGAAATTCGAATGCGACTAATCCCTTCTACTCTGTCCAAAGCTTTTACAAGATCAAGGAAAGTATGTTCGTGTTTTTTAGATCCAAATTCTCCTTTTCCGAAATCACCAATATTAACTCCGGTCAAAACAATTTCTTTAATGTCTTGGGCTGCAATTTTTTTAGCATTCTCAATTACATTCTTTAAGTCATCGCTTCTAGAGATTCCACGTGCTAATGGAATTGTGCAATAGGTACATTTATAATCGCACCCATCTTGAACCTTCAAAAAAGCACGTGTACGGTCACTTGTAGAAAAACTACTGATATATTGAGTTACAGAATCTATTTCGCAAGAATGTATGGCACTAATTTCTTTTTTAGTTAAATCATCTAGATATTGTGTTAGCTTGAATTTTTCTGAAGCACCCAAAACCAAATCCACTCCAGTAACATCAGCCAAAGCTTTGGGCTGTAACTGCGCATAACATCCAATAGCTGCAACGAAGGCATCCTGATTTTGCCGCAAAACTTTTGCAACCAACGCTTTGAAACGCTTGTCTGCATTTTCGGTAACAGAGCATGTATTAATAACATACACATCGGCAGAATCTTCAAAAGCAACACGTTGATAATGTTCTTCCGAAAAGTCACGCGCTATTGAAGCTGTTTCAGAAAAGTTAAGTTTACAACCTAACGTATGAAAAGCAACGCGTGTTTTTTTTACTAGCACCGAGGGATTGGGAGTCAATGAATCCAAAATATATATAAAAAAGGTTATTTTTGAAGCAAATATACTACTTTGATTTCCAAGTTCCATACCAAGTTCAACTTCCAACTTCTAAGCAAGATTTTGCCTTTACTTTATCTGTTGCTTTATGGTTGTGCCTCAGAAACATCAACTAATAATCATGATGTCTTTAGGTATAATGAATTTAGAAACATCACCTCCTTAGATCCTGCCTTCGCAAGAAATCCACAGAATATATGGCCAATACAGCAGCTTTTTAATGGCTTGGTTCAATTAGATGATTCATTAAATATAATACCGGAAATTGCTAAATCATGGAATATCAGTGCAGATGGAAAAAAATACACTTTTAAACTTCGGGAAGATGTTTACTTCCATGAGTCCCCTGTTTTTGGAGAATCCATGACTCGAACAGTCAACGCAGAGGATTTTGTTTATAGTTTTGACAGATTAAAAGATGGAAAAACAGGTTCCCCTGGCGGTTGGGTTCTCCAAAATGTTGCGGGTTACAAGGCCATAAATGACCACTCACTCTTAATTGAACTAAAGCAGCCGTTTCCTGCTTTTTTAGGGTTACTAACCATGCGCTATTGCTCGGTTGTTCCTGTAGAAGGAATATTGTTTTTTAATGAGGATTTTCGCTCAAACCCTATAGGGACTGGACCTTTCAAGTTTAAAAAATGGGAAGAGGATGTAAAACTCGTTCTTCGGAAAAATACCCGCTATTTTGAGCAGGATGAAAACGGAGATCAACTCCCCTATTTAGAGGCAATAGCGATTAGTTTTTTGCCTGACATTCAAAGTGAATTCATGTTGTTTATTCAAGGTAAGTTTGATTTTTTAAACTCTTTAGACACCTCTTACAAAGATGATTTACTTACCCCTTTAGGAGAACTTCAAAAAAAATATAAAGGTGTTATTGATATGGGAAAAGGGCCTTATTTAAATACAGAATACATCGGTTTTTACCTAGACTCAGATAACAAAGCGATACAGTCTCAAAAAATAAGGAAGGCAATGAATATTGGATTTGATCGTGAAAAAATGATTTTATTTTTACGAAACACAATTGGATTTCCTGCTTTTCAAGGCTTTATACCGAAAGGGCTTCCGGGTCATGGAAATCAAAACCTCAGTAAGTATGATCCACAGTTAGCACGAACCTTAGTCCTAGAATTTGTTGAAGAATACAACGAACAACCCAAGATTAGACTGGCGACTGATGTGAATTATCTCGATATATGCGAATACTTACAACGAGCCTATCAAAACATTGGAATCGATGTTACCATTGACCTTATGCCTACGGCAACTTTACGTCAGGCAAAAAGTTCAGGTAATTTAGAAAGCTTTAGAGCGAGTTGGATTGCAGATTATCCTGATGCCGAGAATTATTTATCTCTGTTTTATTCAAAAAACTTTTCGCCCGCTGGACCCAACTATACACATTTCAAAAGTATTGAAATTGATCGTCTATATCAAAAAACCATGCTGGTATCAGACCCGGAAGAACGAACCTTGTTGTATGAGAAGATGGATGAATTGTTGATGTCAAAATACCCAGTAATACCTTTGTATTATGATCAAGCAATTCGATTTACACGGAAAAATGTGAATGGATTAGAAATGAATGCAATTAACTTATTGAATTTAAAAAGGGTATATAAAACCCAAGACTAGCTGTCTTTTCTCCAAACAGCAGTGGTATCAAAAATTGTTTCAAGAATTTGAATATCATGATCCGTTAATTTGCTCCCTTTACGTTCCATCATTGCATTATTGGACTCCATTGCTTTTGCAAAAGCATAGGTCTGAAATCCTTGAGCACCACCATAGCTATAACTAGGTATAAAGGTCCTTGGAAAACCTGTCCCAAAAACATTAGAATTGACACCAATTACAGTGGCGGTATTAAACATGGAGTGAATTCCACAACGACTATAATCGCCCATCAGAAGTCCACAAAACTGCAATTCTGTTTTAGTAAAGTTCTCGGAAACGTAATTCCATATTCTAATTTTACTGTAGTTGTTTTTAAGATTAGATGCATCGGTGGCAGCACCAATGTTGCACCATTCTCCAATTACAGCATTCCCTAAGAAACCATCGTGTCCTTTGTTAGAATTTCCTAGAAATAGTACATTATTCAATTCGCCTCCAACTTTAGCGTTTGGACCTATAGTAGTTCCTCCATATATTTTAGCTCCCATCTTAACTACAGAATTTTTGCAAATTGCTAGTGGACCCCGCAGCATTGATCCTTCCATTATCTGAGCGTCTGCTCCAATGAATATTGGTCCTTCGGAAGCATTTAGTATGGCGCAAGAAACTCTAGCTCCAGGCTCAACAAATACTTGTTCTGGATTAATGACTCGATTTGTATCACCTAAAACTTGTGACATTCTATCTCTAGTAAGCCTCTTGAAATCTTGTGCTAAAACTTCAGCATTATGAACAAAAAGATCCGAACAGTTTTTAATTTGAATCAGTTCTTGCTCGACATCAATTTCATTGAAACCAGAAGTATCTGAAGGAAGAATGGAATTCGTAGTGCAAAAAGCTACGGGATTAGAATCAAAAATCAACACTTGGTTTTCTTTCAAGTTTTTTACCTGAATAGCTAAAGATCTAGTCGGAATATAAGTTGGGTTTATGAAATAATTTAAATCTGCATTATGCAATTGATATTTAGAAGACAAATAATTTTGTGTAGCAAAAGAACATTCTTGTCCCAGAAAAGCTTCCCATTTTTCTCTAAGGGTATCAATACCTATGCGTAGCTCAGCAACTGGACGTATATAAGTAAAAGGCAATAACTGAGAACGTTCTGGCCCGTCAAATAAAATAGTATTGAAATGTTTTGACATAAAAGTGATTATCCCCAAAGGGTGTTGAGCTTATATTAATGGTTACAGTTCAAATTTATGAATTTTTTAAAGATTAACCCACTTCAAAAAAATCAAAAAAAAAGCCGTCCAAATAAATGGACGGCTATAGGTGTATAAGAATAAAAATTACTTTTTAAACTTAGAGTATTTGTTTTTGAACTTGTCAATTCTACCAGCAGTATCAACCAATTTAGTTTTACCTGTATAGAAAGGGTGAGATGTTCTTGAGATTTCAAGTTTAATTAAAGGATATTCAACACCGTCAACTTCAAGAGTTTCTTTAGAGTTTACTGTTGACTTCGTTAGAAAGACATCTTCGTTAGACATGTCCTTAAAAGCTACTAGTCTATAATTTTCTGGATGTATACCTGCTTTCATGAATTTTATTTTTAAAACGTTTGCAAATGTAATAGTTTTTTCTAAATTTAACCAACTTAAATCATCAAATAATTGAAACCAAATATTATGAAAGATCAAAATCTTGAACTAAAAAACCACATTCTTCAATACGGATCAATACTAGGGGGTATCTCTGTTATCTTCGGACTCATGCTTTACTCTTTAGAAATGCATTATCAAAACGACACAAATGCTACCATCGTAAGCCTTGTAATAACTATTGGTGTTATTGCTTTTGCTCAATTCAACTACCGCAAAGATAATTATGGCTTTCTATCTCTTTCTCAAGGGATAAAAATTGGTTTAGGAATGGCAGCAATTTCAGGAATTATTAATGTTCTATACTTTTTGGTTCTTTCTAATGTTATTGATCCAGAAATGATGAACAAGGCAACTGAGGTAGGAATGAATGAGTTTTTAGATCAAAATCCTGAAGCAAGTGAAGAACTTATTGAACAAGTAAAAGATATGCAAGAAAGCTTTACTGGACCATTAATCAGTAGTAGTGTGATAATTATATTTAGTCTTCTTACCGGTTTAGTTGTTTCCTTAGTTACAGGACTTTTCCTAAAGCGAAACCGTCCGGAATAAGCTTATAATTTTGTACCTTTGAGTACGTTATTTATGCTATGAATCTATCCATCATTATACCGCTTCTCAACGAAGCAGAATCTCTACCTGAACTTCACCAGTGGATTCTTGACGAATTGAAATCAACTAATTTGTCTTTTGAACTTATTTTTATAGACGATGGAAGCTCTGATAATTCGTGGGAAGAAATTGAAAAACTGCATCAATCCCATAACACAACCTATGGGATTCGTTTTTCAAAGAATTTTGGAAAATCACAAGCGCTTCATGCGGGTTTTGCTGAAGCTTCTGGAGATGTAGTTATTACTTTAGATGCAGATTTACAAGATGCACCAAGCGAAATCCCTAATTTATATCAACGCATTGTAGCGGAAGACTTGGATATGATTTCGGGATGGAAAAAGAAACGTTATGATTCTCTTTTCTTTAAAAATATACCTTCAAAATTATTCAACTGGGCAGCACGTCGCAGTTCTGGAATATATTTACATGATTTTAATTGCGGAATTAAAGCCTATAGGCGGGATGTAATCAAAACCGTAGAGGTTTATGGCGAAATGCATCGATACATTCCAGTTTTAGCAGCTCATGCTGGATTTACTAAAATTGGTGAACAAATTGTTCAACATCAAGCTAGAAAATACGGAGTTACTAAATTTGGTTGGATTCGTTTTGTAAATGGATTTCTAGATTTAATTACACTTAGTTTTTTGAATAAGTTTGGTAAACGTCCCATGCACTTTTTTGGCTTCTGGGGATCGCTTATGTTTTTAATTGGTTTTGGAGCGGCATTTTATCTCGGCATTGATAAATTATATCTTGACCCAGACGGTCGTCTAATTACGCAACGCCCCGAATTTTTTATTGCTCTAACCACCATGATTCTTGGAACACAATTTTTTGTTGCAGGATTTTTAGGAGAACTGTGGGCAAAACAAAAGAATCAAAAGCGCTACACCATTAAGAAAACATTAAAAGCACTTTAATGAGTTTCGATGAAAAGGCAAACTCTTGGCTAAAAAAGCCCTTTGATACTGACACCCAAGAAGCAGTTAAATCTCTATTTGATAAACCGAGAGAACTAGAAGATGCTTTTTATAAAGACCTTGAATTTGGGACTGGTGGAATTAGAGGAATTATGGGGGTTGGAACCAATCGTATCAATAAGTATACGCTTGGAAAAAGCACACAAGGTCTTTCTTTTTACTTAAAAAAAATATTCTCTACAGAGACAATCAAAGTTGTAATTGCTTATGATTGCAGGCACAACAGCAAAGAATTTGCACAAACAGTTGCCGATGTTTTTTCGGCAAACGGAATTGAAGTTTGTCTTTTTTCTGACTTACGCCCTACTCCAGAATTATCTTTTGCAGTACGTTATTTAAAAGCGCATTGTGGCATTGTTTTGACAGCTTCGCATAACCCTTCACAATATAATGGATATAAGGTTTACTGGAAAGATGGTGGTCAAATTGTCCCTCCGCAAGACAAAGAAATAATTTCCGAGATTAATAAAATAGATTTTGATTCAATTAACTTTAAAGCTGATTCATCAAAAATAAAATTGATTGACAAAGAAATTGATGATGCTTTTTGTGAAACTGCAGTTCAAATTAGTAAAACTCCCAGAAAGTCGAAGTTAGATTTATCTTTTGTTTTCACTTCGCTTCACGGAACTGCAATTACATTAATACCTCGAGTATTTGAAGCCGCAGGTTACTCTCAATTTCATAGCATCAAAGAACAAGAAGTTCCCGATGGAAACTTTCCCACTGTTAAGTCACCAAATCCTGAAGAGCGGGAGGCGTTGACACTAGGGCTTAAAAAAGCTAAAGAACTTCAAGCCGATTTATTAATTGGCACAGATCCTGACGCAGATCGCTTTGGAATTGCAGTTAAAAACACATCAGGTGCCTTTGAGCTTCTCAACGGAAATCAGACCATGTTAGTGTTGACTCGATATCTACTAGAACAATATCCTGAAGCTTTAACCCAAAAGCATTTTATTGGCTCTACTATAGTTTCGTCCCCAGTGATGATAAATTTAGCAGCACACTTTGGGGTTGAATGTAAATTAGGATTAACCGGCTTTAAGTGGATTGCTAAAATGATTGAAGATTTTCCTGAACAAACCTTTATTGCTGGTGGAGAAGAAAGCTACGGATACATGGTCGGAAATAAAGTTAGAGATAAAGATGCTATTACTTCTGCTTTGCTGGCTGCAGAAATTGCTGCTACTCAAAAAAACTTAGGAAGTTCTTTTTACGAATACCTTATTGACAGCTATTTAAAATTTGGATTGTATCACGAAGAGCTTGTGTCAATAACAAAAGAAGGAAAAGCTGGTTTTGAAGAAATTCAACAAATTATGAACGATTTTAGAAACAACACCCCCAAGTCTATTGCAGGTATTGAGATTGATAAAATTGATGATTACGGTAAGCAAATTCAACTATCATTAAATGGGGGAAAAGAAAAGCTTCCCTACCCTAAATCAGATGTAATTGGCTTTACTTTAGTAGATGGAAGTAAAATTGCAATACGACCTAGTGGTACAGAACCCAAAATAAAATTTTACTTTAGCGTAAATACAACCTTAGAATCCATTGACGCTTACACAGAAACTAAAAAAACACTGACAAGTAAATGCCAAAAACTAATACAAAGCCTAGGGATATAAATGAACTACTTTAAAAAAATATTACTCTTCGCATTACCTTACAAAAGGTTTGCTTTTTTGAACATACTTTTCAATTCACTTTATGCTCTATTTAGTGCGCTATCTTTTGTTGCACTAATTCCGATGCTTAATGTCTTGTTCGAAAAAACACCCACGGTTGATAAGGAGCCTATTTACACTGGAATTTTAAACCTTAAAAGCTATATAACCGATACTATAAATTTTAGAGTTGGCTCAACGCTAGAGGAAAATCCTTTAGGTGCATTGTCACTTGCTATTGCATTAATTTTAGTTTTATTCTTCCTGAAGAATTTTTTCAACTACTTAGCCATGTTTTTCATTACTTTTTTACGTAATGGAATTTTAAAAGATCTCCGTAATTCTTTGTATGTTAAAATATTAGGACAACCTGTATCCTATTTTACAGAAAAGAAAAAAGGGGATACTCTAGCCCGAATAACGTCGGATGTACTTGAAATTCAGCACTCCTTTTTATCCATAATGGAATTAATTGTAAGAGAACCATTGACCATAATCTTTACGTTGACGGTTATGTTCAGCATGAATGTGAAGTTATCCATTTTTGTTCTCACTTTTATTCCTATTTCTGGATTCATTATATCTTCGATTGGTAAAACGTTGAAAAAACATTCTCAAAATGTTCAAAAAGAACAAGGAGAATTTCTCTCTATTGTAGAAGAATCTCTAGGAGGACTAAACATCATTAAGGCCTTTAGTGCAGAAGGGAAGTTCACCTCAAAGTTTTTTGAATCAACTTCAAAATTCTTTAGTTTCTCGAACAAGTTGTTAAACAGACAAAACCTAGCATCTCCATTAAGTGAGTTTATGGGTATTGGTGTCATAGGAGGTTTGCTTTGGTTTGGCGGATCCATGGTGATGGTCGACAAAACCCTTGATGGAACAACATTTATTGTATTCATTACTTTAGCCTATAACATTCTAACTCCGGCCAAAGCGATAAGTAAGGCTTCTTATGCTGTAAAAAAAGGGAACGCAGCAGCCGAACGTGTTCTAGAAATACTGGAGGCTCCAAACGAACTCGTTGATCATCCTGAAGCTAAAAACATAGAAGGATTCAATACAGCAGTTGAATTTAAAGAAATAGGGTTTAAATACGAAACAAACCCAGTGCTCAAAGAATTTTCATTAAACCTTAAAAAAGGACAAACGATAGCTCTAGTTGGTCAGTCTGGAAGTGGTAAAACTACAGTGGCTAATTTACTGAATCGTTTTTATGACGTTCAACAAGGAAGTATCTGTATCGATGGAATGGACATAAAAGAGCTTACTACCCAGTCCCTACGTAAATTAATAGGTGTAGTAACTCAAGATTCTATCTTATTTAATGACAGTGTCATAAACAACTTATTGATCGGGAAAGCAAATGCCACCGAAGAAGAGGTTATAGAAGCAGCAAAAATTGCCAATGCACACGAATTTATTGTTACCCTACCCTTGGCATACCAAACTAACATTGGTGATCAAGGAAACAAGTTGTCAGGTGGTCAGAAGCAACGTTTATCAATAGCTCGAGCTGTTCTTAAAAATCCACCCATAATGGTCTTAGATGAAGCAACATCAGCTTTAGATACAGAGTCAGAAAAATTAGTTCAAGAGGCTTTAGAAAACCTGATGACCAACAGAACATCTTTGGTCATTGCACACAGACTATCTACAATTCAGAAAGCAGATCAAATCGTAGTTATGCAAGATGGAAGAATCATTGAAATGGGAACCCATGCAGAATTAATAAAAAACAAAAGCACCTACAAGAAGCTTGTTGAAATGCAATCCCTCTAGTAGTTAAGGCTCCATTTGTTTTGAATAGAAATACGCTACAAAGTCCCATTATTCAATTCAATTAAACTATTTCGTAAAATTAGAGTCCTAGCTATAAACACTTTTACTTGGAAGAGCAAACTATTTTAGTACATGCCTTACAAAATCCTAAAACGCAAGAAGCAGGATTTAAGACCTTAATTAAGGAATATCAACAACCCTTATATTGGCATATTCGTAAAATTGTTTTTGATCATGAAGATGCAGATGATGTATTACAAAACACGTACATCAAAATATTTAAAAACATCAAAAAGTTTAGGGGTGAAAGCAAACTATTTACTTGGATGTATCGGATTGCAACTAATGAAGCTTTGACTTTTATAACACAAAAATCGAAAAAGCTTGGGCTTTCAATTAATGAATATAATGAGAATCAGGTAAATCAATTAGAAGCTGATGTGTTTTTTGAGGGAGATGTTATCGCTCAAAAACTTCAACTTGCAGTAGCAAAATTACCCGAAAAACAGCGTCTTGTGTTTAACCTTAAATATTTTGAAGAACTAAAATACGAAGAGATTTCTGAAATACTAGAAACAAGTGTCGGAGGATTAAAAGCGTCTTATCATCATGCAGTAAAAAAAATAAAGAATGAACTCGAAAAATAAGCATAACGGATATAAAGTTCCAGAAGGCTACTTTCAGAAGCAAAGCAATTTGCTAGATGAACTGGATTCTATTTCAGGGGTCGAATTCAGCTACAAAATACCTGAAGGGTATTTTGAGCAATCAGAAAAAAATCTTTTAAAACTCATCACAAAGAGGCCCAAAAACAAAATAATCCAGCTAATACCATATGCAGCTTCAATTGCAGCTTGCTTAATAATGATACTATTACTAAATAATCCGCCAGAAGAAATTAACAGCAACGCGTTTGTTGAAAGTTATTTAGAAGAACAAGAAAATAATTTAACCACAAATGAATTACTTGAACTCATATCAACCGATGAAATTATTTTTAAATCAATTGTATTCGAAGATTTCAGTTCCGAAACTATATTCGAATTACAACAAGCTTATGATCCTGACTTTAACCTAATATACGAAGACTATGAAGATTAAAAACGCACAACTTTACCTCCTATTATTACTAATAAGCACTAGTGTATGGGGACAAACAAAAGAAAAGAGAATGAGTTTTGAGCGTCTAAAAGCGTTGAAAATAAATTACATTATTGAACAAGTAGATCTAAATACAGAAGAAGAATCTTTTGTCTGGAGTGCTTTCGATAAATACGAAAAAACAGTTTATATAAAATATAATAAAAAAATGAAGTCTTTAAGATACAAGACTTTCAAAAATCTAGATGAACTGAGCGAGGAGAAAGCAGCAGAAGCCCTAGATTCATTAATTCATTTTAGAGCTCAAAAAGAACTACAGGACCTAGAGTTTATGAAAGTTCTTAGAAGTAGGCTGACTGCAAAACAAGTTGTTGAAATCCATGTTGCTGAAGAAAAATTTCAAAGAAAAATGGTACATCATTCAAGAAATAAAAAAAACATACCATAAAATGCACCCAGCTCAAAAGGGAGGCGTAAATTTGCGTCCTGATGAGAAAACTATATAGAATTACAGCTCAAGGTATTGTAGAAACCCTAAAATCTACCCTTACAACCAACGCTCGAGCTACGCGTATTTTGGAAAAACTAAACCTAGCAAATCCAAAATGGGGATCTGGCGATCGAAACACAGTACACAAGGCAACTTATGACATTCTTAGATGGAAAAGCTATTATACTTTTTTAGCTAATCCAAAAGAAGATGCAAGTGAAAAAGAAATTCATTGGGAACTTCTTGGAGTTTGGCTCATAATCAATGGTCTTGAAGTTCCTGATTGGGAAGAATTCAAAAATATAGATGCTAAGGAAATAAAAGCAAGACAAAAAGAAAAGACCACAGCTGAAATTTCCAAATCAATGCCCGATTGGCTTTACGAAAAAGGTAAAGCAGAATTGTCTAAGGAATGGAACATCGAGTTAGACGCTTTGAACCTAGAGGCTAAATTAATCTTAAGAGTCAATCGAATTGTAATTTCTCCCAAAAAACTACAAGAAGAATTATTAACAAAACACAGTATTGAGACACACCAAATTAAAGGTTATGATGATGCCTTACTTTTAGATAAACGAAAAAACCTAAGAAAAAACCCATTATACTTAAAGGGTTGTTTTGAAATTCAGGATGCAAATTCGCAAAAAATAGCCCCTTTTACAGAAGTTAAACCAGGAATGAAAGTTATAGATGGCTGTGCAGGAGCAGGTGGTAAAACGTTACACATTGCTTCTTTAATGCGAAACAAAGGAGAGATTATAGCCCTGGATGTTGAAATAAATAAGCTCAAAGAACTCTCTAGACGAGCAAGAAGAAATAAAGTAAAAGCTATTAAAAACACTTGGGTGCCGGATGCTCAATACAAATCTACACTTACAAATTGGGCAGACCGGGTATTAATTGATGCACCTTGTAGTGGTTTGGGTACATTAAAACGAAACCCCGACTTGAAATGGAAGCTTACAGAAGAAAGAATTTCTGAAGTTATTGAACTACAGCAAAAAATTTTATTAGAACAATCAAAATGGGTTAAAGAAGGTGGAAAACTAATCTATGTTACCTGCTCTATTCTACCAAGTGAAAATCAAAATCAAATTGCTTGGTTCCTTAAACAACCCGAAGGTACTGGTTATATTCTAGAAAAAGAGGAAATGCTTTATTCACATCAAACAGGTTTTGATGGATTTTATGCGGCACGACTTATTCGGAATAGTTGTGAATAACATTAGTAAAACTGTATGAAAAACGATGGTATTTGAGGTGTTTGCTTGTGTAAAAAATATGTAAATTTACACCCTAGAAATACGCAATACCTATGATCCATTTTTTTGGCTTACCTCAAGAGGAAATCTTCGCCGTTGAAACTAACCTAGCTTTGTCTTCTGACTCAGAAAAAAAAATACAATGGCTGTTTGGAGATCTTCCCGTCATTGACTCAAAAAATCTAACAGGAAGTTATTTTGGGCCTCGAGCAACGATGATTACTCCTTGGAGTACAAACGCTGTTGAGATTACTCAAAACATGGGGATTAAAGGGATTACCCGCATTGAAAAGTATATTCCAGAAACGAAAATTGATGTTGTTGACTATATGTTAGTTCAACGATTTGATGCATTAAACGAAAGTTTATTTAAAATAGAACTTGACCCGGAAAAAGTAAAAGCTATTGAAGATATTGCTGATTTCAATTCTTCTGAAGGTTTAGCAATGAACGACGATGAAGTTGAATATCTTAATTCGTTATCTAAACAACTTGGCCGTTCATTAACTGATTCCGAAGTGTTTGGATTTTCTCAGGTAAATTCAGAACACTGTAGACACAAAATTTTCAACGGGACTTTTGTTATTGATCAAGAAGAAAAAGGGAAAAGTCTTTTCCAAATGATCAAGGAAACTGCAAAACAAAATCCGAACAGCATTGTTTCGGCTTACAAAGACAATGTTGCCTTTATCGAAGGCCCCACCATAGAACAATTTGCTCCTGAAAAAGGAGATGTCCCGAGCTCCTATCGCACCCAATCAATCGACACTGTTCTTTCTTTGAAAGCAGAAACGCACAACTTCCCTACCACTGTCGAACCATTTAATGGTGCAGCAACTGGTTCTGGAGGTGAAATTAGGGACCGTTTAGCAGGTGGAAAGGGTTCTTTACCATTAGCTGGAACTGCCGTGTACATGACCCCTTATTCTAGAGTCGCTGAAAACAGGGCTTGGGAAAATGGCTTTAAAAAAAGAGATTGGTTATATCAAACACCTTTAGAAATTTTAATAAAAGCATCTAACGGAGCATCAGATTTTGGAAATAAATTTGGTCAACCTTTAATCACTGGATCTGTTTTAACTTTCGAGCATCAAGAAGGAAATCATAAACTTGGATTTGACAAAGTTATTATGCAAGCGGGTGGAATTGGATTTGGGAAAAAAGATCAAGCTCAAAAAAGCATTCCTAAAAAAGGAGATCGCATCATTATTTTAGGCGGTGATAACTATAGGATCGGAATGGGTGGAGCTGCAGTCTCTTCTGCAGACACTGGTGCATTTGGAAGTTCAATAGAACTTAATGCAATTCAGCGCTCAAATCCAGAAATGCAAAAAAGAGTTGCAAATGCCATTCGTGCTTTGGTCGAAAGTGCACAGAACCCTATAATTTCGATTCATGATCATGGGGCTGGAGGACACTTAAATTGTTTATCTGAATTAGTCGAAGAAACTGGAGGTGCCATCAATATCGATAAACTACCTCTTGGAGACCCTACGCTATCAGCAAAAGAAATTATTGGAAATGAATCCCAAGAAAGAATGGGGCTTATTTTAAAAGAAGAAGACGCTCGAATTTTAGAGAAAATTGCAAACAGAGAGCGAGCACCGTTCTATGATGTTGGCGTTGTAACCGATGACAAACATTTTTCTTTTCATTCCGAAAAAACTGATGAAACACCAATTGACCTAGATCTAAGTGCACTTTTTGGAAGCTCACCTAAAACCTTAATGCAAGACAACACTTTGGTGGCAGATTTTAAAGAAATTGAATATAAAGTGTCTGATATAAACACCTATCTAAATCAGGTTTTACAAATAGAAGCTGTAGCCTGCAAAGATTGGCTAACGAACAAAGTTGACCGCTGTGTAACGGGAAGAGTAGCTCAACAACAATGCATTGGAGAACTTCAGCTTCCTTTGAGTAATTGCGGTGTAATGGCTTTAGATTTTACAGGAACAAGTGGTGTAGCAACTTCTTTAGGTCACGCTCCTTTGTCTGGGCTTATTGATCCTAAAGCTGGAAGTGTCAATGCTATTGCAGAGTCACTCACCAACTTGGTTTGGGCTCCGCTAACAAATGGATTAACTTCTGTTTCACTATCAGCCAACTGGATGTGGCCTTGTAATAATCCTGGGGAAGATGCTCGACTATATCAAGCTGTTGAAGCTTGTTCTGAATTTGCTATTGCGCTAGGAATTAATATTCCTACTGGAAAGGATTCTCTTTCCATGAAACAAAAATACAAAGACCAAGAAGTAAAAGCTCCGGGAACCGTTATCATATCTGCAGCTGGAGAATGTAATGATGTTACAAACATAATTACACCCGTTTTGAAATCGAATGGTGGTGCTCTGTACTATCTAGACATATCCCAGGATGAATTTCACTTAGGAGGCTCTTCTTTCGCACAAACTAGAAATGCTATAGGAACAGAAGTTCCTTCTGTAAAAGATGCTGCTTACTTTGGTAAAGCATTTAATATGCTTCAAGAATTAATTAAAACAAATGTTTTAAGTGCTGGACACGATATTGGTTCGGGTGGACTTATAACTTCTCTTTTAGAACTTTGTTTCCCTAGCCTCGGTGTTGGACTTGATGTTGATTTAAGTAACCTAGGAGAAGCGGATATAGTACGAGTTTTGTTTTCAGAAAAAATTGGAGTTCTGATTCAATCGAATACAGATTTACAAGCTCATTTTGAAGCTGCTGGAATAAAGTGTACCAAAATTGGTTCTGTAAATTCTGAAGCAAAATTAACACTTAAAAACTATGATTTCAAAACTGATTTCTCAATAAAGGAATTAAGAAAAACCTGGTATCAAACCTCTGCACTCTTAGATGCTGAGCAAACAGAAAAAACTTGTTCAAGTGAACGTTTTAAGAACGTGGATCGACAACCACTTCAATATAAATTTCCTGAGAACTTTACAGGTAAATTAAGAGCAACTCCAACTCATAAAATCAAAGCCGCCGTTATTCGCGAAAAAGGAAGTAATTCTGAAAGAGAAATGGCTTACGCCATGCACATTGCCGGGTTTGATGTTCGTGACGTGCATATGACCGACTTGATCGAAGGAAGAGAAACTCTAGAAGACATCAACTTTATTGTTGCTGTGGGAGGTTTTTCAAACTCAGACGTATTAGGATCCGCCAAAGGTTGGGCAGGTGCTTTCAAGTATAATGCTAAAGCAAAAAAAGCTTTAGATAGTTTCTTTGCTAGACCCGACACCCTATCACTAGGAGTTTGTAATGGATGTCAATTATTTATTGAACTGGGATTGATTAATCCAAATCATATTGAAAAGCCTAAAATGCTTCATAACGATTCAGGAAAATTTGAATGTACCTTTACATCGGTTACGCTTCAAGAAAGCAGTTCTATTTTACTTAAAGGAATGGAAGGAAGTACTCTTGGAATTTGGGCTGCTCACGGGGAAGGAAAATTTACTTTTCCACAAAATGAAGATCAATATCAAATCTCAGGAAAGTATGCCTACGAAGGCTATCCTGCAAATCCTAATGGGTCGGATTTCAACGCAGCAATGCTTTGTAGCGATGATGGACGTCATTTAGTTATGATGCCTCACCTAGAACGCTCTACTTTTCCTTGGAATTGGGGACATTATGAAGCCGACAGAAATGATGAAGTATCTCCATGGATGGCAAGCTTTGTTAATGCATACAACTGGTTGAAGAATTAAATTTTTATAAATTAAAATTTCATTGTAGACTATTTTACTTTCATTCTTTAAAATATTTGGGTACATTTATTAACTAATTTTTTAACAATGAATCCGACTAGACTATTTGAGTTTTTAGAAATACAAAGAGAAAATGTTCCTTTAGAAAAGTGCTTGACAACTAAATACGATGGTGTTTGGACAAGTATTTCTACAGAAGAATTCTATCAAAAAGTACAGCAAGTAAGCAGATCCCTTATTAAACTTGGGGTAAAAAAAGGAGATAAAATTGCCTTAATTTCTACCAACAACAGAACAGAGTGGTGTATCATGGACCTTGGCATTCTTCAGCTTGGAGCAGTAACCGTTCCAATCTACCCTACCATTACAGCTCCAGAATATGAATATGTACTCAATCATTCGGAAAGCAAGTTTTGTTTTATTTCTGATGTAGAAATCCTGAATAAATTAAACTCTGTTCGAAAAGCAATACCAAAACTTAAAGAAGTATATTCTTTTGACTCTATTTCAGACTGTCTCTCATGGACAGAACTACTTAGTGATGCAGAGGATAAAGAAACACAAGAATTAGTTGTTGCTGCAAAAGCAGCTGTTGATCCGGAAAATCTTGCAACTATAATATACACTTCAGGTACAACTGGAGTTCCAAAAGGGGTTATGCTAAATCACAGAAACGTGGTTTCTAATGTTATATCAAGTGCCAAAAGATTACCTCTTGAACTTGGAAAAACTCATGCGTTAAGTTTTTTACCTGTTTGTCATATTTATGAGCGGGTAATTCTATACATATACTACTATCAAGGGATTGGAATACATTTTGCAGAATCGATTGAAAAAATATCTGAGAATTTACAAGAAGTAAAACCCTATTTCATGACTGCTGTTCCAAGACTTCTTGAAAAAGTTTACGACAAAATATATGCTCGAGGAGCAGATTTAGATGGCGTTAAGAAAAAACTTTTTTATTGGGCTGTAGATCTTGGCTTACAATATGAACCTTATGGTGCAAATGGATTTTGGTATGAGATTAAACTAAAAATCGCACAAAAACTTATTTTCTCTAAATGGAAAGCAGCTTTAGGCGGGAATTTACACACCATAAGTTCGGGAAGTGCAGCACTTCAGCCAAGATTGGCGCGTGTTTTTAGTGCTGCTGGGATTACCATTTCTGAAGGTTATGGTTTAACTGAAACTTCACCTGTACTAACGGTAAGTGATATCAATAACCGAGGTCTAAAATTTGGTTGTGTTGGAAAAGCAATTGAAGGTGTTGAACTTAAAATTGCTAAGGACGGAGAGATTCTATGTAAAGGACCCAACATTATGCAGGGTTATTATAAAGACGAAGTAAAAACCGCAGAAGTAATTAAAGATGGATATTTCCATACCGGAGATATTGGTGAAATTGACTCCGAAGGTTTTCTTAAAATCACGGATCGGAAAAAACAACTATTCAAAACCTCTGGAGGGAAATATATTGCTCCTCAATTGATTGAAAACAAAATGAAGCAATCCCTATTTATTGAACAAATAATGGTGATCGGTGAGGCTCAGAAAATGCCAGCAGCTCTAATTCAGCCAGCATTTGAATATATTGAAGTTTGGATTAAAGATCAAAAACTATCAATTGAACCAACAATAGAAGGGATTTGCTCTAGTCAAGAAGTAATCGATGCAATTCAAAAAGATTTGGACGAATACAACCCAACCTTTGGAAAATGGGAGCAGGTTAAAAAATTTGAATTAACTCCTGAATTATGGAGTATAGAACTTGGACATCTTACTCCAACCATGAAAGTAAAGCGAAAAGTAGTTAAAGAGCGCTACAAAGAGCTCTTCGATAAAATATATTCTTAGCACTCAATCCCCTTTAAATAAAGGGGATTGTTTTTAATTATGTATTATGCATACATAATTATGTATGCATAATTATGTATGCATAGTAAAATTGATTATATTTGAGTAAATCAAAAAACTACTTGAAACCAATTACAATAGAATACGCATTAAGAACTGCATGGCAGTCGGTTACAAACATGTATAACGATAAAGCGTCTGCTTATAACTCAACAATGTCCATGGGGTTTACTTTACTTTCTATAGATGCAGAGGGAACTCCCTCTACCGCTTTAGGTCCTAAAATGGGAATAGAATCGACCAGTTTATCTAGAATCCTTAACTCCTTGGAAAAACGCGGATATATAAAACGTAAACCCAATCCAAATGATGGTCGTGGCGTATTGATTTTCTTAACCAAAAAAGGGAAAGAAAAAAGAGATATTTCTAAGAAAACCGTTATTGAATTTAACAACTCTATTATAAAGAATATGAATTCGAAAAAAATGAAACACTTTTTTGAAGTCATTGATTATATAAAAACAACAGTCGAGCAAAAGGAATTAATTAATACCAAATAATCAAACTATACTTAAATGGAAAACACGAAAAAACAAACCTTAGGTGGTGATTTTGTAATCAAACAAACATTTGCAAATACTGTTTTTACTCCAGAAGACTTTAGCGAAGAACAGCTTATGATGAAGGAATCTGTTATAGAATTTGTTGATCGTGACATCGTTCCAAACAGAGAACGCTTTGAGCAAAAAGACTTTGATTTGACTAAAGAATTAATGTCTAAAGCTGGTGATCTTGGATTTTTGGGAGTAGCTGTTCCAGAAGAATATAATGGTCTTGGAATGCCTTTTACTTCTACGATGTTAGTCTGTGATTATATATCAGGAGCAAATGGGTCGTTTTCGACTGCTTTTGGTGCTCATACAGGAATAGGTACAATGCCTATAACACTTTATGGAAATGAAGAACAAAAGCAAAAATATGTAAGTAAACTTGCCACCGGAGAATGGTTTGGTGCTTATTGCCTAACTGAACCTGGAGCAGGTTCTGATGCAAACTCAGGGAAAACCAAAGCTGTACTTTCTGAAGATGGAACTCACTATAAGATTACGGGTCAAAAAATGTGGATCACAAACGCTGGGTTTGCAGACATTTTGATTGTTTTTGCTCGTATTGAAGATGATAAAAACATAACAGGTTTTATTGTTCCTAAAGATCTGGAAAACGGAATTACCTTAGGTGATGAAGAAAATAAATTAGGGATTAAAGCTTCTTCCACACGCCAAGTATTCTTTAATGAAACGAAAGTGCCTGTCGAGAACATGCTAGCAGGACGTGGAGATGGCTTTAAGATTGGAATGAATGCTTTGAATGTTGGACGTATTAAACTTGCAGCAGCGTGTATAGAAGCACAAAGAAGAACATCGACTTTGGCTATTCAATATGCAACAGAACGCGTGCAATTTAAAACTCCTATAGCAGAGTTTGGAGCAATTCAATACAAACTAGCCAATATGGCAATGGAGACTTATGCAAGTGAATCTGCTAGTTACAGAGCAGCTTTTGATATTGAAGAGAAAATAAATGAACTTCTAGAACAAGGGTTGTCGCATCAAGAAGCAGAATTGAAAGGAGTAGAAGAATTTGCTATTGAATGTTCCATTCTAAAAGTATCTGTTTCTGAGAAAGCTCAAAAATGTACAGACGAAGGAATTCAAATTTTTGGAGGGATGGGCTTTTCTGCAGATGCTCCTATGGAAATGGCATGGAGAGATTCACGTATAGCTAGAATATATGAAGGAACTAATGAAATAAATCGAATGCTTTCTATTGGAATGCTTTTGAAAAAAGCATTTAAAGGTGATATAGATTTAATGACACCCGCTACAGCTGTAGGTCAAGAGTTAATGACTGGAATCCCTAAAGCAGAGATTTCGAACAAGCTATTTGCGGAGGAGAAGTATCTGATTGAAAACATGAAAAAGGTTTTACTCATGATTACCGGAGCTGCAGTTCAAAAATTTGGACCTAAGTTTGAAAAAGAACAACAAATCATTCTTGCGCTTTCGGATATATTAATTGAAATATATATGGCTGAATCTACAATACTTAGAACAGAAAAAAATTGTGATCGTTTTGGTGCCGATTCTCGAAAGAATCAAATAGAGATGTCTCAATTATACTTATTCAATGCTATTGAAAATATCAATCGAAGCGGAAAAGAGGCTATTGTATCATTTGCTGAAGGAGTTCATCTTAAAGGAATGCTTTCTGGAATGAAGCAATATAGTAAATACACGAATTATCCAAACATTGTAGGTTTAAGAAGAAGTATAGCTTCTACTTTAATCGAAGAAAATAAATATCCTTTTTAATTAGATTCACTGTTTTGTGTTATTTAAAACCTCCAAATTCTATTTGGAGGTTTTTTTTATATATTTATAGGAACTACTATATTGGTTGATGAAAATTATATATAGCTGAAAACAAAATTTAAAATAGAATCATGAAAAAATCAATTGTGCTAAGTGTTCTCATAATAGTGGCTTTGTTTGCAAATACAGATAAGGTACTAGCCCAAACAGAGCGTGATTTTTATTCCATAATTGATGGTATCTCAACGGAAAGAATTGAGCAAGACATTACTACTTTAGCTAATTTTGGAACTCGACATACCTTAAGTGATACCCTATCTAAAAAACGCGGAATAGGAGCAGCACGTAGGTGGATTTTTGATAGTTTCCAAAAAATATCCTCGGATTGTACAGGCTGTATTGAAGTAAGTTATCAAAAAAATTATGTGGAACCTGATAAAAGAAGAATCATAAAACCTGTTTGGATTAATAATGTCATTGCGATTCAAAAAGGGAGTAAATATCCTAATCGTTATATTATTATGAGCGGAGATATTGACTCTAGAATTTCTGACTCCAATAACTTCACTGATGATTCACCTGGAGCAAATGATAATGCAAGCGGAATGGCAGGTACCATAGAAGCTGCAAGAGTATTATCTAATTATTCATTTGAAAATAGCATAATTTATGCAGGGCTTGCTGGTGAAGAACAAGGGCTGTTTGGAGGAAAAGGATTGGCTGAATATGCTAAAGAGCAGGGTTGGGAAATTATTGGGATTTTGAATAACGACATGATAGGTAATATTAAAGGGGTCGATGGTGTTATAGACAACAGAACCTTTAGAATTTTTTCTGAACCAGTCCCTCCTACCGAAACAGAAAGAGAACGGAGAAGTCGAAGATTTTATGGAGGTGAAGTTGATGGGATTTCCAGGCAACTGGCTCGTTATGTCTATAAAACAGTAAAGCAATACATGCCCGAAATGAATCCAAAAATGATCTATCGATTAGATCGTTTTGGAAGAGGTGGTCATCACAGACCTTTTAACGATGCAGGTTATGCAGGAATTCGAATAATGGAAGCACATGAAAATTACACCCAACAACACCAAGATATTCGTACAGAAAACGGAATTGATTATGGAGATGTTTTAGAGGCTGTAAATTTTGACTATGCAAACAAGCTAACCGCAGTTAATGCAATAAACTTAGCATCCATTGCATGGGCGCCACCTGCTGTTTCGGAGCTAGCTATTGGAGGGATTGTTGAAGCTTCAGCTAGATTCAAATGGTCAAAAACAGACGATCCTAACATAAAAGGCTATAGAATATATTGGAGAGACACAACTTCTCCTACTTGGGATCATTCGCGTTTTGTAGGTGATGTTTCGGAAGCTACTCTAAAAGGAATTGTAATTGATAATTTCTTTTTCGGAATAACTACCGTAGGAAAAAATGGTATTGAAAGTCCAGTGGTTTTTCCTAATAAGATTTTTAGAAATTAATAATTATCGGTTGCCAAACGCTTATGGCTACCTCGATTATTTCTTCTGTAAATACTAAAATCAAAGGCTACATATAGCTCAAAAATACTGGGTGAAAGAACTACATTTATCTGATTTATTGGAAGGTTATATTGTACACCGAAATCGAAATTTTCGAAAGAGACACCAACTGAAACACCTATGTTTGTTAGGTCAAGGGAATTTAACTTAGAAGCTTGCTGACTAACACCAAGGGAAAAAGAGCCCAATTGAGCTTCTTGAGAAAGGGTTATTTGAAGTGAATCATCGAAACTAGTTATTGTTCCATAGAGATACATATAAGAAGATTCTGGCAGTAAACCTCTTTGAAATCTATTCAAGTCGAATTCATATCCTCCTTGAACTGAAATAGATAAAGGAAGGTTTTGAGTAGACTCTTTATTAAATGATGCATTTGGTTGATTTAAATGACCTAGAGAAAGACCAAAGAGAAAATTGTCGTTATGAATAATAAATGAAGTACCTAAATCGAAATAATTAACAGATAATATCCCTGATGCTAATGGGTCGATTGATTCTGTATTTACAAAACCTGTTATGGAATTTATTTGATCTTCAAAAATCAAATTCTCTGAAGAAACATTAGAGCTAGAATAACCCAATTTAACTGCTGGAAGAAAAAATAAATTGTTTGCTAGTTGAATTTTATAGACAAAAGTCAATCCTCCATTATTAATACTGAATCCCGTTTTTTGTAAACTAAAAGAATTTAAATCAAGACCTAAACTGAAATTTTGATCCTCAAAAGAAACTGCTCCAAAAGCATATTTATTGTCCTGCTTGCCTTCTATAGTAAATAGAAGCTATTAGATCAGGAGGTGAATAACTAGACCTGTCTTCGTTTTCTATATCGATCCAACTCTTAGAATCAACAGAGGATTGCCATTGATAAATTATATTACCGTTATCAGTAGAAGCATCTGATCCATTTAAACCGTTAGATATTTTGGGAGGGGAAGTATTATAACAAATTGGTCTGTTTTGACTAGAATCTAATGAACCAGGATTGACAATATAAGATACATTAATATCAAATATTTCAACATTATCACTAGAAAAAAATGAGATGTGTGTATTATAATCAAGTAAATTAGTTGGTGATAAATTCCTGGCATTCAGAGCACTACATGTAAGCAACAATAGTACTAAAATATAGGATAACACCGAAGTTGGGGGAACTTCATGGTTAGTTACGTTAAGATTTGGTAGGATAAAGATATAAATTATAGTAAGTAAAAGCACAGTTCAACATGCTTTTTAACAAAAATGATTTGCTGAAAAATAACTTTCAAAAAATATATAGCTGTAATTGACTGTCTAGTAGTAGTTATCGACTTGTAAGCGATTGTATTGTCCCCGTTTGTTTCTTCTGTAAATACTAAAGTCAAAAGTAATGAAGAGTTCAAAAATGCTTGGAGAATACACTATTCCAGGAGACTGGAAAGGAAAATTATAAAGAACACCAAAATCGAAGTTCTCAACAGCTAAACCGACGGAGACTCCTACATTATTCAATGAAAACGAGTTTAATGAAGCTGCCTGTTGACTTAATCCAATTGAAAATTCACCCAATTGAAAATCTTGAGACAGATAAATCAGTAATGATTCCCCGTATTTAGTAAATGATCCATAGGCATATAAGTAAGAATATCTAGGTAAATACCTTCTCTCGTATGGGTTTAAATCAAATTCATAAGCTCCTTGAAGTGAAACTTGAATTGGTTTTTCGAATGGAACTTCTTTGTTGTATGAGGTATTGGGTCTATTGAGGTGTTTAAATGATAACCCTGCCATATATTTGTCGGTATGAAGGATAAAAGAAGCACCTAAATCAAAATAATTAACATTGCTAATGACTGGAGCTAAAGGGTCGATAGATTCAGTATTAATAAAGCCCGTTGAGGTGTTTAATTGATCTTCAAAAATAAGGTTAGCCGGATTGACTGAAGAACTACCAAAACCAACCGTTACAGCTGGCAAAAAGAAGGTGTCATTATCAAATTGTAATTTGTAAACATAAGACACATTTGCGAGGTTTGAAGTCAACCCAGTGGTTTGAATTTTAAATGAATTTATATCTACACCTAAACTAAAACCCTGATCTTGAAAAGTCATGGCTCCAAAAAAGTACTTATTATCTAGTTTATCGTATTCGTTTAATTTCATCGAATTGTATAATACTCCAACTTTATTTAAGCTATTGAAACCAAAGTAACTTGGATTCGATTTTTGCATAAATTTAGAATGATTAACAATGTATTCTTCTTGTGCATAGAGAGAGCCTCCTATAAAGAGGAAGGTCAGCAATAAATAATATGTAGCTTTTTTCAAGATCATTAATTAATCAAAATAAAGGTTCCACTTTTCTCTACAACAGTTTCTCCGTCAAGAAGTATACCAGATGCAGTAAATATATAATAAGGTGAATATGGAGCTAAAGTTCCATCCCAACCAGTTACTGATATTCCTTGAAGGTTTGTCAAGTCAAGTTCTTCAACAAATTCATTATAAATTACATTACCTCTGTAGTCATAAACTGTAAAGGTCATATTATTAAATCCACTAAATAGCGGTCTAAAGTTGTCGTTAATTAAATCGTTGTTTGGAGTAAATACATTAGGTACCATAATATTATATCCACGTCCAACAACAATTGGCTGGGTTTCTTCTTCAGAACATCCAATACTGTTGTATATACGCAATGTTGCAAAATAAGTCCCTGAGACTCCGTAAGCATGTCTTATTGGCGTTACACTGCTTGTAGATGACTGTGCAATTACAGGAGCTGAGTTATCACCAAAAATCCATTCAGAAGTCACAAACGGATCTGTAGACGTGTTTAAGAAGGTTACTTCTTCACGCGCTAGAATCGAAGATGAAATTTCAAAGTTTGGAGATGTATATTCAAAATTCGGTACTCCAATTCCTCTGCTAATTTCCGATGAAATCCAGCATCCTTCTTCGTTTACAATTTTAAAGTCTGCAGAGTCAATAGCGTTTACAATTGCAACAGACCATGAACGATCGTTTATACGAACTACATCTGCAGAAGGAATAAGGATATCGTTATAGTAGAAACTTAAGTTTCCGTTGTTATTATCAAATACATCAACTATTATTCTTCCCTGAAGTCCTGAACAAAGGTCTTCGTCTACAAACGGCCCTTCAATAATATATAGTTCTCGGTTTGGTGATACCTGAATAATTTCTTCGTAATAGAGATAATCGTTTTGTAAGAAGTCACCAACTGCAGCACATGCAGCGCCACGAGGATTAATTGAAGTTATCACCATTCTGTAATTACCTGGTACTAATCCATCGAGTGATGTTCTGTTGGTACTGTCTGGAACCGGAATATATACTGAACTTCCCGATGTTCCCGAAACAACAGCTGTAGGGTCTTCTATAAACCATGTGATTTCATAAGGCAATAAACCACCTGACAACTCTACTCCGATACGTCCGTCTTGACCACCACTTTCACAATCAGGAGATAATGATTTAACAAGGAGGGTAGGATCATCGCGATCAGTCAGGTTAGGACTAATAGTAAACGGTAAAACTACATCTTCTACAAGAATCTCTAAAGGTTGGCCCCCCGAGCTTGTATCGCAAGAATCATAGAAGCATCCATTACTATCGGTAATCTTAACACAATAGGATCCTGGAAGAGCATTTTGAATTGTTTCTCCAAAGAACTTAGCTGGTCGTTCAGTTGGATCATCAGGAGTATAAGTCCATTCAAACTGATAGGTTGGAAGTCCGTTTATGATAAATGGAACTCCTCCTGAAGCTAAACCTTCTATTAAATCAACTCTACCTGTACATATATCGGTTTCAAAAATTGTTTGTCCAGCATATGATATTGGCAAGTAATCCTGAATTTCAAAGAAGAATACTTCTGAACAAGCGGTTAATGTACTTGATGCAGGAATACTTTCTTCTACAATAAGAGTATATCGATCTGCTTGAAGGCTAGGATAACGATAAACATATCCTTGTGGTTTTGGATCTAAAATTCCATTGCTATCAAGATCCCATGCAGCAGGATTAGATATTACAGTTCCTGATTCAGATAATAATGTAATATTAAAGCTATTTGAACCAAGATTTCTACTTAAATTTTCACTGATACTAAATAGTACATCAGAAGTGAAGCTAGTTCCATAGTTATCACATAAAGCTGGGTTGTTTTCTATAGTTCTAAAGTTTGTTATCTGAATTGAGCTTTCTTGAAGTATGATGCTATTCGTTACTAATGTTCCACCACAATTCTCTGAACGTCCATCAGAAACCTCAGCTCTATATATTCCTTCATCTAAATTAGACACCGTAGCATTTCCATCTAAAGAACTTATAGGAACCCATGCAATTACTGTAACATTAGTTGATGTGGTTGATGTTCCTGTTCCTGTAGGAGTACTAATTGTAGTTGATTTATATTGGAACCAATTGATCGTTAATGGTGGCTGGATATTCACTACATCAAGAGCAATTATACTTACATCATTTTCACAACCTACCTGAGTAACGTCAATACTTGCAATGTCAAGTGGATTTGGATTACCAACAACCACAATTTCAAACTCGCCTCCAGAAATCAATACACAAGAATTACTGTCTGTAATATCATAAGAGTATAAACCTGGTTGATCTAATTGGAATTCAACAGAAGTATTTGGATCAGTTCCCCAAGCCTTATAAATATTAATTAATACTGAAGATCTATATACTCTAATTTGTATGTTTTCTGATGAATTAAACGTATCAGGTCCTATTTCGTTAAAGACAACACTTCCAGGTGAAGGAATTGAACAGTCTATATCGGTTACTTGAGCTTCGAATTCGAAGCTTTGAGTAATGTTAAAGGTTATTGAACTCGCTAAAGAAGCAGTGGTACTACAACCAAAAGCATCTTCTATTTCAACTAAAGGCTCAATTTCACTAACCATTGAAGTGTCAATGTCGCTAAATATCACTCTTCTGTCCCCTGCAGAAAGTGAACTTCCAACAAGTTGACCACCATTTAAGGTAATGGTATATGGGCCTCTATTAGCGTCTCCTCCGAGAACATTAAATTCTAAATAACCAAACTCTCCAGAACAAATAGGGTCTATTCTCAAGTCTACCATCTCAACAACATATAATGCCTCAGGGTTAAATACTTGAACTGTCTTAGTGTTATCACAAACTAATCCGTTAGGCCCAACATCTTGAACTGTAAATGTGTATAATCCAGGTAAACCGTCTTGAATAACAATCGATCCACCTATATTACTAACTGATGATCCTACAGGCACTGTTGAAGTGATTGTATAATTATTATTTCCACCCGTTGCATTTAAGGTAAATGCTGCATCATTATCGTCATTACAAGTTAAGTAGTAAACATAATCTGCAGTACTTGAAGAAACTCCTGTAGTATTGACTTGTAAACCTCCGATAAGAAGTCCTTCAAGCTCAAGCTCTGGATAACCGCCAACCGTAAAGCTTTTAATTTCAGAACAGCCTAATACTAGATCTGTAACAGTAACCGTATAAATATCTGGTTGTAAATCATATATATTAGGGGTTACTCCAATTGTTGCAGAAGAAGATGAGCTGGTCCAAACATAAGAGTATACATTAGAACCTCCACTGAATGCACTTTCAAAGGCACCTCCAATAGATCGAGTAAGTTCGATACTTCCGTTTCCAGAAGTTGTACAGTAACTATCTGTCACACCATCGTTAAGATCCCAGTGGCTAAACAATAATTGAGTTGGTATTTCAATCGCCTCACGAACTGCTAGGTTACAAGTTACATCTGTTACTTCTAATACATAGTCATCACCTACAGCAAGACCTGTATATATTTGTCCTCCATTGGAAACAACTGCTGGCCCTATTTGAATGCCGTTATCGTCTTCCAAAATTAAAGTATATGGTGGAGTTCCTCCTGTTATTGATGCTTCAAACGATCCTGTTGCGCCTCCACAAGCATTGATGTCTATTATTAATTCTGGTGGTTCAGCAACTGTAATTGCTGCAGAAGTATCGGCGCATCCATTTAGATCAACCGTTAAGAAATAATCTCCAGCTGAAAGATTCGATATACTTAGATTAGAACTTGTAAAACTATTCGGCCCTGTCCAACTGTAGCTATAATTTAAGGCTCTATTAATCTGAGTGGTAGTGATTGTATTACTGATGTTAGCAGTTTGAACAACATTAACAGAAGTATTAAGAGCTATTCCTCCTACATCAGCTGTAAGTCTAATTCCACCCTGAGTAGGTGATCCAAATGGAACAGCTGCAGCTGAACTCTCATTTGGTGAGACAGCATTATTGATAATATCCGTTAACTCATTACTAATAGTTTGGAAATCTTCAGGTGCAGGATTTAAATATATATCTGCTCTAACAGTATATGAATATGTTTTACCTCCAAAACTAATTTCAATTATATCGCCGATGGCAGTTGTACCTGTAAGGGTTATTTCATCAATTTGTCTTTGACTTAATAAACCACCGCTGATACGATCTTCAAATTGAGCTACGGTATCATCAGGAATAATAATCGATCCATCAGTACCTTCAAAACAAGACACATTGGTTACGTCATTTGCGATGATGTATGTAGAGTCTATAACTGGTGTTGGAATTACTCCAAAAGAACCTGAAACAACTACATCTGGATCACAAGTACCTGAGTAAGTTATTACATATCTATAAACTGTTGTTGATAATATGGCAACATTAGGAGTACCCTGAATGCTTATCATATTTGGAGATAAGGAGCCTCCAAAAGTGCTAAAACTTCCTGAGATACCACTAGGCTGTCCGTCTGGCCAAGTTACTGTTGGAACACTTCCGGCTGCAGGGTTAAACACATAATCTACAGGAATAATAGGTGTATTATTACAAACAGGTTCCTGATATTCAGTTCCAGCAACTAAGGTTATTTCAGGTTTTGGTATCACGTTGATTGTACCATTCATTACAAAAGGAGAACATCCAATCGTTGTTATGGTATATATAAAAGGAGATATTGTTGAAGAAGATAAAGAAGCAGAAGCTTGTGCTGTACCACTAATTGTAAGTGTTCCTGAAGCATTTATACTAAATCCAACTCCTGGAGGAAGTCCTGTAACTGATGCACTCTGGGCACCGTTACGTAATTCATAAACAATATCGGTTAAACTGTTTGACGCTGGAAGTCCTCCAACACAAATGTCTTGATTATCAGTTCCAGCGGCAGAAGTCAATACTAGTAAATCTGCAGGCTTAACCTCAATACTACCCGTTAAAGTAATTTCTGGAGAACATTCGCTTCCCGTTGTTACAATTTGATATTCATATACTGTTGGTACAGCTATATTAACCGATGGACTACCAAATATTCTAAATCCATTTGTCCCTGAATTAGTAGCTGTAACTCCAGTTAATGGTCCTGGTGAAGTCCATGAAAATTGAACACCCGTTGCTCCACCTTCAAATCGATAATTAATTTCATCAATCGGAGTGTTAATACAAACTGAATTTATCATACCTACTTGATTTGCTGAAGATGAAGTTGATGTTAAACTCAATACAGGTAATGAATGTACTTCAATTGTTCCTTGAACTTGTGTAGCATCACAATCACCAGAGGTATTGATTGTATAAGTGTATATAATAGTTGGGGATGCTAAAGATGTAGCTGAAGGTGCTGCGGTCCCGCTAATTAATATTGTATTTGATGGTGTAATGGAGTAGCCTATTCCATCAGGAAGACCAATAACAGAAGCTCCAGTTGCTGCTCCACCTAATTGGTATTCTATTGAAGTGAAATTAGAAGTGAATAAGCTTCCGGAATTTACGGCATCATTAACACATATAATTTGATCGTTTGTAGTAGGAGAAGATATTAAGGTAATTATTTGATTTGGTTTAATCTCAATGCTACCAGAAAGAACAATTTCAGGAGCACAACCACTATCCCCTGTAGTTATTTCATAAGAATATGTAGTAGTTTCTGTTACACCCGTAGTTGGAGTACCTGAAATAATATATTGTGTGCCAGAAACTGTTCTTGTTAATCCAGAGAAATCTAATGTATTAGAACCAATCCAAGAGAAATCTAAACGAGTTGCTCCTCCACCCATTTCATATATAATGGTTTCTATTGGAGTAGCATCACAAATTGCATCAGTTCTTGTTTGATCAACAGATGTAGCAGAGCTTAATAGTGTTAAAGTAGGCAATGCTAATACATCAATAGATCCGTTTGCAGTAGCATTAGTACAAGATCCATTTGTTGTTATTATATAATTGTATAGTGTGGGTGTTGCGTTAGCATTTACAGCCCCAGATATTAATACCGTATTTGAAGATGTTATAGAATAACCTAAACCAAGAGGTAAACCTACAACATCAACTCCTGTTGCACCTCCAACCAATTGATATTCAATAGCCACATAGTTATCTGCTAATGCTGTACTAGGGTTGTTTTGATCACTCACACAAACTGATTGATTTTCTGCACCTGAACTAGGAATATGAACTATAGAATCGATTGGATTAATCTCAATGCTTCCCGTTAATAAAACTTGTGGAGAACATAAACTTCCTACAGTTTGAATTTGATAAGTATAAATTGTTGTTTGAGTTACTCCAGTAGTTGGAGTCCCTTGAATAACAAATTGAGTCGTTCCTGAATCTTGAGCAGAAATACCTGATCCAAAATAATTAAAGCTATTTGATCCTGTCCAAGTAAAAACAGCCTGAGTATTCGGTACTGGACTAAATTCATAAATAATAGTCTCTATTGGAGTTTGATCACATACCGAATAAATTCCCACCTGATTATCAGAAGTAGGTGTAGACACTAATGTTAATTCTGGCTGAGAGAATACAGTTATAGCTCCAACTGCCGAAGCACTTGAACAATTTGCAGGTGTGGTAACTACCTGATAATTGTAAGTAAAGGTTGGACTTGGAATTGCTGTTGCAGTTCCTGAAATTAATAATGTGTTAGAAATCGTATTAACAAATGCCGTTATACCAGGAGGTAAACCAGTTACAGTTGCTCCTGTAGCTCCTCCAGATAGTTGATATTCAATTGGAGTTATAGTAAAAGGATTATCTGCAACGCAAATATCTTGTGTTTCTAATCCAGAAGTGATTATGTGTGCAATTCCATCGATAGGTGAAATTGTAATTGTTCCTTGAATAGCAACCGGAGAAGTTGTACATCCAAATGCACTACCTATTAAATTAAATTGGTAGGTATAAACAGTAGTTACTGTTACATTTTGAGTTGGTGGATTTGGTGTTGATATTGTTACTTCGTTCGTTAGAGCGTTAAAAGAAGCAATTACCCACGATGGTGTTGTTGGTGTTACAACTGCTACAGCAGTTGCTCCATTAGCCAAGTAAACGATATCTGTTATGGTTTCATTATCACAAATACTAGGGTTTATATCTCCAGATACATATACTGCTGAATTTGGATTAACCGTTATCGTACCCGTTACTACTGAACTTCCTGAGCAAGATATACCGGTAGTCTGAATAGTATAATCATAATCAGTTGGAATAGTTAAAGTTACTGATGGTGTTCCAGAAATCTCAAAATAAGCTGGAGGATTAACCACTGTGGTGCTACTTATATCTAAGAAAGTTGAATTGTCTGAGGATATAATATCAAATGCAATTCCTGGATTTACCGCTTGAATTTGAATAATATTAGATCCTGTAGTATAAATAACACTAAAGTCTGCAGCTGGTAATTGAGCTGTTAAGAATGTATTTAACTCTGCCGCTAGTTGATTATTCGTAAGGGAAGCTAAGGGGGCTTGCGTTACATAAGTGTATACTGTGTTATTAATATTAAATGTAAATGTTTCATTGACAAAAGTAAGATCTGCTGCTGTAACAGAGAAATCAACTTGAAACTGAGATAACTGTGCTTGTTGATACAACTGACCTGTAACTCCATTAGGTAATGTGCTTGAAACTAATGCCGTTGAGAATGCTTGTGAATTAAATACTTCAAAAATTATAGGGTCAATTGCAGATCCTGAACATTCTGTTTGATTTACAAGGTTTATATCTCTAGGAACTATTACCGGAGAAGGATCAACCTGAATGATTACCTGAATTGAAGCGTCAGCACAAATTGCTCCAGAACTATTCAGGTTTACAGTAAATGTAGTTGGCACAACAACAGGCTCGTTTACCAAACCAATTATTTCATATTCATTAAAGGTACCACTAGCTGATAATGCCAATGCTAATCCATTAGGTAAAGGAGTAAGCGGATTAACCGTTAATAGTGTAGCATTTTGAAGTTGGAAGGTAATTAAAGATGCACTTCCTGAACCAAATGATGTCCCATTACAAATAGGAGTTCCATTATTATCTGCAGTTCCGTTTGTAATTGAAATTGTTGCTGGCGCTTCAACTTCAATGCTACCCGTTGCAGATGCAACAGCACAATCTGCTGCAGGTGCTTGAGTTGTAACTGTATAATTAAATACTCCTGGAGTTACAGATGCTATTGGTGATCCTGAAATTGTTAATATTTTTTGTAATACTGTTACTAATGGTGCTGCAATAGACACTGAATTTCCAACTGGTGTTGAAGATGCTATTATATAGGAATCGCCTCTTCTGCCGGATCCACTTACATCTATAGATAGGTTTGGTGAAACATATGATGCTACAAAATCAGATGTTCCTGAATTAATTACATTTTGTAATCCTGTACCTACAAAATCAAATGTGTTTGTTGCTCCATTTGTAGTAAAACTATAGGTAGCGTTATTGATGTTGATCGAATAAATTTGGTTTGCAGTAAAAGGAGTCCCTGAATCTGAAAAACTCAATACCGTTGATTGAGGCATTATCTCCAATGATCCGATAACTCCGACAGGAAGGCCTGTTACGCTAACTGCATCTGCAGCTCCAGAAACATCATAAGTGATAGTTGTTATAGCAGTTTCAAGACATACAGAAGTTGATCCTACTTGGAAGTTAGAGTTTATAGCAGAAGTCAAAGTTAATTCAGGTGGTTCCGGAACTTGAATAATATAAGTAACTGAAGTTCCAGGACAAGAAGCTGGTTCTGCAGTGATAATTACATTACCCCAATACCCAGGTTCAAAGTCTAAAATTAAATCGTTGTTAGCTTCTGGTGTTAATTGTAATGTGTTTGTATTAACGAAAGAAGTTGTATTTGTTAATCCTACAGAACTGTTTACATACCAATTTACAACTTGATCAGAGAATAATGTAGTTTGGAAACCTGAAGCTGGAATTGGACATTCTGGCAATGCAGTTCTAAGGATGATTGCTGGAGTATCGTTTATTGGGCCAATATTTATTGTTGTTGATACCCAGTTGCCAATAACTCCGTCACAACTAGTTGGTCTTACTTGAAGATCAAATGCACCAAACCATCCAATATTCCATGTAATAATTCCAGTAGCTTGAGCTATTGTACCAGGAACAGCAACTGTTGCTCCAGTACCTGGCGCCTCATTAATAATTCTCCATTCAAGAGAAGCATAATCATTAATTGCTAAAGGATTATCGCTATCACTAAAGAATTGAGTAGGAAGCGTAAACACATCGATTTGACAATCTGGAATAGGCCCTGTTGTTCCTCCGCTACAAACATCTACATCTAAAGCAATTGGTGGGTTTAGATCAACTATTGCATTTGCAGGTACATTTTGAGGAATAACATCTATTTCAACAGAAGTCCAGTTGGAGTAATTATTTCCACATCCTAAAGCGCGAACACTAATTGTAGCTCTTCCAAAGAAAGCAGGATCCCAATCCATTGTTCCACTTCTGGTATTTTGACTTATAAATGGTGTGCCTAGCTGAATAGATTGGCCTGTTGTTAATGGAGCAGCTGAAGCGGTAAATGCTGTATTTGTAGCTAAAGCTTCAATTATAATTTGATTATTAACATTATTATAAATTGCTGTAACTTCTGCATCAGCAGCTATTTTATTTGCTAAATCTAAACCAATGAGATCCGCTGTTTGAGTTGCTGTACTAGAAGTAGTTTGATATGCCGTAATGGTTCCAGATGCAGTTGTAATAGTAACTGTATAAGTTTCTCCATTGACTAATGCAGAAATTTCATTGACACCAATAGTTATTTGTTGATAATTATTATCAACCATGTTTCCTGCACCAGTAGGAGAAACTTCCCATTCGTAAACATTGGTTTGCTGATTGAATGCGTTATCGATGTAACAAGTAAAGAAGTCTGTAGAAGAAGTTGTCGGCGCTGGAAGACGATCTTGACAAACCGTGTTGTTATACCAGCGAGTTGGAGTTAATGCAGTAATTGCAGGATCATTACTCATTGCAGAGGACAGAACCTCATAACCAGGTTGGTTCACATCCATTCTAATGAAGTTTGGTTGAACTGCATTTGGAGTAACAATAATTGAGTATGTTTCTTGAACTTCTGAGCAATTACTAGCAGGATCTAAAATTGTTACTATTGTGAAAACCGATGAGTCTTGAATATTACCTGAAATTGTAAAAGTTGAAGATGTTGCACCTGAAATACTCCACCATCCACTTGGAGGTCCAGCAATTGCTGTTACAGTTCCAGGTCCGTTTACAAACGGAGTTAGTCCTGCATCTAAATTTCTTATTTCAATTGAAGTTGTACTTCCACCAAACTTGAAAGTGATAGGAGTAATCGCATCATTTTCACATAAATCTTGACGTTGTGCAGGTCCATCAGTTTGAGTTAAAATTGGTGGTACACTTACTGTAATTTCAACCACATTAGAATAGGCTTGACAAGATGCAACGTTAGGGTTTGGAGATCTAGTTCCATTATTACCAGAAACTAATATTTTCATATTAATAGTTGAATCAGCTAAAGGTTCTAGAACTGCTATAGTTGGTCCAGTTCCAGCTGTTGTAGAAGCTACATTGTAATTTCCTGCAGTTAATGGTGTAATAGTAATGATATTAGAGTCTTCATTGTAGGTAGCATTTACAAGACTATCATTGTTTGATATAACATTAGCCAAACTAGTTCCTACGGAATCAATTGTACTTGCAGCAGTTGTTGTTACTGTATATTGATTACCATTTATTGCAATAGAATAATCATCAGCAGTCATTGCCACTAAACGGTTGCTGAGTAAAATTTTTGTTTGTTCTCGATCAACAGGTTGTGGATCACCAACATACGTAATAATAGCTCGATAATATGAAGCAGGAGCAGTTGGCAACCATGAATCATCATCTGCAGTTCCAACTACACCGTCACCACCTACAGTGAAATTAAGTGTTCCAGCTTGTTGATTTAAAATATCAGTCCAATTTGCTCGATCTGAAGATATTTGCCACTGATAAGAAACAGATGCAGAAAGTGATTCTGCTGAGTCTATTACAATCGGATTAGGTAAATCTGCTGGAGTTATAATTGTACATATGTCCTGATCCGATAATACTGCACCAGCATTTAGTTCTGGTAAAATTCCAATTCTAACCGAAGCTGTCGGTGAATCACATGAATTTGCACCATCTGTACTTATAGCCACACGACGATACCATGTAGTTTCAATCAGTGAAGGTGGATTGTAGTAATTTTGTGTTGCTGATGCAATATCTGACCACATAGTATTATTTGTAGACATTTGCCATTGGTAGGAAATTACCCCAACACTATTTGAACCATCCTCTGGAACTCCAGCAGTTAATGAACTGGTTAAAGTTGGTGGTGTTGCACCATAACAATAGTCTAATTCTATAGAGGGATCAATTGCTCCCGGATCTAAATCAATAATATTAATTATGGAAACAGAACTTTCTTCATTACAGCTAGCTGGTGGTCCACCTCCTAATGAATATACTAATCTCTTGTAATATGTTGTTTGGTTTAATACAGGCGGTGCGAATGTTTGAGCCGTAGCACCTAAAATATCTGAATAAACAACTCCATCTGTAGAGTTTTGCCATTGATAAGTTATTGCAAATCCTGTGGATCCACCTGTTACTGATAAAGTCGATGGCGTGTCTCCTGAGCAGATTGATTCTGACGACGGATTAATTGTTCCCCCAACTAAAGGCGGCGTAACTATAATTTCTATAATATTAGAATATTCTTCACATGCAGCTGAATTTAAAGTACTAATAGCCTGTCTTCTAAAGTATGTTGTTTGTGTAAGTGCTGTTGTAGGTGTATAATTTGCTGAAATAGCACCTGGAATTACATTAAATGTATTCGAGGTAAGTCCACTTTTCCATTGGTATGATATAATTCCAGATCCATTTGCAACTGATGTACTATTTAGAGATCCTGGTGTAACTCCATTACAAATTGTTGTTGTAGTTGTTCCTATTGTTCCAGGCGTAGTAATTATATTTTCAACCAAAGTTAAGGACGCAACACCTGAACAAATTGTACCACCCACTGAACTAACTTCTACGCGGATTATATCATTATCATTTAATGATGGAATTAATCCAGGGACTGGAATAAATGTATTAGAGGTTCCGTTTTGATAAGAAATTCCACCTACAAAGAAATTATATGTAACTGAAGCTATATTAGAAGTTGCTGAGAATGTTACGGAATCTCCTGAACAGAATGTATTGCCAGTCACGTTAGATGATAGCGAAACAACAGGAGCTGGATTTACCGAAATGGTAATGTTCCCAGAAATACTGAAACAAGATGAAACTCCCGTAGGTTGACTATAAACTATGACCGCTACACGTTCATTATTTAACAACGTAGAAGTAGTAAATGTACTTTGATTAGATCGTGCTTGCTGAGTAATTCCGTCGACAGTAAACTCATAACTTGCTCCCCCTGAGCCTGTAAACACAACTTCACTTCCATCACAAATAGTTAATGTAGATCCTCCAACGATTCCACCTGGGTTTGCTAAAATTCCACCTGCAGGTACTGAAGTTATATCAATTCTTTGTGCTATTGATTCTGCCTCACATTGAATTCCATTAAGAGTACTGATTGTTCTTCTTTTGAAATAAGTAGTTGTTGTTAAAGTTCCTGGATCATATGAAGTTGAATTTGTTCCTGTGATTACTGTATAAGTAACATTATCAATTGAACTTAACCACTCATAAGTTATTGTACCAGATGCAACAGATGTTGAACCAATTATTCTGGAAGAAACATCACCAGAACAAATAGTTGGTGTTGCTGTTGTTAGAGTACCTACTGTTGATATTGAATTTTCAAAGAAGGTTACTGATGAAGTTACACTACATCCGCCTGGACTTGTTACAACTACAGATACTTCATCAAGGTCTTCAATAGAACCAGCTAAAGCAGTATAAGAAGAAGTTGTGGAAGGTCCAAACTGAAGAACTCCCTCTACATAGAATGTAAATGTCGAACCTGCTACACTAGAGGAGGACATTAAAATAACATCATCGCCTGTACAAAATGTTTCTGCTGTTTTGTTACTTGTTAGCGTAATAGAAGCTGAGGGTCCATCTACAATGGTAATCACCTCTGTTTCACTTGAACATCCTCCAGCTACTTGATCAAATACAGTTACTCGAACCGTATCGTTGTTCACTAAGGTTGTTGAACTATATGTGTTACTTGT
>Ga0209716_1000201_pt1 | contig 61713 bp, 49 predicted proteins | sample COGITO_mtgs_1205_FD_184811 | JGI IMG/M metagenome (GOLD analysis project Ga0209716, IMG submission 184811) | Pelagic marine microbial communities from North Sea - COGITO_mtgs_120531 (SPAdes) (version 2) | ecosystem: Environmental > Aquatic > Marine > Epipelagic ... | reverse complement strand
GTTTTGAGATTGAACCCACATATTTACTCAAGAAAGAAAAATTTAGTTGTAAAAGCGGGACTTTCAATTCAGGGAAATATTACAGAAAAAGCTAGTTTTTACATTTTTCCAGATATGGAATTGAGTTATAATTTATTTAAAAATATTTTCATTCCTTATGGGGGTTGGAGAGGTAATGTAAAAAGAAATACGTTCAACGATATTAGGCTGGAAAACCCATTTATTTCAGAGGATACAAGACTGCAAAATACCATACAAAAAAGTAATTTATTTGCAGGGATAAGAGGCTCATTAAGTAGTAAATACACATTTAATTTATCAGCTTCTTTCCAAAAACTGGACAGTATGTATTTTTTTAGTCCTGATAATACATCTTCTTATGGTAATAAATTCCAACTCCAATATGATAATTTATTTCAAACAACATTTATGGCGGAGATAGCCTATCAAGATTTTGAAAAATTAAAAATAGCAGCCAAAGGCGAATATTTTATTTACGAACCTTCTACAATTTCTTTTGCTTGGCAAAGGCCAAATTTTATTTTCACTTTATCTGGCTTCATGGATTTATTTGACAAGATAGTTTTAAAGTCTGATATTTATCTGGTGGGTAAACGAACGGTTAATTCTTTTAATGAACCAATTCCGAACAATAATATTGTTTTGAACGATAATGATGAAGTGGAGTTACTCAACGAGGTAGTAAATGAACCATTTGTATACAATTTAAAACCTTTTCTGGACATGAATCTTTCTGCAGAATATAGGTATAACAAAAAAATTTCCGGTTTTATCCAATTTAACAATTTTACAGGAAAAAAATATCAATATTGGACTAATTTCCCTACTCAATCAATAAATATTTTAGGTGGTATTACATTTAGTTTTTAAAATGTTGAAAAGTATCTTTTCTATAGGTATTATTCCACTTTAAAAATAGTCTATAAATAGTATATTTGCTCATCAAATTTTACATATGAGTGAAGAGAAAAATTATTCAGCGGATAGTATACAAGCATTGGAAGGAATGGAGCATGTTAGAATGCGTCCGTCTATGTATATAGGAGATGTAGGTTCTAGAGGACTTCATCATCTAGTTTATGAGGTTGTAGATAACTCTATTGACGAAGCGCTTGCTGGTCATTGTACAGAGGTTAATGTATCTATTTTAGAAGGTAACGGTATCAGAGTTATGGATAATGGAAGGGGAATTCCCGTCGGTATTCATAAAAAAGAAGGTGTCTCTGCATTACAAGTTGTAATGACTAAGATTGGTGCTGGTGGTAAATTTGACAAAGATTCTTATAAAGTTTCTGGTGGACTTCATGGTGTTGGTGTTTCGGTTGTAAATGCATTATCTATTGATTTAAAAGCCAGTGTACATAAAGAAGGCAAAATTTATGTTCAAGAGTACAAACAAGGAAAAGAGCAATATTTAGTTAAAGAAGACGGTGCTACTGATTTAAGAGGAACCGAAGTAATTTTCTTTCCAGATCCAAAAATATTTGAATCTTTAGACTATCATTATGAGATCCTAGCCACAAGAATGAGAGAGCTTTCATTTCTTAATAAAGGTCTTAAAATCACATTAACGGATGAACGTGAATCTTCTAAAGATGACGATGGTAAAGCTCTACATGAGAATTTTTATTCTGAGAGAGGTTTGGCGGAGTTTGTTGAGTTTTTAGACGGTAATCGTGAGAAACTAATACAAAACGTAATTAGTGTTGAGGGGGAAAAAAATGGAATCCCAGTAGAAGTTGCTTTAATTTACAATAACTCTTATGCTGAAAACATACATTCTTATGTAAATAACATCAATACACATGAAGGGGGAACTCACCTTTCAGGTTTTAGAAGGGGGCTTACCAATACGCTAAAGAAATATGCTGATAAGTCTGGAATGCTTGAAAAATTGAAATTTGAAATTTCTGGAGATGATTTTAGAGAGGGTTTAACTGCTATTGTTTCTGTGAAAGTTCAAGAACCGCAATTCGAAGGGCAAACCAAAACCAAGCTGGGTAACAGAGAAGTTAATGCACCAGTAAGTCAAGCAGTAAGTGAAATGTTAAGTGATTATCTCGAAGAGCATCCAGAAGATGCCAAACAGATAATCCAAAAAGTAATTCTTGCTGCAACTGCTAGACATGCTGCAACAAAAGCAAGAGAGATGGTTCAGCGTAAAAACCCAATGGGTGGTGCTGGTTTACCGGGTAAATTATCGGATTGTGCCTCTAAAAATCCTGAAGAATGTGAAGTCTATTTAGTAGAGGGTGATTCTGCAGGCGGAACAGCTAAGCAAGGAAGAGACAGGCATTTCCAAGCAATAATGCCTTTACGAGGTAAGATTTTAAATGTTGAAAAAGCCATGCAGCACAAGATCTTTGAAAACGAAGAGATTAAAAATATTTATACTGCACTTGGGGTTAGAGTAGGTACTGAAGATGATTCAAGGGCACTTAATTTAGAAAAGTTAAGATATCATAAAGTAATTATAATGTGTGATGCTGATGTTGATGGTAGTCATATCCAAACGTTAATTATGACTTTTTTCTTTAGATACATGAAAGAATTAATTGAAAATGGATACTTGTATATTGCCACCCCACCGTTATATTTAATTAAGAAAGGAAAACAAGCACAGTATGCTTGGAATGATGATCAAAGAGACCAGTCAGTTAATAAAATGAAAGGTTCTGGTTCTGAATCAAGCGTTCATATACAGAGATATAAAGGACTTGGGGAAATGAATGCAGAACAATTATGGGACACAACAATGTCACCAGAGAACAGAACACTTAGAAAAGTGAATATTGACAGTGCTGCTGAGGCCGATAGAATATTCTCTATGTTGATGGGAGATGAGGTTCCACCGAGAAGAGAATTTATAGAAAAAAACGCTAAGTATGCCAATATTGATGCATAAAATTAATTAAACCAAAAATTTAAAAAAATACAATTATGAAAGTAACAATAGTAGGAGCAGGTAATGTTGGGTCGACATGTGCAGATGCAATTGCTTTAAAAAGAATTGCTAGTGAGGTAGTATTATTAGATATTAAGGAAAATTTTGCTGAAGGTAAAGCTCTTGACATGACTCAAACTGCATCTTTGTTGGGGTTCAATACTAAAATTGTTGGAAGTACTAACGATTATTCAAAAACTGCAGGTAGTGATGTAGTAGTCGTTACTAGTGGTATTCCTAGAAAACCCGGAATGACTAGAGAAGAACTGATTGGGGTAAATGCCGGAATTGTCAAAACAGTTACAAGTAATATACTAGAACACTCTCCTAATGCTGTTATTGTTATAGTTTCTAATCCTATGGACACCATGACTTATTTAACTTTAAAAGAAAGTGGGTTGCCAAAAAATAGAATAATAGGAATGGGCGGTGCTCTAGATAGTGCTAGATTCAGAACTTATTTGTCTTTAGCCCTAGATAAGCCATCTAATGATATTCATGGAATGGTAATCGGTGGTCATGGAGATACTACTATGATTCCAATGACAAGACTTGCATCGTATAATGGTATTAAATTCAGTGATTTACTTGAAGAAAAAGTTTTGGAAAAAGTTACTGCAGATACTATGGTTGGAGGAAAAACCTTAACAGGAATGTTAGGTACATCTGCTTGGTATGCTCCTGGAGCAGCAGTTGCCTTTTTAGTAGATAGTATTTTGAACGATCAAAAAAGAATTATTCCATGTTCTGTTTACTTAGAAGGTGAATATGGGCAAAAAGACATATGTATCGGCGTTCCCGTAGTCATTGGTAGAAATGGATGGGAAAACGTAATTGATTTAAAATTGAATGAAAAAGAGCAAGATTTATTTGCTAAAAGTGCAGACGCTGTAAGGAATATGAACAGTGCTTTAGAAAGTATTTAATTTTTTTTTAAAGAAGATATCTCTCTTTATTTTTAAGTTCATCTATTACACATTTGTCTTTCATTATTTTTTTTCTATTTCTTGAAATAAGGTTGTAAATAAAATCCCTTAGAAATTTTGGAAATATATAGCCTATTACGATTATCGAATGCCAGCTCCTCATAAGAAGAGCTATTTTCATAACAGCATTTGACCTTTCATAAATGGAGTTTTGATGGTGTAAAATTATGGTTTCTTTTGGGTTTGGAATTTTTTCATAATCCTCTTTAATATGATTAAATATTGAAGAACTTGAAGGGCTTATGTAAAGAGTTTTAGACTTGTCATGTTTTAGAATGAATTTTCCCCAATAGTTGCAAAACACACATTCATCATCGATGAAAATAATTGTTCGGGAATTATTTAAAGGCATTTTACAAACTTTAAAATACGATGACCCCTTTTAGTTGTAATTTTCAAAAAGTAAATTCCATTATTTAAAAAATCAATATTAATAACACCATTTGAATTATCTTTTTTCATCAATTTTCCAGAAAGATTTAAAATTTCATAATCAAAATTTTGTTTAGTATTTTTAATCTGAATTGTTTGGCTGGAAGGGTTTGGGTATAATTCATAATTAATTTGGTCGTCTTTAATATTAATTATCGAGGTGTTTACGGAATCGTTTACTCCTCTAAAAAAAGATAAACCTCCTCTTTTATTACCTATTACGAAGTCTGTTAATGAATCTTTATTAATGTCAAATATTGCTGGATAAGAGTGTGATCCAACATTAATACCTTGATACAGGCTGTCTACTAAATTAAATGTGCCATTTAAATTATTAATTATATTATTGTATTTGAATATAGTTCCTCGTTGGCTACCCACATACAGCTCCAATTGACTTCCATTTCTGTAAAGTACTGGTGCACTAATACCAATGTTCGTCCACCATTCTGAAACATCTACTCCTCCAAAATTTTCGTCTTTTAAATCAAAGTTAAAATTAATTGAATCTCCAATATTTTCAATAAAATTTAGGTTACCTATAACTTCACCAACAATTAAATCTAAGTCATTGTCACCATCTATATCAAATAATGTTGGATGGGCTTGGTATCCAACATCAAAAACATTGTTCAACATATCGTTTAATGGGGACAGTCCAACGCTTAAGGTCATAATATTTGCGTTAGAAGAGGTGTTTTCAAGATAATGAAGTCTTCCTCCAAAGTCCCCAACGATTGCATCAAGGTCTCCATCACTATCTAAATCCCCAAAAGTGGGAACTAAATTTATTTCATTTATAAGAGAGGAAATATTTTGAAAATCATTAGAACTTTTAGAAAATATAGGGTTTTGTTGGTGCCAATATTTACGTAAGATTCAACATGAGACCTATAGTGAATAGGAACACTAAGGTCGAATTCACCAAAATTACTGACAAGTAAATCTTGTAATTGATCGTTATTTATGTCAACGAAAATAGGTTTAGATTCTCTTCCCACCTCAATGGTGTTCTTTTGAAGGAAGTTCTGTTCTTGTAAATAAAATTGAGGTACTTGATTGTTTCCAAAATTTTTATAAAACCAAATGCTATTTTTATCTTCAGCATCACTGCTAGAGTTCGGAGAAACCAGTAAGTCTTTCATCCCGTCGTGATCCACGTCTTCGTGAAATACACCTGGAAACAAATGTAAATCTGCAGGAACAGAATAGTTGGGAAAAGAAGTGTCTTGACTTATAAAAGAGGTGTTCATATTAATTCCTTTATCATCGTTATACAATGCCACAATATTGCTGTAAGAAACATCTCCTAAAATGACATCTTTTACTTGGTCGTTGTTTAAATTTAATGCAAGAACAGTAGAACCGCTATGTCGTAAATTATTCCTAATTACATTAACAGAATCTTGTGGATTAGGAACATTTTGAAAACAAGTATCGAATAGAGTACAAGTATTTGAAAGTCCTGCTTCGCTAAAATGTCCCCAACATGAATTTTTCAATTCAAATGCTAGTGTATCGATGTTCCCAATTTGTACAGCTTGGTTTTGATGATATTCTATTCTTGAACCTTGACCACCAAAATTTAAAATATCAAGATCTCCATCATTATCAATATCTGATATACTGGGTATATCTGAAGATACTACATATATATTATAATCGTTATTATATTGGTAAGAGAGCAAATAAGTTACAAAACTATTAATGGAGGATTGAAAAAAGCTTTGTGAGGTAAATGAAATTTCATTTGAATTACTAGTATTTTTCCAAACTCCAATACCTCCTGAAACGTAACTGAAAATATCTTTTTTACCATCACCATTGTAGTCTCTTAAGAGAACCCAGTTTTTTAAAGTACTCGGAAATTTTTTTTCGTACTCTGGAGCATAGATAAATTTATTATTTGAAGAGATGAAAGTAATTACTTTGTTACAAGATCTGTCGAATATAAATAAATCTTCAATTTGGTCGTTATTAAGGTCAATTTTTGAAAATTGAGCAGAATTAAATCCACCTGTCCATGGATTTAACAGAGTGTCGTTGTTTTCTAAAACTTGAATACTATTTTCTTGACGTAGCGAAAAAAACTGGGTTTGGCCATTGAAGACTATTAGTAATGAAATTAATAATGATGTAAATTTTATTTGAATTTTTTGAAACATATTAATTACAACGTTAAATAATTAAATATTAGTGGGTTTTAACTTAAATAATTGATATTGATTACGATACAAATGTAGTGCTTAAACAATAACATTATTAACTTGTTGTATAATTGTTGGTAATAATCAATTGAAATTTTATATTTGCGCCCTCAATTTTATTTATATTATTAACAAAAAATATTTTAATGAGAAATAGAAGTGCCATTTGGGTTTTTACCATCTTATTGTTTTTAGCATGTTTATACCAGCTTTCTTTTTCATGGGTTACTAAATCCTTTGAAACAAGTGTACATGAATTAGCAGAACAGAAATACGATTCTATTGCTAATGAGGCCATCGATTTTGTTATTAATGGAGATACATTAGTAATTGGTTCTGAAAAAGAAAAACTAAAAATCATCTCATTTTATGAGCAAAAACTTTTAGCTGAAAAAGCCAACCAACCAACTTACCCAGTAATTGATTTAGATTATCAGAGATGTAAAGACCAGGAATTAGGATTGGGACTTGACCTTCAGGGGGGTATGAGTGTTACTTTAGAAGTTTCAATTGAAGATTTAGTTAGAAATTTTGCAGGTAATTCTTCTAAGTTATCTTTTAAAACTCCTTTCAATGCTGCTCTAAAGGACTTCAAACAAGGTAATACTACACTAGATGCTGATAATGATGACTTTATAGGTCTCTTTTATGCACATTACAAATCTCTTTATCCAAAAAACCCACCAATGATCTTTTTTAGCAACGGACTTAAAGATTACATGGATATTAATTCTGTTGAAAAAACTACTAACAATAAAAATGATCTAATCGTTCAAACCCTTAGAGAATTGAGCCAGGATGCTGTTGAGAAAACACATAGAATAATTGAGTCAAGAATCAATAAATTTGGTGTTAGTCAACCTAACATAAAGAAATTAGCAGTTTCAGGTAGACTTCAAATAGAATTACCAGGAGCAAAAGATAAAAACAGAATTAGAAATTTGTTACAATCTACTGCAAGTTTAGAATTTTGGGATGGAGCACATGCAGATTGGACAGACGAATTCTTAGAACTTAATAAAGCAGTATCTAAAAATAACAATTTCGATCTAGATACTGAGTTCAAAGAAATTTCTGAAGATTCATTAAATTCTTTAGATGGAGATGCTCAACTTGTATATTTATCTGACAAGAGAGTTAACGACTCTATTATTGAAGAAAAAGCCATTGAAAAATCTATTGAAGATTCTATAATGCTTGCAGATGGTAAAATTTTAAACGGAACGCTGTGGTTTATACACTCTTCAAACAGTCCTTACATTGGTGTAGCAAAAGCTGTTGATACTGCTAAGATTAATTCAATGCTTAAATCAAAAATAGCCAGAGACATATTTAATTTAAGAAGACATAAATTTTTATGGTCTCGAGATGTAGAAGATTACGAAACCTCACAAAGCTTTTCTGGACATACATTACTGGCTATTGAGATACCTACTAGTGGAGAGCCTAAAATTAATGGAGAAGATGTAGTAAATGCTGCTCAAAGTTTCGACAATGAGTCTAAGCCTTCTGTTTCGTTATCTTTTAATTCTAATGTTGCAGATGTTTGGGCAAAATGGACAGAACAAAAAGTAGGTAAGATAATAGCTATCGTTTTGGATGATCAAGTTTTTTCATCTCCATTTATTAGACAAAAAATTACAGGAGGAAATACAGAAATATCTGGAGGGTTTGCAACTATTGAAGAAGCTCAAGATTTAGCAAATATTCTAAAGGCTGGCTCGCTTCCAGTTCCTTCTGTCATAGTAGATGAAGCAATCGTTGGGCCTTCTTTAGGTGAGGAGAATATAAATTCTGGTCTTTGGTCTTTTTTATTCGCATTTTTGTTAGTGTTATTTTATATGATTTTCTATTATAAAAGAGCTGGTTGGGTCGCCAATATTGCTCTAATAGCAAATGTATTTTTTATTATTGGAACACTTGCCTCCTTAGGAGCTGCCTTAACTTTACCAGGAATAGCTGGTTTAGTACTTACTATTGGTATGTCAGTAGATGCAAATGTTCTTATTTACGAAAGAATTAGAGAAGAATTAAAAAATGGTAAGGGAATGAAATTAGCCATTCAAGATGGTTATAAGCATGCTTATTCTGCAATTATTGATGCAAATGTAACATCATTACTTACAGCTGTAGTTTTAGCCTATTTTGGTTCAGGTCCAATTCAAGGATTTGCTACTACTTTAATAATAGGTGTTTTCACTTCTTTGTTTTCTGCAATATTTATTACCAGACTTATTTTCTCTTATTTATTAGATAGAAAAAAGGAGGTTTTTTTCTCAAGAAAATTTACAGAAAATTTATTTACTGGTACTACTATTCAGTTTTTAAAGAAAAGAAAAGTTTTTTATGTTTTCTCTGCAATAATTGTTGGTTGTGGAATTTTCTCACTTTTTAGTAGAGGTTTAGATGGTGGTGTTGAGTTCACAGGTGGAAGAACATATAGAGTAGAGTTTTCAGAAAAAATAGACAAATCAGAAGTAAGAAATGCTATCAGTGAAAGATGTGTTAACGATGAAGGAAATAATATTGCTCCTGAAGTAAAAACAGTAGATAATGCCTTTACACTTGAAATAACGACTAAATTTTTAGAGAATTCAGTAATGAAAAATAAAGAGAAGGTAGCTAGAATCGATGCATCACTTGCGTCAGCATTTTCTGATCTTGGATATTCTGATAGTGAATTTTCCAATGAAGGAAATACCTATACTTTATTAACCTCAAGAGGTGTTGAAAGTCAAATATCAGATGAACTAATTAAGGGCTCTTTTCTAGCAGTTTTATTTTCTTTATTTATAATTTTCATTTATATCGCTTACCGCTTTAGAAAATGGCAATTTGGTTTAGGTGCTTTAATTGCTATGTTCCACGATGTGTTGGTCGTATTAGGACTGTTTTCTATCTTTTACAACATAGTACCATTCTCTATGGAAATTGATCAGGCATTCATTGCTGCAATTCTAACAGTTGTAGGTTATTCAATTAATGATACGGTTGTTGTTTTCGATAGAATTAGGGAATATTCTATTTTACATAAAAAGTCGTCGGCTGTTCAGGTAGTTGATAAAGCTCTTAATAGTACTCTTTCTAGAACGATTAACACTTCTTTAAGTACATTTTTGGTGTTATTAACTATTTTCATTTTTGGAGGTGAATCCATTAAAGGATTTGCTTTTGCTCTTATGGTAGGCGTTGTCATAGGTACTTATTCTTCATTATTTATTGCTACACCTTTAGTTGTAGATCTTTCAAAGAATAAAATAAATGCTTAATGATATTAAAATCGCAATTTTTACTTCTAGAAGGTATTAGTGCTGGTGAATTAATTTTTGTTTTCTTAGTTGTATTGTTGTTTTTTGGCTCTAAAAGTATACCGAATATGGCGAGATCTTTGGGAAGGGGAATGAGGCAACTCAGAGATGCTTCACAACAAATTCAAGAGGATATAAAAACAGCGGCTTTTGACGATGAAACAGAAATTATCTCTCAAAACAAAAAAAATACCAAGCAGAAATAACATCAACTTGGTATTAAAAGTTTCAAGGTTTTGAATTTATATGTCAGCAGTTTTAACTGTTTCAATAATTCTTCCAGCAATTTTATAGGGATCACCATTTGAAGCGGGTCTTCTATCTTCCAGCCAACCTTTCCAACCGTTTTCAACGGTGATTATTGGAATTCTGATTGATGCTCCTCTGTCAGATACGCCATAGCTAAAATCTGTAATTGCAGCGGTTTCGTGTAATCCAGTTAATCTTTGCTCATTATGCTGACCGTAAACGTTAATGTGTTCTTTTGTTACAGGTCTGAATGCTTCACAAACTTTATCATATATTTCTTTAGATCCACATGTCCTTAATGTAGTATTAGAAAAATTTGCGTGCATACCAGATCCGTTCCAGTCACCTTTGATTGGTTTAGGATGATATTCAATGTAATAATTATGGTCTTCGGTTAGTCTGTCTAATATGTATCTGGCAACCCACATTTCATCTCCAGCTTTTTTAGCACCTTTTGCAAATAATTGAAATTCCCATTGTCCACTTGCAACTTCTTGATTAATACCTTCAATATTAATTCCTGCTTCAATACATATATCAGCATGCTCTTCTACCAGATGTCTACCATGGGTATTTTTTCCACCTACAGAGCAATAATACATGCCTTGAGGACCAGGGTAACCTCCCATAGGAAACCCTAAAGGTAGTTGTGTATCAACATCCATAATAAAATATTCTTGCTCAAATCCGAACCAAAAATCATTGTCATCGTCATCTATCTTTGCTCTAGCATTAGATTCGTGCGGGCTTCCATCGGCATTTAAAACTTCTGTCATTACCAAAAACCCATTTTCTCTCACAGGATCTGGATAGCAAGCAACAGCTTTGAGTAAACAATCAGAAGAATTACCAACAGCTTGTTTGGTAGAACTTCCATCAAATGACCATATTGGACAATCTTCAACTTTCCCACTAAAATCTTCAATTATTTTAGTTTTACTTCTCATATTTTGAGTTGGAAAATATCCATCTAACCATATATATTCAAGTTTTGATTTAGCCATTTTAATTTAGTTTTAACAAATATAATTTTAATACTCTTTTCTACATCTTTTGTAATGTTGTATTTAATGGAAATTTATCAACAAAACCACACCTTAGTGTTAATTAAACACTAATTTAATCCATTTATCTCTTAATATTTTAATTAAAATCTATTAATGAAATTTGTTTTTTTTGATTTTTTAAGAAAATAATTAGTTATTTTAGCAACAAACATAATTCATGAAACACATAAGTGCTGATAAAAATTATATCAATCAAATCAAATATATTTTCGTATTCTCTTTTTTCTTAATAGTTAATACTTATTTTACTCAAACCAAAAATCCTGTAGTCGTTCAAGCGGATCTTAATTTTAAAAATGAAGCCTATTTTGACGCAATTGATTTGTATAAAAAGGGAGAAGTAAAAGAAAAAGATATTCAAGAAAAGGGTAGAATTAATTTCCAAATTGGAGAGTGTTACAGATTAGATGTGGAGCCTGCACAAGCAGAGACTTATTATAAAAGAGCTTTCAAATTAAAATATCAAAAAGACCACCCAAAACTCTTCATTCTTTTGGCAGATGTTTTAGTAGAGGAAGGAGAATATGAGTCGGCAGCAGAAAATATAAGAGAATTTTTAAAAATTTACCCCGAAGATCCCCATGCAAAGAAATTACTTTCTTCCTGTGAACACCATGCAGAGTGGGTTAGGAATGGAACGAAGCATAAAATACAGAATGAAAGACAAATTAATTCAAAACATTACGATTATTCACCTGCTTGGGGAGATATTGACCATAATACTGTAATATTTGTTTCTGCTCGTGACGGATCAAATGGAGACGGAATAGACTCAAGAACAGGTGATAGTTATATGGATTTGTGGTCTTCTAACCGTGATAACTTAGGAAAGTGGAGCGAACCACAATTATTACCTAATACAATCAACTCAAAGGATAATGAAGGTCCTTCTGTACTTTCACCAGAAGGTGATGAAATCTATTTCACAAGATGTCCTAGGATGAAGAAGGTAGATTTAGGTTGTGAAATTTTCTATTCTCAGAGAAAAGGAGATTCTTGGACACAAGCTAAAAAAATCAATTTAAAACCTGAAGGTGGCGATACTTTATCTTGTGGTCATCCTGCAATGGATTCTGAAATGAAGATTTTAATTTTTTCAGCAGACTTTCCAGGTGGTTTTGGGGCACATGATTTGTGGATTTCTCAATACAACGAAAGAGAAAAAAGTTGGATGTCTCCAGTAAATCTAGGTTCTTCAATAAATACTGAAGGAGACGAAATGTTTCCTTATTTGTCTGATAATGGAGATTTATACTTTTCATCTGATGGTTACGAGGGGTTTGGATCGCTAGACATGTTTAAAGCTCTAAGTTTAGGAGAAAACAATTGGGGAGATGTTGAGAATTTAGGATATCCTTTAAATTCTCCAGAACATGATTTTGGTATAATTTTAGAAAGAAATACAGACAGAAGAGGTATGTTTACTTCATCTAGAGAAGGTACTAGAGGTCATGATGATTTATTTAATTTCAATTTACCTCCTTTTAAACTTAGAGGAATGGCTGAAGTTCTTGATGAGGAAACTCTAGAGCCTATTCCTGGAGTTACTATTACCCTTACAGAAACAGATTCTCTTGGGGCAGTAACTGCTGAATATGTTCAGACAACTGATATAGATGGAATGTTCAATTTTGACAAAATTGACGAAAATCAAAATTATATTTTAGAGGATAGATATTATATATGTATAGCACAAAAAGATTCTTCTTATTTAATTGGTAAACAAACAGCAGAAACTTTTAATGCCGAGGAAGAAGCAAATGGTAAACCTGGTGCAATTGTACCATTTCCTTTCAGACTTAAGAAAATAGACCCAGAAAAGCCAATGGATTTCCCAGAAGTTCAGTATGCTCTTGATAAGGCAGAGTTACTTGTTAATAACGAGATAAACTCTAAGGATTCTTTAGATTTTTTATACGATCTTCTAAACGATAACCCTTCAATTGTAATAGAGCTTCAAGCCCATACAGATTGTAGAGGTGGTGACGATTATAACCTTAAATTATCACAAAGAAGGGCAGAATCTTGTGTTAATTATTTAGTGTCTAAGGGTATTCCTTCAGATAGAATGAAAGCTGTTGGGTATGGAGAGTCAATTCCTAGAAATGAAAAATTAGAATGCAATGCGATCTCTAAACTTTCAACTAAAGAAGAACAGGAAGCTGCACATCAAAAAAATAGACGAACTCAGTTCATAGTTTTAAATACTGATTACGTTTCGAAAGATAAATAGCCAAAAATTAATTCAGTCCTGTATGGGATATAATTTTCATGAAAGATGATTCTAGATATGCACAAAGAGGCGTAAGTTCGGGGAAAGAAGAGGTCCACAAGGCCATAAAAAACATTGACAAAGGTCTTTTCCCAAATGCATTTTGTAAAATAGTTCCGGATTATTTATCTAACAGTGAAGATCATTGCATTGTTATGCATGCAGATGGTGCCGGTACAAAATCATCCTTAGCTTATTCATATTGGAAAGAAACTGGTGACGCTTCTGTTTGGAAAGGTATTGCCCAAGATGCACTTATCATGAATATTGATGATTTACTATGTGTTGGTGCTGTTGATAATATTCTGGTATCTTCTACAATTGGAAGGAATAAAAATAAAATCCCTGGTGAAGTTATTGCTGCTATTATTCAAGGAACGGAAGAAATATTACAAGATTTAAGATCATTTGGTTTAAGTGTTCATTCCACCGGCGGAGAAACTGCAGATGTTGGCGATTTGGTAAGAACAATAATTGTAGACTCAACAGTTGTTGCTAGAATGAGAAGAAAAGATGTGATTTCTAATAAAAACATTCAACCTGGTGACGCCATAATAGGATTGTCTTCTTTTGGACAGACTTCTTATGAAAATTCCTACAATGGCGGAATGGGTAGCAACGGTTTAACTTCTGCAAGGCATGATGTTTTTAATAAGATTATTGCAGAAAAGTATCCAGAATCTTACGATAGTAGTATTAATTCTTCGTTAGTATATTCAGGAACCCAGGCTCTTACAAGTAAGATTAGCGGTACTCCTTTAGATGCTGGAAAATTAGTCCTTTCACCAACGAGAACATATGCTCCAGTAATAGTTAAAATATTAGAAAAACATAGAAAAGACATAAATGGAATGGTGCACTGTAGTGGTGGAGCACAGACTAAAATCCTACATTTTATAAATAAAAATCACATAATTAAAGATAATTTATTTGACGTACCTCCTCTATTTAATTTAATCCAAAGTGAATCTAATACCGACTGGAAAGAAATGTATAAGGTTTTTAATATGGGTCACAGAATGGAGCTTTATACCCATCCAAAAAATGTAGATTCGATAATTGAAATTTGTGCTGAGTTTTCTCTAGAAGCGCAACAAATTGGTAGAGTTGAACCTTCACCTTCAAAGAAGCTCACCATTACATCTAAAAATGGAGAATATATTTACTAATGAGCGATCAAGGACTATTAAATAAATTAGAACAAATCTCATTTAAGTACGACGAGATTGCAAAGCAAATGGTAGATCCCGACATCATTTCAGATATGAAAAGATATGTCAATTTAAACAGAGAATACAAAGAATTAAGTGAGATAGTAAAAGTGTATCATTTGTATAGAGATGTATTAACAAATATCGAAAACGCAAAAAATATAATCCAAACTGAAAGCGACTTGGAATTTAAAGAAATGGCTAGAGAAGAACTGGACGATTTTCAAAAAACAAAGTTGGATTTAGACGAGAAAATCAAGTGGTTACTTATCCCAAAAGATCCTGATGATAATAAAAATGTAATCATGGAGATTAGAGCAGGCACAGGAGGAGATGAAGCTTGTATCTTTGTAGAAGATATTTTTAGAATGTTTACCATGTTCTTTAAGGAGAAATCTTGGACCTGTGATGTTTTAAATTCTAATTCTGGAGGAACTAAAGGTTTTAGAGAAATTTCATTGAGTATTTCAGGAGATGAAGTTTATGGTAAGTTAAAATTCGAATCAGGTGTTCATAGGGTACAAAGGGTCCCAGAAACAGAGTCTCAGGGTAGGGTTCACACTTCGGCAATAACGGTGGCTGTTTTACCAGAAGCAGAAGAGGTAGATTTTGAGCTCAATCTTAAAGATGTTAAAAAAGACACCTTTAGAGCTTCTGGAGCAGGAGGACAACACGTAAATAAAACAGAATCAGCAGTTCGATTAACTCATCTACCAACTCTAACAGTTGTTGAATGTCAAGATGGTCGATCTCAACATAAAAATTATGAAAAAGCTTTACAGGTTCTTCGATCAAGACTTTATCAGGCTGAAGTAGAAAGACTTGACAAAGAAAGAGCAGATAAACGAAAATCTTTGGTTTCAACTGGAGACAGGTCTGCAAAAATAAGAACATATAATTATCCGCAGGGGAGAATTACTGATCACAGAATAGGAAAAACAATATACAACCTATCCAATTTCATGAATGGTGATATTCAAGACATGATTGACTCCTTAATTATGGCAGAAAATGCTGAAAAATTAAATGAAAGTCAAGTTGAATCATGAAAAAAGAGGAAATCATAGAACAAATAAGAACTAAGAAATCTTTTTTATGTATAGGATTAGATACTGATATTTCAAAAATTCCTTCATTCTTACTCTCCTATGATGATCCAATATTTGAATTTAATAAAAGAATAATTGATGCAACAAAAGATTTGTGTGTCGCTTATAAGCCAAACATTGCCTTTTATGAATCTATGGGAGCAAAAGGTTGGACAAGTTTAGAAAAAACAATTAAATATATTCCAAAAAATATTTTCACAATAGCCGATGCTAAAAGAGGAGATATTGGAAATACGGCAAAAAAATATGCTGAAACATTCTTCAGTACCTATAATTTTGATTCTATAACAGTGGCACCTTACATGGGAGATGATTCTGTTACTCCATTTTTAGAATATTCAAATAAGTGGACCATAATTCTAGGTTTAACAAGCAATAAAGGGTCTAATTCCTTTCAAAATTTAGTTCTTGAAAATGGGAGTAAACTTTATAAAGAGGTTTTAAGTGTTTCCAGCAGCTGGGGTAATACCGATAACACGATGTTTGTTGTAGGAGCAACGAAAGCACAGGACTTAAAAGAAATTAGAAAAATTATTCCTAACCATTTTCTTTTAATTCCAGGAATTGGGGTTCAAGGTGGAGACCTAGAAGAAGTTATTAAAAATGGTCTAAATAGTGATATAGGTATTTTAATTAATTCTTCCAGAGGAATTATATATGCTGGTGATGATGAGAAATTCGCTGAACAGTCACGTTTCAAGGCTGAAATCATTCAGCAACAAATGGCAAAATATCTATAACTTAATAAGAATGAAAATCCACTTAATAAATAAAATTTATATTTTTTTTGAAAAAAAAGCATTCGGTGTTTGTGATTGGTTGGGAACAATTTTTGGTATTAATCCAGCATTAGTTAGAAAATTCTTTATTTATTCAAGTTTCCTTACTCTAGGAAGCCCGTTATTAATTTACTTTCCATTAGCTTACTTCTTAGAAAACATGGATAAATTGAAGTGGAGAAAAAAAAGAAAGACAGTTTGGGATTTTAAATAAGACACTTTAAATTCTAATGATAAAAAAAAATATTTTAGTAACTGGTTCTAATGGACTTCTTGGTCAAAAAATCATATATGAATTAGTAAAAAGAAACAATGTCAATTTAATTGCTTCATCGAGAGGAAATAATAGGCTCGTTAATAAGTCGGGTTATAATTACATTGATTTAGACATTACCAATAAAAAAGACGTAGACAAAGTAATTCTAGAGATACAACCTCATGCAGTTATAAACTGTGCAGCAATGACTAATGTTGATGCTTGTGAAAACAATAAGAAGGCATGTTGGGATATTAATGTTAATGCTGTTGAGTATTTGGCTCGAGCTTGTGAATCTGTTGACGCCCATTTGTTACATATAAGTACCGATTTTATTTTTGATGGAAATTCGGGTCCCTACCGTGAAAACGATATGCCTAATCCTTTACATTACTATGCAGAATCAAAATTAGCTTCAGAAAAAATCGTTGAAAAAATCATGACTAGGTGGAGTATTGCCCGGACAATTATAGTTTATGGAATCACAGATAATATGAGCCGTTCCAATCTTGTACTTTGGGCTAAAAGTGAAATTGAAAAGGGAAATATGATCAACGTAATTGACGATCAATTTAGGTCACCTACTTTAGCTGAGGATTTAGCAAACGGGTGTATTAAAATTATTGATCAAGGTGCTTATGGAATTTATCATTTATCGGGTCCAAAAACATACAGTATTTTAGAATTAGTATATATAGTCGCAGATTTTTATAAATTAGATAAGTCTTTAATTAATCCAATTAGTTCAGATTCATTAAACCAAGCTGCTAAAAGGCCTTTAGTTACTGGTTTTGTTATTGATAAAGCTAAAGAAAATCTTGATTTCAATCCAGTAGATTTTTTTGAAGGTATTGCTATTATGGACCAACAAATTAAAAAAAATGAAATTTAAAATTACACTATTTCTTATTACACTTTTCCCTTCATTAATATTGGCTAATTCTAATAATGTTTCTGGTATAGGTTTAGATGAGAGAATCGATAAAGCTTTTCAGCCATTTTCAGATTTTGTTTCCAGTATTGTTTTTTTTGAAGTATTTAGTGGTGCTCCTTTTGTAATAGTTCTATTGGTTATTAGTGCTCTCTTTTTCACTATCTATTTCGGATTTCCAAACATAAAATATTTTGGTAAAGCAATAAATGTTGTAAGAGGCAAATATGACTATGTAGATAAATCTAGTTCTCTTAATTCTGATCTTGCTGTAGATGGGGATATAAAAGACACCATTTCAGATGAAAGCAAGGAAGGAGAAGTCACGCATTTTCAAGCATTAGCAACAGCAGTTTCTGGAACTGTAGGTAATGGAAATATCGCTGGTGTTGCTCTTGCAATAGCCCTCGGTGGGCCCGGAGCAACCTTTTGGATGATTGTTTGTGGATTATTAGGAATGTCAACAAAATTTGTGGAGTGCACGTTAGGTGTTCAATACAGAGATATTGGTGAAGATGGTACTGTTTATGGAGGACCTATGTATTATTTGAGTAAAGGTTTAAAAGAAAAAGGTTTTAAGGTATTGGGTAAAATAACTGCCGTTTTATTTGCTATTTTTTGTATTGGTGGATCTTTTGGCGGTGGGAACGCTGCACAATCGAATCAAGCAACCATTGTCATCAAGGATTTATTAGGATTAGATAGCACCAGTGCTGGTGCTTTTATTGGGATAATTTTAGCTTTTTTAGTTGGAATTATCATAATAGGTGGTATTAAAAGAATTGCCTCTGTTACTGAGAAAATTGTTCCTTTCATGGCAGTACTATACTTAATGGCTTGCACTTACATAATAATAATAAATATAAACTTAGTAGATAATGCTTTTAGTCTAATATTCTCTGAGGCTTTTAATCCAAAATCTATTGGTGTAGGAGGAATAATAGGTGTGCTCTTGGTGGGATTTAAAAGAGCAGCTTTTTCTAATGAAGCAGGAGCCGGTTCAGCATCCATTGCGCATTCAGCGGTTAAAACTAAATACTCAGCTTCTGAAGGTTTAGTCGCACTATTAGAACCTTTCATTGATACAGTAGTTATTTGTACAATGACGGCATTAGTAATTATAATTTTTAATTTTTCTGGTGCATTTGAATATGGGGGCTCCAACGGTGCAGTACTAATAGATGGAGTCTCTTATGAAGGAGCAGGAATAACATCGATGGCATTTGCTGAATACATCCCATACTCAGATATCTTTCTTACGATTGCGGTGGTCTTATTTGCAGTTTCAACAATGATTTCATGGTCTTATTACGGTTTACAGTCCTGGAAGTTTTTATTTGGAAGGGGAAAGGCTGCAGATATAACTTACAAATTACTTTTTTTATTGTTTGTTGTAATAGGAGCTGCAGCTAGTATGAGCTCAATATGGGCATTTTCAGATGCTATGATTTTTGCAATGGTTTTCCCTAATATGATAGGATTATATTTCTTATTTCCAGTTGTAAAAAAACAACTTAATAGATATTTAAAGGCTATAACGAAATTTCGATAATCATTACTTTTAAAGTTAATGAAGGAGGATTTTCTGTTTTCATCAGCCCAAAGAAGAGGAGTAATACTGCTCTTGTTGTTATCGTTTTTTTATATTTCTTATTTGTACTTAAGAAACAATTGTAGTCAAACCTTAGAACCTATTGAAATTATTGAGTCTCAGTGGTTGCCTAAAATTTCTAAAGTTAAAATTATCGTCCCTGTTCAAAGAAATCCAAACTACTGGAAGAATAAAGATTGGGAACTATTAGGATTTTCAAAAAAGCAAATTCAGTTAATAAAGAATTATAAATCAAAGTTAAAAAATTTTAATTCCAAGGAACAACTTTACAATTGTTACGCATTTAGTGAAAAAAATAAATTACTGCTAGATAGCATAGTAAAGTTTCCTAAAATTAAGACTGAGGAAGTCATTTTAAAATCATTCCTATTAATCAAAAGCGGTTCAATTCCTGATTATAATTTAAATAGAACATTTGACACAATTTTTTTTCAGTTTAAAAAGAATAAATATTCTTATTATTTAAGAAATAATTTGGAAAATATGGAGACATTAAATTCACTTAAGAATGAAAATAGTTATTCTAGTACGGTTGTAGCAGTTAATCCCAAAAAATTAAAAGTTATCATATCTAATAGAAAGAAAAATAGAAATAAATTCAAAAATATAACCCCAAAATTATTAGTTAGTATTAATACTTCTGACACTATTTCATGGAAGAAAATTAAAGGAATTGGCTCTAAAAGAGCTTTTCAGATTATAAAATACCGAGACCTATTAGGTGGTTTTCAAAATCTGGATCAGATAAAGGAAGTTTACAGTATTAATGATTCTTTATTTGATTCATTTAAAGATGTTTTGACCATTAAAGATTCAACTCTACGCTGTCTAAATATCAATTTAAGTACTGTTGAAGAGCTTAAAAAACATCCTTACATCAATTGGAATATTGCAAATTCTATTGTCAGTTATAGAAACCAGCACGGTCAGTATGTTTCTTTAGATGATCTCTTGAAAATTCGTATTTTAAATAATGAAATATATTTAAAAATTGTATCTTACCTCGCTGTTAAATGAATGTAATTTGAATGTTGTAAAGGAGATAAAAAAAAATGTAAGGGATGTTGTTGATTTCCCTAAAAAAGGAATTGTTTTTAAAGATATCACTCCAATTTTAAAAATACCCAAGTTATGCACAGCCATAATAAACGAGTTATCAACTTTATTGGACAAAGATGTGACGCACGTAGTAGGTGTTGAAAGTAGAGGGTTTTTATTTGGATTTCCATTAAGTATTCAAAATAATATTCCATTTGTTTTAATTCGTAAAAAGGGTAAGCTTCCTTATAAAACTGTTGGTGTTGATTATGATTTAGAATATGGTCAAGCGTCTATTGAAATGAATGTTGATGATATAGGGCCTTCAGATAAAGTGATAATACACGATGATTTATTAGCTACTGGTGGGACAGCAGTTGCAGCTGCTAAATTAATAGCTAAACAGGGCGCAGAAGTTGTAGGTTTCAGTTTTTTAGTTGAGCTAGAATTTTTAAACGGCAGAGAAAAGTTAAAAATATTTACAAAAAAAATAAACAGCATAGTAAAATATTAAAAAATGAATTTAGATTTTTCAGAGCAACAGCTAATGATTCAACAAATGGTTTCGGATTTTGCTAATAAAGAAATCAAACCCCACTTTCAAAAATGGGATGAAGATCAATTTTTTCCAGTTGACCTATTTAAAAAAGCAGGTGAATTGGGGTTAATGGGAGTTCTTGTCCCAAATGAGTACGGAGGAGCAGGGTTAGGATATATTGAATACATTTTAATCATAGAAGAAATTTCAAAAGTTTGCGGAGCAGTTGGTCTGTCTTTTGCTGCACATAATTCTTTGTGTGTAAATCATATTCTTAAGTTTGCATCTGAATCACAAAAAGATAAATGGTTGCCTAATTTGGCATCTGGTAAATGGATAGGTTCGTGGGGTCTGACAGAACCCAACACGGGCTCTGACGCAATGAGGATGAAATGTGTTGCAGAAAAAGATGGGGATTATTGGATATTAAATGGATCAAAAAACTTCATTACTCATGGGATATCAAGTGACATAATTGTTGTTATTGTTAGAACAGGGGAGTTATTAGATTCTCACGGGATGACTGCTTTTGCAGTAGAAAGAGGAACCAAGGGTTTTAGTGCAGGTAAGAAAGAAGATAAGTTAGGTATGAGAGCTTCCGAAACTGCAGAAGTTATATTTGACAATTGCAGAGTCCACAAGGATAATATTTTAGGTAAAGTGGGTGAGGGGTTCATTCAATCTATGAAAATTCTTGACGGAGGAAGAATTTCAATCGGAGCAATGGCTCTCGGAATGGCAGAAGGAGCTATGAATGCTGCTGTTGATTATTCAAAGCAAAGAGAACAATTTGGTAAACCTATAAGTAAATTCCAAGGTATTTCTTTTAAGTTAGCGGATATGGCTACTGAAATTGAAGCATCACGACTTTTACTTTACAAGGCAGCTCATCACATTAAGGATCCTAAGAATTCAAATTATTTTTCTGCAATAGCTAAATATAAAGCATCAGAAGTTGCTGTTGCTGTTGCAAATGATGCAGTTCAAGTTTTTGGAGGTTATGGTTACATTAAGGAATTTCCAGTAGAAAAGTTCTACAGAGATTCAAAATTAAGTACTATCGGAGAGGGAACATCTGAAATCCAAAAGTTGGTTATTTCAAGAGCTATATTAAAAAATTAATAATCTTTTGGAGAATTGTATTTATTGCCTACATTTGCCAACCTTAATTAAATAAAATGTTACAAATACCAGTTAAAGAAGGAGAGTCTATCGAAAGAGCTCTAAAGAAGTATAAGAAAAAATTCGAGAGAACAGGTGTTCTTAAAGAACTGAGAGTTAGAAAAGAGTATACTAAGAAATCTATCGTAAGAAGACAACAAGTAATTAAGGCAGAATACGTCGAAAAGCTTAAAGCCGCTAATAAGCGAAAAAAAATTAACTATTAAGAGGGCTTTTAGCCCTCTTTTTTTTATATTACAATTAAAATTTTAATTGAATAACGAAAAATATATTGATAAATTTTTAGAATATTTAAAAATAGAAAAACGTTATTCTGCTCATACAATTCTGTCATATGAGACAGATCTTTTACAGTTCAATAAATATTTAACTAATACATATGAAAATATTAGCTTTTCATATGTTGAATTATCTCATGTGAGAAGTTTTATGGTGGAGCTATTAGAGCTTCAATTAGCTAAATCTTCAGTTGCGAGAAAAATTAGCACTTTAAAATCACTTTACAAGTACTTGAAAAAAGAAAAAGTCATTAAAGATTCACCTGTTGAGTTAATAGAGACGCCAAAGATGGATCAAAGACTACCAACTTTTATAAAAGAAGATGAAATGATTCATCTTCTAGAAGAGGTTTCATTTGATGATTCCTTCGATGGGAAAAGAGATAAGCTTCTCATTGCTTTGCTCTATCAAACTGGAATTAGATTATCGGAGATAATAACACTTTCAAACAGCGATGTTAGGAATATGGAAATCAAAGTTTTAGGTAAAAGAAATAAAGAAAGAATAATACCATTATCAAATACCATTTATGATATGGTAAATAATTATATAACAGAAAAACAAAATTTATTTCCTAAATCAATTTATTTTTTCGTCACTAATCAGGGCAATAAAATGTACGAGAAGTTTGTTTATAGAAAAGTAAATCATTATCTTTCTATGGTGTCAAGTAAACAAAAAAAGAGTCCACATGTCTTAAGGCATACCTTTGCAACACACATGCTTAATAATGGAGCAGATTTAAATGCTATTAAGGAAATCTTAGGTCACGAGAATCTTTCTGCTACTCAGGTTTACACACATAATACATTTCAAAAATTGAAATCTATTCATAAACAATCTCACCCTCGTGGTTAAAATCTAAAATATGCAAGTAAAAGTTCACTCTATTCAATTTTCAGCAGATCAAAAACTAGTTAATTTTATAAACCAGAAAGTTAATAAGCTAAATCTGTTTTTTGATAATATTATAGTTTCTCAAGTTTTTTTGAAAATAATTAGAGCGAATTCAAATAACAATAAATTAGTAGAGATTAAAATCAACGTTCCTGGAAAGGAATTGTTTGCAAAGAAAAAATGTCAATCTTTCGAAGAGGCAACAGACGAAGCTGTTGCTGCTTTACGTAGACAAATCAATAAACATAAAGGGAAGCTTTTAGAAAAAAGCTAATTTTTTTCCTCAGTTTGTCAGACATACAATAACTTTTTATAAATTTGCGATCCTTTTTTGTTAATGAAAGGTAAATTGCCGATGTAGCTCAGCTGGCTAGAGCAGCTGATTTGTAATCAGCAGGTCGTGGGTTCGAGTCCCTCCATCGGCTTTAAGTTCTTTACATAAAAAGTATTTCTGGGGAGATACTCAAGCGGTCAACGAGGTCAGACTGTAAATCTGATGGCTTCGCCTTCGCAGGTTCGAATCCTGCTCTCCCCACCTTAAGCCAATACCTGTGTAGTATAAACTTTATCTGTTTTTGCAGAGATGTGTTTTTATGTATTACATTTGTGGTCCATTTTGCGGGAGTAGCTCAGTTGGTAGAGCATCAGCCTTCCAAGCTGAGGGTCGCGAGTTCGAATCTCGTCTCCCGCTCTTTTTTAATGGAACTGCCGATGTAGCTCAGGGGTAGAGCGCTTCCTTGGTAAGGAAGAGGTCACGGGTTCAACTCCCGTCATTGGCTTAACGGCATAAAATAATAGAAAAAAAATAAACAATTAAAAACAGTAACTAAACAACAAAAGAAATGGCAAAAGAAAATTTCGAAAGAACCAAACCGCATGTTAATGTAGGTACTATAGGTCACGTTGATCATGGTAAAACCACTTTAACGGCAGCAATTTCTAAAGTGCTTTCTGATGCAGGATTAGCTAGTAAGCAAGATTTCGATCAGATTGACAATGCACCTGAAGAAAAAGAAAGAGGTATTACAATTAATACAGCTCACATTGAATATGAAACAGCAAACAGACATTATGCACACGTAGATTGTCCTGGTCACGCTGATTATGTTAAAAACATGGTTACTGGTGCTGCTCAAATGGATGGTGGTATATTAGTATGTGCTGCTACTGATGGTCCAATGCCTCAAACTAGAGAACATATTCTTTTAGCTAAACAAGTAAATGTACCTAGACTTGTTGTTTTCATGAATAAAGTTGATTTAGTTGATGACGATGAATTGATAGAGTTAGTAGAAATGGAATTAGGAGAATTATTAGAATCTTATGATTTTAACGATACTCCAATAATTAAAGGTTCTGCATTAGCTGCACTTAATGGTGAGCAATCTGGTGTTGATTCTGTTATGGAATTAATGAATACTGTAGATTCTTGGATAGAAACTCCTGAAAGAGATGAAGCTAAGCCGTTCTTAATGTCAGTAGAAGATGTTTTCTCTATCACAGGTAGAGGAACTGTAGCAACTGGAGCGATTGAAACAGGAATCATTAGAACAGGAGATGCTGTTGATATTGTTGGTTTAAGTGAAGAAAAAATGTCTTCAACTGTTACAGGTGTTGAAATGTTTAGAAAAATTCTTGATGAAGGTAGAGCAGGTGAAAACTGTGGTTTGCTTTTAAGAGGAATCGAAAAAGAACAAATTAAAAGAGGAATGGTGATATCCAAGCCTGGGTCAATTACACCTCACGCTAAATTTAAAGCGGAAGTTTACATACTTAAAAAAGAAGAAGGTGGAAGACATACACCTTTCCATAATAATTACAGACCACAATTTTACTTCAGAACTCTGGATGTAACGGGTACTATCAAATTAGAATCTGGAAGAGAAATGGTGATGCCTGGTGATAACGTTACTATTGATGTTGAACTAATTACAGGTGTGGCAATGGATGTAGGTTTAAGATTTGCAATCAGAGAAGGTGGTAGAACAGTTGGTGCTGGTCAAGTGACTGAGATTGTAAAGTAAATAAATTAAAAGTTTGTGCTGTTTAAAGGTGTTCTATTGTTAGAATGCCTTTACTCGCATAATACGGATGTAGCTCAGTTGGTAGAGCACTGGTCTCCAAAACCAGGTGTCGGGAGTTCGAATCTCTCCATCCGTGCAAACAAAAAAAGAATTATAAAGTGGCTGGAATTAAAAATTATATTGAAGAGATTGTCAACGAACTCACAAATAAGGTATCGTGGCCAACTTGGCAAGATTTGCAAACAAGCTCAATCATTGTTTTAGTAACAAGTGTTATTTTGGCTCTTATTATTTGGTTAATGGATTATGTTTTTGGTATTTGGCCTGTTTCAGATAGCGCGCAATCGTTTAACTGGAGAGGAATTTTAGGATTTATTTATCACTTTATTAATAATTAATTATGACAGAAGTAACTAAAAAGTGGTACGTCATAAGGTCTATCAGTGGCAAAGAAAAGAAGGTGAAAGAATTGTTGGAGCTTGAGATAGATAGACACAATCTAACCAGTTATGTTGATCAAGTTTTAATCCCTACTGAAAAAATTTATCAAATCCGAAAAGGAAAAAAGATTTCAAAAGAAAAAAATTATTTCCCAGGATATGTACTTATTCAATGTGCTCTTATCGGAGAGGTTGAACATGTTATAAAGTCGATGACTAATATTATAGGTTTCTTAGGTGCTACAAAGGGAGGTGATCCTTTGCCAATGAGACAGTCTGAAGTAAACAGAATATTGGGTAAAGTAGACGAGTTAGCTGTTAGTGATGAAGAAATGAATATTCCTTATGTTGTTGGCGAATCAGTGAAAGTTATAGACGGCCCATTCAACAATTTTAATGGAGTTATTGAAAATATTAATGAAGAAAAGAAAAAATTAACTGTTATGGTTAAAATCTTTGGACGTAAAACTCCATTAGAGCTTAATTACATGCAAGTTGATAAAGATGGATAATAAAGAAATTGTAAAACAATACTGTTTTAGCTTCCCTGTGGCGTTTTACATGTTAATAAATAAATAAAAATGGCTAAAGAAATAAGTGGATTAATTAAACTTCAGATTAGAGGTGGTGCTGCAAACCCATCTCCCCCTGTTGGTCCTGCATTAGGAGCAAAAGGTGTGAATATAATGGAGTTTTGCAAACAATTTAATGCACGTACTCAAGAAAAGGCAGGAAAGGTTTTACCATGTGTAATAACTGTCTACGCTGATAAGTCATTTGATTTTGTAGTAAAAACCCCACCTGCAGCAGTCCAGTTATTGGAATCTGCTAAGATTAAAAAAGGTTCTCCGGAATCTAATAAAATCAAGATTGGGTCTATTACTTGGGATCAAATTAAGGTTATCGCTGAAGATAAAATGCCAGATCTTAATTGTTTTACAGTTGAATCCGCAATGAGGATGATGGCTGGAACAGCAAGAAGTATGGGATTAAATGTAAAAGGAAAAGCTCCTTGGAGTAATTAATCATAAAATTTAACAATAATGACACTCTCAAAATATAGAAAGGAAGCCTTATCCAAATATGATACAGAGAAATCTTATTCATTGGAGGATGCCTCAAAAATTGTTAAGGATATATCAAAACAAAAGTTTGATTCTACAGTGGATCTTGCGATAAGATTAGGTGTTGACCCTAGAAAAGCCAATCAAATGGTTAGGGGAACAGTATCTTTACCGCATGGTACAGGTAAAGATGTTAAGGTTTTGGTTTTATGTACACCTGACAAAGAAAAAGAGGCTACCGACGCAGGTGCTGATTTTGCTGGTCTTGACGAATTTATCGATAAGATCAAACAAGGATGGACCGATGTTGATGTAATTATTACCATGCCTTCAGTTATGGGTAAAGTTGGTGCTCTTGGAAGAATATTAGGTCCAAGAGGTTTAATGCCTAACCCAAAAACTGGAACTGTAACTATGAACGTTGGACAAGCTGTAACAGATGTTAAAGCTGGTAAAATAGACTTCAAGGTTGACAAGTATGGTATTATTCATTCACCAATTGGAAAGGCATCATTTGAGTCAAATCAAATTGTTGATAATGCTAAAGAGTTCATAGCTGCTTTAATCAAGTTAAAACCTTCATCATCAAAAGGAACTTATTTTAAAAGTGTTACTATTTCTAGCACAATGAGTCCTGGGGTTAAAATAGAACCTAAAAGTGTTGAAGTTTAATCATCAAAACATTATAAAATGAAAAAAGAAGAAAAACAATTAATGATTGATGACTTAAGTAAAAGATTAGATGAAAATAATATAATTTATATTACAGATATCTCATCTCTTGATGCTACAGCTACAAGTGCTCTAAGAAGACAGTGTTTTGCAAAAAACATTAAACTTAGTGTTGTCAAGAATACATTGCTGAAAAAAGCAATGGAAAATGTACAGGGAAAAGACTTCACAGAATTGTATGATATTCTTCCTGGTCCAACAGCAATTATGTTGTCAGACATAGGAAATTTACCTGCAAAATTGATTAAAGATTTTCGTAAGAAAAACGATAAACCAGTTTTAAAGGGTGCTTTTGTTGAAGAATCTATTTATATAGGTGATGATCAGCTGAATTCATTAGTAGAGATTAAATCAAAAGAAGAACTTCTTGGAGAAGTTATTGGATTGTTACAATCTCCTGGTAAAAATGTGATATCAGCACTTAGTTCTAGTAAAGGAAAAATTGCTGGAATTGTAAAAACCCTTTCTGAAAAAGAATCTTAAATTAATTAAACAAAAAATTACAAAAACAAATAAAAATGGCAGATATAAAAGCAATGGCAGAAGAGTTAGTAAACTTAACTGTTAAAGAAGTAAACGAATTAGCAACAGTACTTAAAGATGAGTATGGTATTGAACCTGCTGCAGCAGCAGCAGTGGCAGTAGCAGCTCCAGCCGGAGGTGGTGACGCTGGTGGCGCAGAAGAGAAATCAGAATTTGATGTAATTCTTACTGCACCAGGTGGTTCAAAACTTCAAGTAGTAAAAGCTGTGAAAGAATTAACAGGATTAGGTCTTAAAGAAGCTAAGGAATTAGTTGATGGAGCTCCTAAAGCTGTTAAAGAAGGAGTTGGAAAAGATGAAGCTGAAGGCATCAAAAAAGCTTTAGAAGAAGCAGGTGCTGAAGTTGAATTGAAGTAATTCAATTCTTAATATAATTTATAGGCCTAAGAAATTCTTAGGCCTATACCCTTTTTTAATTCTTAATAACTAAATTTACAAAACATTGGCAAAATCAAATCAAACTACAGAAAGAATAAACTTTGCATCCAGTCAGCATCGTTTTTCATATCCAGATTTTTTAGATATTCAAATTAAATCATTTCAAGAATTTTTTCAGTTAGAAACAACATCAGAAAACAGAATAGAGGAAGGACTTTTCAAAGTTTTTTCTGAGAATTTCCCAATCACTGATACAAGAAACCAATTTGTACTTGAATTTTTAGATTATTTCATAGATCCTCCAAGATATACTATAACTGAATGTATAGATAGAGGTTTAACATATTCTGTTCCTTTAAAAGCAGTCATGAAATTATATTGTACGGATCCTGAACACGAGGATTTTGAAACAATAGTTCAAGAAGTCTATTTAGGAACTATTCCATACATGACTCCTAAAGGGTCTTTTATTATTAATGGTGCAGAAAGAGTCGTAGTTTCTCAATTGCATCGTTCTCCAGGTGTCTTTTTTAGTCAGAGTAGACATGCTAATGGAACTAAATTATATTCAGCTAGAGTTATTCCTTTTAAAGGGTCTTGGATTGAATTTGCCACTGACATAAACAGTGTCATGTATGCTTATATTGATAGAAAGAAAAAACTACCTGTCACAACTTTATTCAGAGCAATTGGTTATGAAAGTGATAAAGATATTCTAGAGATATTTGATTTAGCAGATGAAGTGAAAGCTACAAAAGCTAATCTTAAAAAAATTGTTGGCAGAAAATTAGCCGCAAGAGTTCTTAAATCTTGGGTTGAAGATTTCGTAGATGAAGATACCGGCGAGGTAGTTTCTATAGAAAGAAACGAAGTCTTAATTGACAGAGAAACAATTATAGAAGAAGAGCACATAGCAATGATTGATGATGCTGGTGTCAAAACAGTAATTCTACATAAAGAAAATATTAATTCAGCAGATTTTGCCATTATTTACAATACGCTTCAAAAAGATACTTCTAATTCTGAAAAAGAAGCAGTTGAGCATATCTACAGACAATTAAGAAATGCAGAACCGCCAGATGAAGAAACAGCAAGAGGTGTTATTGATAAATTATTTTTCTCAGAACAAAGATATGATTTAGGTGAGGTAGGTAGATATAGAATCAATAAAAAATTAGGATTAGAAATAGACGAGTCTCAAAGAGTCTTGACTAAAACTGACATTATATCAATAGTGAAATATCTTATTGAATTAATAAATTCTAAAACCGATGTTGATGATATTGACCACTTAAGTAACAGACGAGTTAGAACTGTTGGAGAACAATTATTTTCCCAGTTTGGTGTTGGTTTAGCAAGAATGGCAAGAACTATTAGAGAAAGAATGAATGTTAGGGATAACGAAGTTTTTACTCCAATTGATCTTATCAATGCTAAAACATTATCCAGCGTTATCAACTCTTTTTTTGGTACCAACCAGCTTTCTCAATTCATGGATCAAACCAATCCATTAGCTGAAGTTACTCATAAAAGACGTTTATCAGCACTTGGACCTGGTGGACTAACTAGAGAAAGAGCAGGTTTCGAAGTTAGAGATGTTCATTATACTCACTACGGTAGATTATGTACTATTGAAACACCTGAAGGACCAAATATTGGTTTAATTTCCTCATTATGTGTATATGCAAAAGTAAATAGATTAGGATTTATTGAAACTCCATACAGAGAAGTTAAAAATGGTAAGGTCGATTTAGGGTCTGAACCTGTTTATCATTCTGCTGAGGAAGAAGATAATAAGTTTATTGCTCAAGCAAATGCCAAGATTAATAAAAATGGAGTATTTGAAAACGAAAATGTAATTTCAAGGTTTATGGGTGACTTCCCATTACCTCCAAAAGAGGAGATAAACCTTATCGATGTCGGAGCTAATCAAATCGCCTCTATTGCAGCATCTTGTATACCATTTCTTGAGCATGATGATGCTAACAGAGCACTTATGGGTTCTAACATGCAGCGTCAAGCAGTTCCTTTATTAAACCCATCAGCACCAATTGTTGGTACTGGTATTGAAGAATTGATTGCAAAAGATTCTAGAGTATTAATTCATGCAGAAAAAGAAGGTACAGTATCTTATGTAGATTCTAAAGAAATCCACATTAAGTATAAGTTATCTACTGAAGATGTATTGGTAAGTTTTGATACGGATACAACCATTTATAATTTAACAAAATTTCAAAAAACAAATCAAGGTTCTGCAGTAAATTTAAGACCTATTGTCAAAAAAGGTGACAAAGTAAAAAAAGATCAAGTATTGGTAGAAGGTTACGGAACTGAAAACGGAGAACTGGCGCTTGGTCAAAACTTGAAGGTAGCATTCATGCCATGGAAAGGTTATAACTTTGAGGATGCAATTGTTATATCTGAGAGAGTAGTTAAAGACGACATTTTCACAAGTGTACATGTAGATGAGTATAGTTTAGATGTAAGAGACACTAAAAGAGGTCTTGAGGAATTAACAGCTGATATTCCTAATGTAAGCGAGGAAGCAACAAAGGACCTTGACGAAAATGGAATAATTAGAGTTGGTGCAGAAGTTAAAGAAGGTGATATTCTAATTGGTAAAATCACCCCAAAAGGAGAAAGTGACCCTACTCCTGAGGAAAAGTTGTTGAGAGCTATTTTTGGTGATAAAGCTGGTGATGTAAAGGATGCTTCATTAAAAGTATCTCCATCTACTACTGGTGTAGTTATTGATAAAAAGTTATTTTCAAAAGCAATTAAAGACAGAAAATCTAAAGCAGCTGATAAGCCAATAATTGAACAATTAGATGCTGAAATGGATGCCAAACTTGCTGAATTAAAAGCCATTTTAATTGAGAAGCTAATTACCATTTTAGGAGATAAAAAATCTGAAGGTGTAATCAATGTATTTAAAGAACAAGTTATTAAGAAGGGTGTTAAATTCACACTTAAAACTTTAAAGTCTATTGATTTTATTCACATAAATTCAAAAAACTGGACAAAAGACGAGGCTATCAACGAATTAGTAGATACCACTTTACATAACTACAATTTGAAAGCTACAGAACTTATTGGTAAAGCAAAACGTAAGAAGTTTCAAATTGTCGTAGGTGATGAATTACCCAACGGAATCATTCAGATGGCTAAAGTTTACCTTGCTAAGAAAAGAAAACTAAAAGTAGGAGATAAAATGGCAGGAAGACATGGTAACAAAGGAATTGTTGCCAGAATCGTAAGAGAGGAAGACATGCCGTTCCTAGAAGACGGATCTCCTGTAGACATTGTTCTTAATCCATTAGGTGTTCCCTCAAGAATGAACTTAGGTCAGATTTACGAAACTGTACTAGGTTGGGCAGGTCAAAAATTAGGTATGAAATTTTCAACTCCTATTTTTGATGGCGCTTCCTTAGACGATATTGATAAGTACTCTGACGATGCTGGAATTCCAAGAAATGGTAAAACCTATCTTTATGATGGTGGAACCGGAGATAGATTCGATCAGCCTGCTACAGTTGGTGTTATTTATATGATTAAGTTGAGTCATATGGTTGACGATAAAATGCACGCAAGATCCATTGGACCTTATTCTCTAATTACTCAACAACCTTTAGGAGGTAAAGCACAATTTGGTGGACAGAGATTTGGAGAAATGGAAGTATGGGCTTTAGAAGCATTTGGTGTTTCTAATGTTCTCCAAGAAATTCTAACAGTTAAGTCTGATGATGTTCAGGGAAGAGCTAAAGCTTATGAATGTATTGTGAAAGGAAAGAATTTACCTAAACCTGGTATTCCGGAATCTTTCAATGTATTGCTTAATGAACTTCAAGGACTTGGATTAAATATAGATTTAGATTAATATTCACAATAGATAAATAAAAAAAATGGCTTTTAGAAAAGATAATAAATTTAACAGTGATTTTACAAAAATCACCATCAGCTTAGCTTCACCAGAATCTATCCTAGAAAGATCTCATGGAGAAGTTTTAAAGCCTGAAACCATTAACTACAGAACATATAAACCAGAAAGAGACGGTTTATTTTGTGAAAGAATTTTTGGTCCAGTTAAAGATTATGAGTGTCATTGCGGGAAATACAAAAGAATAAGATATAAGGGAATTGTTTGTGATAGATGTGGTGTTGAGGTTACTGAGAAGAAAGTTAGAAGGGAAAGAATGGGACATATATCTTTAGTTGTTCCAGTTGCACACATATGGTACTTCAGATCTCTTCCTAATAAAATTGGTTACTTACTTGGTCTTCCAACAAAAAAACTTGATCAAATCATTTATTACGAAAGATACGTTGTAATTCAACCAGGAGAAACTTTAAATTCAGAAGGTGAACCGTTGAAGAAAATGGACTTTCTAACTGAAGAAGAGTACCTAGATATACTAGATGCACTTCCTAAGGAAAACCAATATTTAGAAGATGCAGACCCTAATAAATTTATTGCAAAAATGGGTGCTGATGCACTTCATGAACTTTTAAGAAAAGAAGATTTAGATGCTAATTCTTATAAATTAAGACACCAAGCGAATAATGAGACTTCTCAGCAAAGAAAAAATGAAGCGCTAAAAAGACTACAAGTTATTGAGTCTTTTAGAGAAGCTAATACAAGAATCGAAAACAGACCTGAGTGGATGATTGTAAAAGTTGTTCCTGTTATACCACCAGATTTAAGACCTTTAGTTCCACTTGATGGAGGAAGATTTGCTACTTCAGATTTAAATGACTTATATAGAAGAGTAATTATCAGAAATAACCGATTAAAAAGACTTATTGAGATTAAGGCTCCTGAAGTAATTTTAAGAAATGAGAAGAGAATGCTCCAGGAATCAGTTGATTCTCTTTTTGATAATTCAAGAAAATCTAGTGCAGTTAAAACAGATAAAAACAGACCTCTTAAATCTTTATCAGACAGTTTAAAAGGTAAACAAGGTCGTTTCAGACAGAACTTATTAGGTAAAAGGGTTGATTATTCAGCGAGATCTGTAATTGTTGTAGGTCCTACACTAAAACTTCATGAGTGTGGTTTACCTAAAGGAATGGCAGCAGAATTATTCAAACCTTTTATCATTAGAAAAATGATTGAAAGAGGGATCGTTAAAACAGTTAAATCTGCTAAAAAAATTGTCGACAAGAAAGAACCAGTTGTTTGGGATATTCTTGAAAATGTACTTAAGGGTCATCCTGTCTTATTAAACAGAGCACCTACTTTACACAGACTTGGTATTCAAGCATTTCAACCTAAATTAATTGAAGGAAAAGCTATTCAGCTTCACCCTCTAGTTTGTACTGCATTTAATGCTGATTTCGATGGAGATCAAATGGCTGTTCACTTACCTTTAGGAAATGCTGCAATATTGGAAGCCCAACTATTAATGCTGGCTTCTCATAATATTTTAAACCCTGCTAATGGCGCTCCTATTACAGTTCCTTCTCAGGATATGGTATTAGGGTTGTATTACATTACTAAAATTAGAACTTCCACCAAAGACCATGTTGTTAAAGGAGAGGGAATGACATTTTATTCTCCAGAAGAAGTTAAGATTGCATACAATGAAAAAAGGCTTGATTTACATGCGCCAATAAAGGTTAAAATTGTCAATTATAAAGATGGTAAAGACGTCGATGAAATTATTGAAACGACTACTGGAAGAATTTTATTTAATGAGTTAGTTCCAAAAGAAGCTGGCTATATTAATGAACTATTAACTAAAAAATCACTTCGTGACATAATTACTAGAATAGTTAAAATATCTGGTGTTCCAAATACAGCTAAATTTCTAGATGATATTAAAGAGTTGGGATATTACATGTCTTTTAAAGGTGGTTTATCTTTTGTTCTTTCAGATGTTGTAGTTCCAAAAGAAAAAGATATTCTTATTGAAAAAGCAAGAAAAGAAGTAGATGAGGTTAAGATGAATTACAATATGGGTCTTATCACCAATAATGAAAGATATAATCAAATTATTGATATATGGACACATACTAATTCAAGATTAACCCATACTTTAATGGATAAATTAAAAACCGATCAACAAGGTTTTAATTCCATATTCATGATGATGGATTCTGGAGCTAGAGGTTCCAAAGAGCAAATTAGACAGCTCTCAGGAATGAGAGGGTTAATGGCTAAACCGCAAAAGTCTGGAGCTTCTGGAGGCCAAGATATTATTGAGAATCCAATTTTATCTAATTTTAAAGAGGGACTTTCAATTTTAGAATATTTTATTTCTACTCACGGAGCTAGAAAAGGATTAGCGGATACAGCATTAAAAACTGCGGATGCGGGATATTTGACCAGAAGATTAGTCGATGTAGCTCAAGACGTTGTTATCAATCATGAAGATTGTGGAACGTTGAGAGGTTTAACAGTTACAGCTTTGAAAAAGAGCGATGAAATTGTTGAAAGTCTTTACGACAGAATATTAGGTAGAGTTGCTTTGTTCGATGTTGAAAACCCTGAGAGTGGAGAAATTATTGTTGCTGAAGGCGATGAAATCAACGAAGATTATGCAAAAGCAATTGAAGATGCTGGTATTGATGAAGTTGAAATTCGTTCGGTATTAACTTGTGAGTTGACTAGAGGAGTATGTAATAAGTGTTATGGTAGAAATTTAGCCACAGGTAAACTGGTCCAAAAAGGAGAAGCTGTTGGTGTAATTGCTGCACAATCAATTGGAGAACCTGGTACACAATTAACGTTAAGAACATTCCACGTTGGAGGTACTGCATCCAATATAGCCGATCAAGCAGAGTTATCTGCTAAGTCTGATGGTGTTATTGAGATTGAGGAACTAAGAACAGTGGAAAGAAAAAGTGATGATGGAACTATTGAAAACATTGTCATTGGACGTGCTGGTGAGCTTAAACTAACCGATAAGTCTAAAAACATTACGATGACCGCTAATATTCCTTACGGTTCTAAATTAATGGTAGCAGATAAAGATAAGCTTAAGAAAGGCGATGTTATTTGTAAGTGGGATCCATATAATGCTGTAATAATATCTGAATTCGAGGGTACTGTTAAATTCAATAATTTAGCTGAAGGAGTTACCTATCGAGAGGAAGTTGATGAGCAAACTGGATTTACAGAGATTGTCATTAAGGAAAACAGAGATAAGAAAATGATTCCTACCATTTCAGTTTTAGATAAGTCTGGAGAGGATCTAAAATCATATAATTTGCCTGTAGATGCTCATATCATTATAAAGGATGGTGATAAGATAAAATCTGGTGATGTTATGGTTAAAATACCAAGAAAATCAGGTAAGTCTGGTGATATTACTGGTGGGCTTCCTAGGGTAACTGAAATGTTTGAAGCTAGAAACCCTTCTAATCCTGCAGTCGTTTCTGAAATTGATGGTGTTGCTTCATATGGAAGAATCAAAAGAGGAAACAGAGAAGTTATTATTGAGGCTAGAACTGGAGAAGTGAAAAAATACTTAATACCACTTTCTAGACATATTCTAGTTCAAGAAAATGATTTTGTAAAAGCAGGCCAAACACTTTCTGATGGAGCAATAACTCCAAAAGATATTTTATCAATTAAAGGACCTACAGCTGTTCAAGAATACATTGTCAATGAGATTCAAGAAGTCTATCGTTTACAGGGTGTTAAGATTAACGACAAACATTTCGAGGTCATTGTTAGACAAATGATGAGAAAAGTTTTAGTAAACGACCCAGGTGACACGAAGTTTTTAGAAAATACAGCTGTTAATAAATGGGAATTCATATTAGAGAACGATAAGATTTTTGGTAAAAAAGTTGTTACCGATCCGGGTGATTCTTCAGAATTAAAACCAGGTCAAATAGTTTCAGCTAGAAAACTTAGAGACGAAAATTCAGCTCTTAAGAGAAATGATAAAAAATTAGTTGACTCTAGAGATGCTCTTACTGCAACTGCTGAACCTGTTTTACAGGGGATTACAAAAGCATCATTACATACGGATAGTTTTATATCTGCTGCATCATTCCAAGAAACAACAAAAGTTCTTAATCAAGCTGCTGTTAACGGAAAAGTAGATCATATGCTTGGATTAAAAGAAAACGTAATTGTTGGACATAAAATCCCAGCTGGAACAGGTATGAGAAAGTTTAGAGATCTTATAGTTGGTTCTGTTGAAGATTTGAACAGAATGAATGCAAAAGATGAAGAATCTGTTGAAGAGAAAGTAGAAAGTTGATAGATGTCTGAAGAAAAAAAACAACAGGGAATTAATATTGAACTTTCTGAGGAAATAGCAGAAGGTATATACTCTAATTTAGCTATAATAACTCATTCATCGTCTGAGTTCATTTTTGATTACATTAGAATTATGCCAGGTGTTCCTAAAGGTAAAGTTAAATCCAGAATTGTTATGACTCCAGAACATGCTAAAAAACTACATAGAGCTCTTTCAGATAATTTAACTAAATATGAGAAATCTCATGGTTCTATTAAAGAAACAGATCAAATTTCTACAATACCGTTAAATTTTGGCGGTCCTGCAACTCAGGCTTAAATTGTATTTATTTAAAGCTTTAAAGGTCATATCCAAAAGATATGACCTTTTTTTTTATTTTCACTAAATATGAAATACTGGGTTATCATAATTTCCATTTTTACTTTTGGTCCATTTTATAGTAAAAACGACTCGATATTAAAACCTGTTGTTTGGAATCAGATCTCTTTATTACCTGATTCTAACAACTATAACCTATTGTTTGGTGGTCCAGGTAGTATTTACAGATCTTTAAGTTTTAATCAAAATCAATTCTCAATTTTTAATGAAAATTTTCTTTTTTCAAAAGAGCAATTAGACATGCCTCTTTTGATTAGTCCTATTGCTTTAGTTGATGCTCAGTATATAATAGGTGATGAATTAGAACAAAATTTATCATTATATCATAATCAGTCAATTTCTAGTCAATCAAATTATGCAGTTTCTTTTTTAAAAAGAAGTCACGAAGGGTATTATACCAATCAGTCAACAAATCATAATTTTTTTCAATTTCACTACTATAATCAAAAATCAGATTCAAGCTATTCTGTATTTACAGGAATGAAACACCATAGAATTTATAATCAACAAAATGGTGGATTAATAGAAGACACTTCCTTTATTAATAATGATAATACAATATCTAATAGAAAGATTTTAAATGTAAATATGAACCAAAGCTATAGTAATGAGAAATTTTGGAAATTTTTCATTAATCAAAAATGGTCACTGGGAGGGGGTAAAAAGGATACATTAAATAATGTTATTTCTAAAATGATAATTTTTAATACATCCATTCAAAAGAAGTCCAGAACCTATTTTGATAGCTTAAATTCCAACTTATTTATTAATAATTTTAATAATGAATTTAGTACTAACGATACATTTTCAATCGATTTACTATCAAATACTATAAGCTATAAGCTTAATTATAATAAAAATTCCATTTCTAGAGTTCTAAATTTATCTCTAGTTTCAGACTTTTTTTTACAAAAAAATCTTGCTATAGATACCTTATTGAACAATCAGTCTATTAAGTTAAACTACTTTGTTAATAATAATAAGAATTCACTTTCTCTAAAGAGTCAATATTATTTTCACGGTTTTAAAAAAAGTAACTATTCCTTTAATTTAAATTTTAAAAAAGAATTTTTCAACGGTATTACTTTTAATATTACGGGTTTTTTAAATGAATATACTCCAGTTTTTGAAATGAATACTTTTGATAGTAACCATCACTTTTGGAATAATAATCAGTATAATAAAGTTTTTTCATCAAATATTATATCCTCATTTACATTCAAGAATTATGCTTTAAAGACAGAATATCATAATATTGAAAACCCTATTTTTTTTAAAGACTTTGGAAGACCCTCGCAGTCTAAAGCTTCTTCTCAAATCGTAAAAACATCACTAAGTAATCTTACTATAAATAAGAAATTTAACTTATTTTCAGAAGTTGTTTATCAGTACCAAGGTGGAGATCAAATATTTCAGTTACCTAGCTGGATAGGTCAACTAAAGTTTAATTATATCATATTAGATAAAAAAAATAATTTAAGAATAGAAGCTGGAATTAATGCAAGAGCATTTAGTAGTTATTATTTGCCAAGCTATTTCCCAGAGATAAATCAGTTTGGTATTCAAAATAGTTTTCTTCAAAATGAATATTTTATTGTAGATTTTTTAATGAAGAGTACCATAAAAGAAGTTGTAGTTTTTGCAATGTTAACGCATTTAAATGCAGGTTTGATGGGGAATAATTATTTTTCGTCTTATCATTATCCAAGTCCAGATAGGTGTTTTAAGTTTGGCTTAAAATGGTTGTTTTTGGACTAAGTTTATCCACTGATTTTCTTATTTTAATACAAAATTTGCTAATGAATAAAATAGGTAGTATTTCAGAGTATAACGAGGAGTATCAAAAAAGTATAGAACATCCTGAACAGTTTTGGCAGGATAAGGCGAGCACATTTAAATGGAGTTCTAAATGGAATAAGGTTTTATCTTGGGATTTTAATACTCCAAAAGTAGAATGGTTTGTTGGGGGAAAGTTGAATATAACTGAAAATTGCTTAGATAGACATTTAGAATTAAAATCTGATAAAATTGCTATTATTTGGGAGCCAAATAATCCAAAAGAAGCCACTATTAAAATAACTTATAAAGAGTTATATAAAAGGGTTAATACATTTTCTAACGTCCTTAAAAGCCATGGTGCTAAAAAAGGTGACAGAATTTGTTTATATATGCCAATGGTTCCAGAATTAGCCATTGCAACACTGGCTTGTGCACGAATTGGCGCCATACATTCAGTAGTTTTTGCTGGGTTTTCTGCAAAGGCTTTAGCGGATAGAATAGATGATGCGAAATGCAATATTCTTATAACTAGTGATGGTTTATTTCGCGGCGATAAAGAGTTATGTTTGAAGGCTATTGCTGATACAGCTTTAAATAATTGTAATTCTATTAAAAGCTGCATTGTTTTAAAGAGAACAGGTGAGAAAGTAAATATGCTTGATCAAAGAGATTACTGGTGGCATGAAGAAATATTAAAAGTAAATGAATCATGCTCCGCTGAAATAATGGATTCTGAAGATCCTTTGTTTATTTTATACACATCGGGTTCAACGGGTAAGCCAAAAGGCGTTCAACATCATTGTGGTGGATACATGGTGTATGCAGAGTATAGTTTTAGAAATGTTTTTCAATATGAAGAGAATGATATTTATTGGTGTACTGCTGATATTGGATGGATCACCGGTCACAGTTATATAATTTATGGTCCTCTTTTAGCGGGAGCAACTACGATTATGTTCGAGGGCATACCTACTTATCCTGACGCAGGAAGATTTTGGGATATTTGTGATAAACATCAAGTGAATATATTTTATACTGCTCCTACAGCTATTAGAGCTTTACAAGCCTATGGTACAAAAATTCTTAAAAAATACAGTTTAAATTCTTTAAAAACCCTTGGAAGTGTTGGCGAACCAATTAATGAAGAAGCATGGCAATGGTATCATAAAAATATTGGAAAAGAAAAGTGTGCTATTGTTGACACATGGTGGCAAACCGAAACTGGGGGTATTTTAATTTCTCCTTTAGCTCATATTACTAAAACTAAACCAACTTTTGCAACATTACCATTACCAGGTATTCAACCTTGTTTGGTTAATTCAGAAGGAATAGAAATCAAAGGAAATGGTGTTCAAGGTAATTTATGTTTGAAGTTTCCTTGGCCAAGTATGATTAGAACTATATATGGTGATCATAAAAGATGTAAGGAAGTTTATTTTTCAACTTATAAAGGAATGTATTTCACTGGAGACGGTTGTAAAAGGGACGAAGATGGATTATACAGGATAACTGGTAGAGTAGACGATGTAATAAATGTTTCAGGTCACAGAATAGGAACTGCAGAGGTTGAAAACGGTATAAATGAACACCCTTTAGTAATTGAGAGTGCCGTAGTTGGTTTTCCACACCCTATAAAGGGACAGGGGATATATGCTTATATAATTTTAGAAAACTCGTCTATATCAGAAGATAAATTAGTTACTCAAATTTTAGAAACTGTAAAAAATGAGATAGGTTCTATAGCAAAACCTGATAAAATTCAATTTGTTGGTGGATTGCCTAAAACAAGATCTGGTAAAATTATGAGAAGAATATTAAGGAAAATTGCTGAAGGAAGTCTATCAAATATGGGAGATACTTCAACGCTGTTAGACCCCTTAGTAGTCGATCAGATTATAAAAAAAACAAAATAAAAAAGCCCATAATTAATTATGGGCTTCAAGTATTCAAAGTAAGAATTAATTTTACATCATCCCTGGCATTCCTCCAGGCATTCCACCACCGCCCATTGGAGGCATTGGGGCTTCATCTTCTGGTTCATCAGAAATAACACATTCTGTAGTTAACATCATCGAAGCAATGGAAGCAGCATTTTCTAACGCGCTTCTTGAAACTTTAGTTGGATCAATTACACCGGCTTTCAATAAAGACTCATACTTGTCTGTTCTTGCATTGTATCCAAAATCACCTTTTCCTTCTTTTACTTTTTGCACAATTACAGCACCTTCACCACCAGCGTTTTCAACAATTGTTCTTAAAGGATCTTCAATAGCTCTTTTAACAATTTTGATTCCAGTTGATTCATCTTCATTATCACCACTATTTTCATCTAGAGAACTTGCAGCTCTAATGTATGCAACACCACCACCAGGAATTATACCTTCTTCAACAGCAGCTCTTGTTGCAGCTAATGCATCATCAACTCTATCTTTCTTTTCTTTCATTTCAACTTCAGTAGCTGCTCCAACATAAAGTACTGCAACACCACCAGCAAGCTTTGCTAATCTTTCTTGAAGTTTTTCTTTATCGTAATCAGAAGTAGTAGTTTCAATTTGAGCTTTTATTTGATTTGTTCTTGCTAAAATATCTTCCTTAGTTCCAGCACCATTTACAAGAGTAGTATTGTCTTTGTCAATTTCAACCTTTTCACATGTACCTAACATATCAATAGTTGTGTTTTCCATTTTAAAACCACGTTCTTCAGAAATCACTGTTCCTCCAGTTAAAATAGCTATGTCTTCTAACATTGCCTTTCTTCTGTCTCCAAAACCTGGAGCTTTAACGGCAGCAATTTTTAAAGATCCTCTTATTTTATTAACAACAAGTGTTGCTAAAGCCTCTCCGTCTACATCTTCTGCAATGATTAATAATGGTTTCCCAGTTTGGGCAACTGGCTCCAAAACAGGTAAAAGATCTTTCATATTAGAAATCTTCTTATCATAAATTAAAATGTAAGGAGTTTCTAAATCAGCAATCATTTTTTCTGCATTGGTAACAAAATATGGAGATAAATAACCTCTATCAAATTGCATCCCCTCTACAGTTTTCACTTCTGTTTCTGTTCCTTTTGCTTCTTCAACAGTAATTACACCATCTTTACCAACTACTTTCATTGCTTCTGCAATTAGACTTCCAATAGATTGATCATTATTAGCTGAAATTGATGCTACTTGTTTAATTTTATCATTGTCTGAACCAACTTCTTTAGAAAGTTTCTTTAACTCACTAACAACTGTAGCAACCGCTTTGTCAATACCTCTTTTAAGATCCATTGGATTAGCACCTGCAGCCACATTTTTAAGTCCTGCACTAATTATTCCTTGAGCCAACACTGTTGCAGTTGTTGTTCCGTCACCTGCAGTGTCATTGGTTTTAGAAGCTACTTCTTTTACCATTTGAGCACCCATATTTTCAACAGGATCTTTTAACTCAATTTCTTTAGCTACTGTTACTCCGTCTTTAGTTACTTGAGGAGCACCAAATTTCTTGTCAATTACAACATTTCTTCCTTTTGGTCCTAATGTCGCTTTAACAGCATTAGCAAGTGAATCAACACCTTTTTTTAATCGGTCTCTTGCCTCTACATCGAAAATTATTTCTTTTGCCATTTTTTCTTTAATTTATTTATTTAACAATTGCAAAAATGTCACTTTCTCTCATTATGAGATAATCGTTACCATCTACTTTAATTTCAGTTCCACTATATTGTCCATACAGTACCGTGTCTCCTTCTTTAACAGTTACAGGTTCATCTTTTTTACCGGGACCTGCTGCTATAACTTTACCTTCTTTTGGTTTCTCTTTTGCTGTATCAGGAATTATGATTCCGCCAGCAGTTTTTTCTTCTGCGGGAGCTGATTCAATAATTACTCTATCAGCAAGTGGTTTTACATTTATTGACATTGTATAATTTTTAATTATTATTTAATTAATAACAAGCACATTTTGTGCCACAAGATTTAATTGAATTAAAAAGGCCAAATTGACTCAAATTAATTTTTAAGAAATGACATCTTGACACTTACTGATTAGGAAGTTCAGTTGGAATATTTATTGGTTCGTTAGAAGATGGTAAGCTTACCCCGTCGTTTTTGTCTATTTCTGTTGAAATTTCGTTATTACCTCCTCCAAGGTTGAAGGCTGCTAATAGACTTAACAGTCCCATAACTCCAGCTAAAGTCCAAGTTGCTTTTTCAATTGTTTCAGTAGATTGTGCTACACCTCCAAGTTGGCCTGCATTGCCAAATGAGGAATCTAAACCCCCACCTTTAGAATTCTGGAGAAGTACTACAATTATTAATAAAATTGCTGTAAGTGTTGATAAAATCATTAATAAAGTTCCCATAACTACAATTGTGTTTTTTGGTTGATATAATTAATTCGGCTTGCAAAGAAAAGTTTTTTTTCTGGATTAGACAACATCAATTGCTCATAGATTGTAATTGCCTTAGGATAATTCCCTTGTTTCACATAAATTTCTGCAAGTGTTTCTGTGTTCAATTCGTTAGTGTCTTTTAAACTTTCTTTAGCAGCTTTAGATCCAGAATAAAAATTATTTTTCTCTTTTGTAATTTTTCTTTCGTTTAAGTTTTTAATAATAAAATCAATATTTGTATTTGATGTATTTATGTTTTCTCCAATTGTTAACCATTCTTCAAATGCCATAAATTGATTTAAATTATGGTTTTTTATGTCCTCACTTTTTAAAGGAGATGTATTTAATACAACTTCATCAATTAATTGATTTTGTATTAAATTTCCGTAAATATTTTTTTCTAATTCATTAATGTCGTTATCAAATTCAATGATTTTTTTAGATGGAGTTTTTTCTATCTGAATTTTTTTCTGATTATGTATAATGTCATACAAGATTTTTCTATCTCCAAACCTAAGGGATGTACTGTTAAGTGATTTTTCGAACCCGATTCTATTTTGACAATGTAGTATCTTTGTTAGAATGAGAAAGCAAAAATTTGAGGCAGGATATTTTAGAGTGAGCTCAAAGAAATAGGATAAATCCTGTTCGTTAATTTTTTCAGGATTATTTATTAATTCTTCAATATTTTTGATGTTATGATTCACCATTCGCCTCCAAATATCTTATCATAAATATCTTGTGTAATCTGATAGTTTAAATCTTCTACAAGGGATTCTTCAATGGAACTAAAATCCGTACTTGCATTGTAATCAACAAAAGCACTAAAAGGAGATTTAATTAACCCAATTGAGTCGTTTTTTTTGTAATAAGTATCAACTGTAACCATCATTTTCAATCTGTTTTGTGCTGCAGTTTCACTTCCCGCTTGTATGTTCACAGGAGAAATGGTGTAATTTTTAATATTACCTGCTATTTGCAAATCTGCATTATCGTCTACAATATTTAATTTGGTTTGTGATTGCATTAGATCTCTTAGGCTTTCCGTAAAAGAAGCGCCCAGGAATGGTCCGCCGATTGCACTTTTATTTACAAAATAATCTATTTGAACAGTTTCTGCATCAATTTCTTTAGTTTCTGATCCTCCTGATTTAAAACTAAATTGAGGTAGCGCACAAGAGTTTATTAATAAAATCAACGATATTATTTTTAAGTAATTCATTTATTTCAAAACTTCAAATTCTTTAATTTTCCTGTATAATGTTCTTTCTGAAATTCCTAGTTCTTTTGCTGCGTTTTTTCGTTTTCCATTGTGTTTTTTCAATGCTTTTATTATCAATTCCTTTTCTCTTTCTTCAAGTGATAAGGATTCCTCAATTTCTATACTTTCTTGGTAAGAAATATTGTAAGAAGGTATGGTTTGTTCCGAAGATTTTTCTTCAAATGCAACGGTGTTATTACGAGGTGCTTCAAGGCTTAGCTCAGCATCAAAATTTTCTGAAACATTGAGTTTTGTAATAAGTTCATTTTTTTCATTGTTAGAAAGGTTGTTCTTGTTGAGCAAGTCTACTATAACTCTTTTCATTTCCGCTACATCTTGCTTCATTTCAAACAAAACTTTGTATAAAATATCTCTTTCAGAAAAAGAATCGTTTTCTTTTTTCCCATCAATTATCATTGGGAGATTTCGATTGTGATTATTTGGAAGATATTTAGTTAAAATTTCATCGTTCACATTTCTTGATTCCTCGATTACTGAAATCTGTTCAGCAACATTTTTAAGTTGTCTAATATTTCCTGGCCAAGAATATTTTTCTAAAAGGTTTACAGCTTGTGGATTTAGTCGAATTCCTGGCATTCTATATTTTTCAGCAAAATCTGCAGAAAATTTTCTAAAGAGTAAATGAATATCATCTTTTCTTTTTCTTAAGGGAGCTAGATATATTGGAACCGTACTTAATCTATAGAATAAATCTTCTCTAAATTTCCCATTATGTATTGCTTTCTGTACATTTTCATTGGTTGCAGCAATTATCCTAACATCTGTTTTTTTAACTTTTGATGCTCCGACTTTCATGTATTCTCCTGTTTCCAGAACTCTTAAAAGTCTAACTTGAGTAGGTAGAGGAAGTTCAGCAACTTCATCTAAAAAAATAGTACCACCATCTGCAACTTCAAAATACCCTTTTCTACTATCAGTAGCACCTGTAAAAGCCCCTTTTTCATGACCAAAAAGTTCTGAATCTATAGTTCCTTCTGGAATGGCTCCACAATTTACTGCAATGTATTCGTGATGTTTTCTGGAGCTGTAGTTGTGTATGATTTTAGGCATATTCTCTTTACCAGTTCCGCTTTCTCCAGTTATTAATACGGTAATGTCAGTTGGTGCAACCTGAACAGCTACGTCTAGAGCTCTATTAAGAACGTCAGAATTACCAATTATACCAAATCTATTTTTAACAGTTTGAAGATTCATTTATACAATTTTACCTATTAGTGTAGCAGATGTACATTTTTCTATTAATACATTTACAAATGTGCCTTTTACAGCATTCTCCTTTGGAAAAACAACTTTACAGTTTTCGTCATTTCTTCCGCTGAAGTCTAAATTAGATTTTTTAGATGTACTTTCAATTAAAACCTTTACGGTTTTCCCAATACAAGCTTCATTACTTTCAGCAGCGTGTTTTCTTTGTAGGTCGATAACTTTTTGTAGGCGAGCTCTTTTGGTATCTTCTGGCACATTGTCCTCATATTTTCTTTCGGCTAGGGTTCTAGGCCTTTCAGAGTAAAAAAACATGTAAGCAAAATCAAATTTAACTTCCTTCATTAAATTTAAAGTCTCATTAAAATCTTCTTCACTTTCATCACAAAAACCCGTTATAATATCAGTGGATATCGCGCAATCTGGAATAATATTTCTAATGGATTTGATTCTATCTAAATACCATTCTTTGGTGTAGCCACGATTCATTTTTTTTAAAATTTTACTACTTCCAGACTGGACTGGTAAATGAACATAGTTGCAAATGTTTTCATATTTATTCATCGTGTGAATTACCTCATCGGTCATGTCTTTTGGATGAGATGTAGAAAAACGTATTCTCATATCATTTCCTACTTGAGCAACCATTGCTAACAGTTGAGCAAAATTAGTAGTAGGAATCTTGGGGTCAATAACAGTTCCTTTTTTATTAATATTCCATCGATAACTGTCTACATTTTGGCCAAGAAGAGTAACCTCTTTGTATCCGTTTTTGTAAAGTTCTTTAGCTTCAGCTATAATAGTAAGTGGGCTTCTACTTCTTTCTCTCCCTCTGGTGAATGGTACTACACAAAACGAACACATATTATCGCATCCTCTCATAATAGAAATAAACCCAGAAACCCCATTGCTGTCAAGTCTAACCGGACTTATGTCAGCATAAGTTTCCTCTCTAGATAATAAAACGTTTACACTTTTTTGACCTCCTTCAACTTCTTGAATTAAATTGGGTAAGTCTCTGTAGGCATCTGGTCCAACAACTAAATCCACCAATTTTTCTTCTTCTAAAAGAGTTTCTTTCATTCTCTCGGCCATACATCCTAATAAGCCAATTATCAATTTCGGATTTTTTCTCTTCAGCTTATTAAACGATTTTAATCTTGTTCTTACAGTGATCTCTGCTTTTTCTCTAATTGAACAAGTGTTAAGAAGGATAAGGTCAGATTCTTGAAAATTTTTAGTAGTTATAAAACCTTGTTCGTTTAAGATAGATGCAACTATTTCACTGTCCGAGAAATTCATTTGACATCCATAGCTTTCCAAATACAACTTCTTTGTAATGGTGTTTGGCGCTGATATCAATGGATGGTCAAGAGCTTCTCCGTTGTATTCGTTTGGATTATTAATCTGGTGATTTTCCTTTTCCAAAACGGTAGTTGTATTCAATCCTCTGTTTTTCAATCTTTATATTTTAAATTATAATAACTAAAACTATACCAAATTTAATGTAAAGATACAAAAGTAAATCATGATATGCGACATTTTGTCAGTTGAGATTTGTTAAACTGAACAGCTGATATACTTGGAGAAATCACGAAAAACTACGCCAGTTTATTCGATGGAGAGAAATTAAAATTTGAAGAATTAGAAAGTTCAATATTTTTATTGAACACTAGAGAATCTAAACTCATAGAATCCAAGCTTACTTTAGTTCAGTTGAAAGTTAGAGCTATAGTGAATGATTATGGAATAGATTGGTCGTTGTGTATTTTAGATAAATAAACTTTTTTAATTTTTTATTTGAAATAGGTTATTTTTCTGTTGAAAAGGCGAAGTATTTCATTAATATTTAAATATTTATGTTAAGGATTTAGCTAATCGAATTGTCCAATCAATGATATTTTTATTTCTTTGCATTCCTTTAATGTTTTATAAAATTGATTTTTAAATGAGTAATCTTGTAATAGTAGAGTCACCAGCAAAAGCTAAAACCATCGAAGGTTTTTTAGGTAGCGATTTCGTAGTAAAATCATGTTATGGACATATTAGAGAACTTCCTAGAAAGGGGGATCCAATCGACATCGAAAATAAATTCAATCCTACATACGTAGTTCCTCAAGACAAGAAAAAAGTAGTTAATGAATTAAAAAGTATTTCTAAAAAATGTAAAATGGTTTGGTTAGCAACTGATGAGGATCGTGAAGGAGAGGCCATATCCTGGCATTTACTACACGCCTTAAATTTAAAACCTTCTGAAACTAAGAGAATTACTTTTAATGAAATTACTAAAAAGGCAGTTTTAAAAGCTGTTGCTTCCCCCAGAGAAATCAATAATGATTTAGTAAATTCTCAGCAGGCTAGAAGGATATTAGATAGAATAGTAGGGTTTGAACTTTCCCCAGTATTATGGAGAAAAGTAAGACCAAGTTTATCTGCAGGAAGAGTACAGTCTGTAACAGTGAAATTAATTGTTGAGAAAGAACATAAAATTCAAAACCATCAAGCTGTAGAAACTTACAAGGTAATTGGTAATTTCAATTCTAAGGGAATAAGCTTTAAAGCAGAATTAGCTTCCAATTTATCCTCTTATTCTGAAGCTAAATCTTTTTTAGATCAAGCAAAAGGAAAAGAATTCACAGTAAAAAAAATTACTCAGAAACCGGGTAAAAGAACTCCAGCTGCTCCTTTCATTACTTCAACACTTCAACAGGAGGCTAGTAGAGTTTTAGGATTTAATGTTTCCAGAACTATGTCAGTTGCTCAAAGACTTTATGAGTCTGGAAGGATTACTTACATGAGAACAGATTCTGTAAGTTTATCAATGGATGCCATGACAGCCATCCAAAAACAAATTGAAAAAGATTACGGGTCTCATTATTGCAATCCTAGAAAATATCAAAATAAAAATAAATCAGCTCAAGAAGCTCACGAGGCAATAAGGCCTACTAACTTTGCTATTAGTTCTCTGAACGATTCCTCTCCTGAAGATAAATTATACTCATTAATTTGGAGAAAAACAATGGCCTCACAAATGAGTGATGCAGAAATTGAAAGAACAACTATTGAAATCGGACACAGCGAACAAAATCCTAACTTCAATACTGTTGGTGAAGTAATTAAGTTTGATGGATTTTTAAAAGTATACAATACTTCCAATGAAGATAAAAACGATCAACTTCCAGATGTTTCTTTAAATGAAAAATTAATTTGCAATGAGATACTAGCTACTCAAAAATTTTCAAGACCCACTGCAAGATTTACTGAAGCTTCTCTAGTTAAGAAATTAGAGGAATTAGGAATAGGAAGACCGTCAACATATGCTCCCACTATTAAAACGATACAAGATAGAGGTTATGTAGAAAATAAAGATCTTGAGGGTAAGTCGAGATCGATAAAGCAACTTGTTTTAAAAGACAACGATCTAACGGAGCATGCCTTAACAGAAAATTTTGGTGCAGACCGAAAAAAACTTTTCCCAACAACAACGGGTGAAGTTGTGAACGAATTTTTAAATCAGCATTTTAAAAATATAATGGATTATAATTTTACTGCAGATATTGAAAAAGAATTAGATGCTATTGCCAAGGGAGAGCTCGAGTGGACAGAAATGCTTGCCAGTTTTTATTCTCCTTTTCATAAAACAATTCTACATACTCAGGAAAATGCGGAAAGAGCAAATGGAGAAAGGTTGTTGGGTAACGACCCGGAATCAGGAGAACCAGTATTTGTTAAACTAGGAAAATACGGTCCTATTGCCCAAATTGGAGATACGGCTGATGAAACTAAAAAACCCAAGTTTGCCAGTCTTAAGGTCGACCAGCATATAAAAAGTATTTCTCTTGAAGAAGCTTTGAAATTATTTGATTATCCAAAAATCTTAGGAATTCACGAAGGGTTAGAGGTAACGGTTAAGGTGGGTAGATTTGGACCCTACATTCAATTTGGTTCAGAAAACGTTTCGATTCCAAAAGGAACTGAGCCAGAAGAAGTTCAATTAGATGACGCTTTGTTGTTTATAGATGAAAAAAGAAAAGCCAATGCTCCAGTCGCTGAGTATGAAAACTTACCAGTTTCCAAAGGTAAAGGGCGATTTGGTCCATTTATTAAGTGGAACGAGCTTTTTATAAATGTTAATAAGAAGTATGATTTCGATAATTTAACTTTTGATAATATTGTTGAACTTATTGAGGATAAGAAGAAGAAAGAAAAGGAGAAAATGGTTCACAATTGGGAACAAGAGGGTATCTCAGTTCAAAAAGGAAGATGGGGTAAGTTTTTCGTTATTTCTGGAAAAAAGAAAAAACAACTGGCACCGTCTAAAGATCCTATTAAAATCACATTGGAAGAAGCAAAAATATTGTTAAAAGCTAAATAGATGGATCTTAGTATTTATTTTAAGCCAATTGAAAAAATTGAAATTAAAAATAAATCAATTGGCTCTATTACATCCGCTTTTAATTCTTCTTTTCCAGATTGGGAATCTTCAGACATTGTTTTCTTTACTGTACATGAAAACAGAGGAGCATCTGTTTATGATGACAACGATTTAGATCACATTTCCATTCGGCAAAAGCTATACAATTTTAAGTGGGAAGGAGATTTAAAAATTACAGATTTAGGAATTTTACAATCTGGTTCTAAGATAAAAGATACTTACTCAGCACTTGCTGAAATTACTTTCGAAGTTCAAAAAAAAGGAAAGCTGTTACTAATTTTAGGTGGGTCTCAAGATTTAACTTTTGCAAATTACGCCGGTTATGAAAAATTAGAACAGCCCATCAATTTATCTTGTATTGACCATAGTTTTGATGTAGCTCTTGAAAAAGAAGAGCAAATAAGCTCTTCTAATTTTATTAATCATTTACTACTTCATAAACCCAATTTGTTATTCAATTTCTCTATTTTAGGTTGTCAGCAATATTACGTGGGTAAAGAAGACATTCGTTTTTTCGACGAATTATATTTTGACTATCTAAGATTGGGGGAACTTCAAAATGCCATTGCGAAGTCTGAGCCAATTTTGAGAAATACTGATTTATTAAGCGTTGACCTTTCTTCAATTAGATTTTCAGATTTTAACGGATCCAAGTTTTCATCTACAAATGGTTTTTTTGGTAATGAAATGTGTCAAATGATGAAATATGCAGGAATAAGTGACAAAATTTCAAGTATAGGACTTTATAATTTAAAGTCAGGAAATTTGAGACAGGTTGACAGTGAACTAATCGGTCAATTATTGTTTTTTGCTATCCTAGGATATTCATTGAGAAAAAAGGACTATCCTTTTGGAAATAAAAAAGAACTTATTAAATATTCTGTTTTTCATGAAGATACAAAGCACGACCTTGTTTTTCATAAAAGTGCTAAATCGGAAAGATGGTGGTTGGAAGTTCCTTACCCACCTACTAAAGACTTTAAATTTGAACGTCATCATTTAATTCCTTGCAATTATGAAGACTATGAAATAGCTCAAAATGGTGTAATTCCAGACTTATGGTGGAAGACCTACAGGAAGTTAAATTAGATTTTTTGTGGTGTTATAATACATATTTTTGTATTTTCGCTCATTAACTTTAGCTTTAAAAGCTGTAACTAAATATTTAAAACACTGATATACAGTTGACTACATGAAGAGACTTTTAGTTTATATAACTTTAACACTTACATCTGGAAATTTATTTTCACAACAAGATTATCAAATTACTCATTATATGTTTGATAATTTATCGTTCAACCCTGCTTACTCAGGAATGAATAATAATATCAATGTTACCATGATTGGAAGACAACAATGGTCTGGTTTTGCAGGCAGTCCAACTACTGCGCTTTTGAATATCCACTCTCCTGTAAGCTTGCTTAAGGGGGGCTTAGGATTTACCTATGTTTCTGATCAATTAGGTTTTGAAACCAATAGTGTAGCAAGATTAAATTATTCTTACCATCTTAATTTAGGGGCTGGAAAGTTAGGTATAGGAATTAGTGCTGGTGTTATTCAAAAAAGTATTGATGCCGAGTGGAGAACTCCATCTGGTAATTCTTGGACTCTCGATAATTCTATAAAAGGACAAAAAATGTCTGGAACTGTTCCTGATATTAATGTGGGATTATTCTACAAAACAAAAGAATTATATTTTGGTTTTTCTACAACACATTTAGGTGGATTTAATATGGAAGACTTAAATATTCAAAATGTGCACCACTATTGGATTACTGCTGGTTATGACTACGATTTAACTGCGGACATAAAATTGAGACCAAGTTTGTTAATCAAGTCTGATGCTTCATCTTCAATTATGGATATCAATTTCAATGCATTATATAAAAATATGATATGGGGAGGTCTTACATATAGATTTGGTGACGAAATTGCTCCGATGTTAGGTTACCAGCACCCTTTTAATGATGGAAGTATTTTAAGAGTTGGATATTCCTACGGAATTACCACCAGTATTATTGGGAATTACAGTAATGGTTCCCACGATCTTATGTTGAATTATTGTTTCAAACTTTCAAAACCAGCTCCGGTCGAGAAATCTAAAAACCCAAGATTTTTATAATTAAATGAAACTATTTACAATTAATACCGTTACAGAGACTCCATTGCGTTATGCTTTGGAAATATTAAAGACAAAAAGCTTTAAAATGAAAAACTTATTATATTTCACATTTGTTGTATTACTTTTTGCTAGTTGTACATCACCTTCTAGCAATGGGCACTTAATTGGCGCTGTAGGAAGACCTGTTTGGTATCAAACAGACCCTTACGGAATGTTATATATTCCTGCTGGAGCATTCAATATGGGGCAAAGTGATGAAGATGTTCCTTTGTCACACTACAATGAAACTAAAACAGTTTCTGTTGCTGCTTTTTACATGGATCAAACGGAAATTACTAACAACGAATACAGACAATTTGTAAACTGGGTAAAAGATTCCATAGCAAGAAGAATTTTAGGAGAGGAATTTCCAGATGAATTCCTTGTCCCTACTTATGATGATGAATTAGAAGAAAAAGATGGAACTGACTGGAAGTTAAACTGGAATTCTCGATTTAGATACAAATCTTACAATCCTGCTAAGGGTGACAATTCAGAATATGCGCCATTACTTGCTCAAATGTTTTTGGGAGAAAGCGAACGTTTTTACCAAAGAAAAGAAATAGATACTAGAAAACTTTTATTTGAATATTATTGGGTAGATCTACACGAAGCTGCAAAAAAAGGGAGACCATTGGTTAAAAGAATATCAAATTCAGAGGCTGACCAAGATGATGAACATAGAGTCAAAATGAAAAACCCTGATTTAGCTTTTCCAATTGATCCGGGTCAAGTTAGCGGTAAAGATTTAAACCTAGGTTTTAGAAACAGCAAAGGGCAAAACAATTCAATAAGGGGTCACGAGGATCGTTCGAGATTTATCATCAAAGAAGTAATTAATGTATATCCTGACACACTTTGTTGGATCCATGATTTTACGTATGCTAATAATGACCACATGACTAATATGTACTTTTGGCATCCAGCTTACGACGATTATCCAGTTGTTGGTGTTACTTGGCAGCAATCAAATGCTTTTAATGTTTGGAGAACTCAACTATTGAATTCTTGGAGAAGTTCTAATTACGAATCGTATGTGCAAGACTTTAGACTGCCGAGTGAAACGGAGTGGGAATATGCTTCAAGAGGTGGTTTAGATAACAATCCATATCCTTGGGGAGGCCCTTATGTAAGAAATTCTAGAGGATGTTTTTTAGGTAATTTCAAACCAATGAGAGGAAGATATATGGAAGACGGTGGTTTTAAAACTGTAAAATCAAGTTCGTACCATCCAAACGATTTTGGATTATACTGTATGTCTGGTAATGTTGCAGAATGGTGTAGAACAGCATATGACGAATCTATGTATGAATTCGGGCACGATATGAATACTGAATACGTATATAATGCTTTAGACCATGATCCACCTTCAATGAAAAGGAAAGTTATTAGAGGAGGATCTTGGAAGGATATTGGTTATTACCTACAGTGCGGTACAAGAACTTTTGAGTATCAAGATACTGCAAAAAGTTATATAGGTTTCAGAAGTGTTATGAACTACCTTGGAAGAGGTGGTCCAAACAGAGAAGGTGATTTTTAATCATTTAATAGACCGATAAAATTTAGAATTAGAAATTAAATTAGCATATTTAACAAATCAATCAATAAAAATAAAAATTTAAATATATGAGTTCAGGAGATAGTTTTTTTGAAAGTAAGAAGTTTAAAACCATAATGAAATACGTTTATGGTTACGGTGGAGCCATAGTAATTATTGGAGCCATGTTTAAAATTCAGCACTGGCCTGGAGCTACAATTATGTTAATTGGTGGTCTGGGAATTGAAGCTGTTATTTTTATGCTTTCCGCTCACGAACCATTACACGAAGAATTGGATTGGACTCTAGCTTATCCAGAATTAGCTCTTGGTCACAGCGACGATGACAATAGTTCAGCTTCTCTTCCTGAAAAAAGTGATGAATCTGTTGTTGAACAACTAGACAACATGTTAGCAAAAGCTAAGATAGAACCTGAATTAATTGAAAGTTTAGGGTCTGGTATGAGAAATTTAAGTGAAAATGCTGGTAAATTAGGTGATATTAGTTCTGCCTCCGATGCTACCAATGAATATGTCGAAAATTTAAAAGGTGCATCAGAAAAAGTGGGTGCTTTAGGTGGTGCTTATGAACAAGCATCGTCTCAAATTTCAGAAAAGGCTAATTCTTTAGGAGATGCTTATTCAAAGGCAGCTAATTCAATTGAGGAATTTACTAACCTCTCAGGAGGTGATTCTAATTTTGGGGAACAAATTGATAAAGTTTCTAGTAATTTAACACAATTAAACAACCTCTACGAAATGCAATTAGAAGGTGTTTCCTCACTTTCAAAAGCTAGTGAAGATATGTCTACCGGAATTACAAGTATTGTGAATAACTTACAATCTTCTGTAGAAGACACACAGAAATATAAAGAAACAATGTCAGATTTAACTTCAAATCTTGCGGCTCTTAATTCTGTATATGGCAATATGTTGTCAGCAATGAACGTAAATAAATAATTAATAGTAATCATTTAAACTAAACACGAATTATGGGTGGAGGTAAGGAAACGCCAAGGCAGAAAATGGTTGGATTAATGTACTTAGTCCTTATGGCTCTTTTGGCCATGAATGTATCTAAGGAAATTATTAATGCATTTGTTACGCTAAATAATAAGCTAGAAAGTAGTATTGAACAAGTTGAATCTTTTAATACGGGGTTGTCTGATGAATTTGCTACTAAATTAGCTACGCTTAAAGCAACAGGTGCTCCACCTGATGAGCTGGCGAGAGTAGAATTTCATAAAAACACTAACGATTCAATTGTAGCATTAACAAGACATATGTGCAACGATTTAGTGAAAAGAAATTTATTTTTATTAATTGCTGCTGCAGACCCTTCTATTAAATTCGAAGAGTTTGACGATATTGAAGAGGCAGTTATAAGCGACGATGCTGAAGCTAAAGTTAAATTAAAGGCAATCGTAGATAGGGTGAATGATCTTGGGTTAATAGCAGTAGACGAACATCATGAGTTGCATAATGCTGAAACAGATGATGACGAATATCATAATCCTTTATTTCATATTGATGATGCTGGTTACATTCACATAAGAGACTTGTCTACATATACCAAAAAAGATGATTACGATACACCAACAAGAATTTTAGCTGGTGAAAGTTTTGAATTAATTGCACCTGAAGGTTTACATCTTATGGAAAATCTTCACCATTATAGAAATGATTTAATTGCTTTAATTGCTAATCACCCAAGTGACACTCTAGAAGGGGGATTGGTGTATCAATATATGTTCGATACATCTTTAATTAAAGATCCAGATTTTTTACTCACTGAAGGGGAAAGAAAGGATTTTGAAAAAATCGTGGACTCAATTATTGCCTTTGAAATTGATGAGAACAAATTAGATCCTGCTGATGCTGAGGCTGTAAGAAATATTTATGTTAGAATGACCATACCTAAGAAGGTATTGAACCATGGAGAAGAATATCCATGGATATTTGGACAATTTGATCATGCTCCTATTGTTGCCGCTTCTGCTGTAATGACTTCCGTTAGATCAGATGTTCTTCAAGTTCAAACATTAGCTTCTCAATTAGTAAGTTCAAGGGTTAAAGTTCAATCGTTCAACTTTAATAAGATTGATCCTTTAGCATTTTCATCCACCAGTTATATTAACCAGGGCGACTCTCTTGGCTTAAGAGTTATGATTGCTGCCTATGATTCTTCTGAAGCAATGGAGTTGAAGTACTGGGAAGATGATACTGCTCAAATTTCTAAAAGTGATGCTGATAGAGATTTAGCAAATATGAGAACCTTCAAAGGAAGAGCAGGTGAAAGTGTAAACATATCTGGATCTGTTGGTGATCATATTTTAGCTGGTTTTATTGCAGTTAAAGAAAAAGGTGTTAAAAAATGGAAGCCATGGAAGTTTAATTATGCTGTTGGTGCTCCAAATGCCGCTATTTCAGCTGCAGATTTACAAGTATTATATATTAACTGGAATAACAAAATAAGAGTATCTGCATCTGGTTATAAACCTGAAGCAATTAGATTAATTGGAAGGGGATGTAATGTTAAAGGTCCAGATAGTAAAGGTTTTTACACTGCTACGGTAACTAATGTTAGAGCAAAAGAGGCTAAACTAATAGTAACAGCTATTGACGACAAAGGAAAAAGTGTGGAACTTGCTAATGAGAAGTTTAGAATTTTCCCTCTTCCTAAGCCGACAGCTTATTTTGCTGGAAAAGCGGGGGGTAATCTTAAAAAAGCAAACGCAACTAGTTACTCAACTATAGTTGCAAAATTAGGAGAAAGTCCTCTGGATGTTCCCTACACTGTTGTTGGCTTTTCAATGTATACCACCAAAAATGGCTCTCCGATTACATATAAATCTAAGAGTAACCGTTTAACTGGTCCAATGAAAGCTGCAATTAAGAAAATACCAAAAGGCGGAAATTTAACTTTTACGGGTGTCGATGTAAAAGGTCCAGGTGGAAAAGTTAAAAGATTAGAAAGCGGTATCGTTATTAAATTAATATAATCATGAAAAAATTAGTTCACATATTAACTCTAAACCTAATAGTATTCTCACTATCAGCACAGTTACCAGGTTCTGGTATAAGTTTAGAGTCTAACGTTCTTGATGGAGTATATATTCAGGAACACATTCCAACTAAACGTGTTGTTTCTTATACACATTTAAGAGAGGCAGACGTTATGTGGGCAAAACGTATTTGGAGAGTAATTGATTTAAAAGAAAAAATGAATCATAAGCTTTATTATCCTCTAGAAAAGCAAAACGATAGAATTTCACTTTACGAAGTGATAAGATATGGTGCTTTAACTGAAGGATCTTTAACAGTATATGATTTAAATGGTATTGATCTTGATGATAAATTTAGATTCCCTGTTAAACCAGAAAATGGAAACATTAACGACCCAGATTTTAGAACTACGTTAATAAGTAAGTTTGGTCAAGAAACACAAAAAGATTCTATTGAAATCGATGAATTTGGAAATGAAGGTCCAGCAGTTGATGACGAAGGTGAAATTATTAAAGTAAATATTATTGAAGAATACGTAAGTAGAGATATTGTAAGATATGAACTAAAAGAAGATTGGTTTTTTGATAAGCAAAGATCCGTTTTAGATGTTCGTATAATAGGAATATCACCTGTTGTATTCTCAAGAAACCCAGAGACGTTAGAAATAGATGGTCTTAAAAATCTATTTTGGTTGTATTTTCCAGAGTGTAGGTATGTTTTTCAAAACTTCTTCGTTTTCAACAATGCTAATGACTCACAAAGAATGAGTTTTGATGACTTATTTTGGAAAAGAGAATTTTCATCTTTTATTAAGAAAGAAAGCAATGTTTACGATAGAGCTATATCTCCTAACTGGGACGGTTTAGATGCTCTTTTAGAATCTGAAAGAATTAGAAATGAAATGTTTACTTTCGAGCACGATTTGTGGCATTTTTAAAAAAGTATTTATTTTTTTACATTTGAGCCCTTTTAACGAAGGGCTTTTTTTTTATGCTTAATTTAACAAATATTACGGTAAGTTTCGGAGGAAGAGATTTGTATAAGAACATCTCTTTTCAAATTAATCCAAAAGATAAGATTGGTGTCGTTGGTAAGAACGGTGCTGGTAAATCTACCATGCTGAAACTTATTATTGGCGAGCAAAAGGCAACGTCAGGAACCATTAACATGACCAATTCACTTTCAATTGGTTACCTACCACAAGAAATTAATGTTAATTCCAATGAGGAAATACTTAACGAGGTATTGCAGGCAAATAAAAAGCTTTTAGAGATTAACCGAAGACTCGAAGAAATTAATAAAGAGATTACCACTAGAACTGACTACGAGTCTGAAAGCTACATGACGTTACTTACAGAGCTTTCAGATTTAAACGAACAACTTATACATCTGGATGGAGATAATCAGTTAAAAGACGCGGAATTGCTTCTTAAGGGATTGGGTTTTAATCAGAATGAAATTAATAAACCATATTCAAGTTTTTCTGGTGGCTGGAAAATGCGTGTTGAGTTAGCAAAACTGCTAATTCAAAAGCCAGGTGTTGTGTTGTTGGATGAACCTACTAATCACTTGGATATTGAATCAATACAGTGGTTGGAAAGATATCTAAAAAGTTATGCAGGAATTATTCTTTTAATTTCACATGACAAACAATTTTTAGACAATATTACTAATAGAACTATAGAATTAGCTAACGGTAAATTATACGATTATAAAAGTAATTATTCCAAATATCTTCAACTAAGAGAAGAAGAAATTATAACTCAGATAGCTGCTAAAAAGAATCAGGAAAAAATGGTGAAGCATACCCAAGAGCTGATTAATAAATTTAGAGCTAAAAAAAATAAGGCTGCCTTTGCACAATCATTAATTAAAAAGCTAGATAAGTTAGAAGACATTGAAATAGACCAGCTCGAAAAGGATAGAATTCAATTTCAATTTCCAGAACCGTCTCACTCAGGAAAAGAAACTTTGAAAATTGCTGGTTTGGAAAAAAGTTATGGGGATAAACAAATTTTTAAAAAGGTAGATTTATCTATTGCTAGAGGAGAAAAAATTGCATTAATTGGTAAAAATGGAATGGGGAAATCCACTTTTATTAAATCTATTGTCAAGGACATAGAATTTAGTGGTAATGTTCAGCTGGGTCATCAAGTAATGATGGGTTATTTTGCACAAGATGAAGCCCATAAATTAGATCCAAAAAAAACTGTTTTTGAAACTATTGACGATGTTGCTGTTGGGGAAGTTAGAAAGCAAATAAGACCTATTCTTGGATCTTTTTTATTTTCCGGTGAAGACATTGATAAAAAAGTTCAGGTCCTTTCTGGAGGGGAGAAAACAAGATTATCATTATGTAAGCTATTATTACAACCCAATAATTTTTTAATACTGGATGAGCCTACCAACCATCTAGATATGGCTTCTAAGGAAATATTAAAAGATGCATTAAATAGCTATTCAGGCACTTTACTTTTAGTTTCCCACGATAGAGGCTTTTTAGACGGTTTAACAGATAGAGTTTATTTCATTAAAGACCAATCAATTAAAGTTTATCACGAGCCAGTAACTCAATTTATAGAAAGTTATTACGGTAATATTGATGAAAAAACGGTGTCAAAGAAAGTAGAAGTAAAGTCTACGCAAAACAAAAAGTTTCAAAATCAGCAAAAATCTATAGAAAGAAAAATCACCAATTTAGAAGAAAAACAAACCGGTCTAGAATTTGAGCTTTATGAAACTAGCGACGCTGATAGAATTAAAAATATTCAGGACCAGCTGAGCAAAATTAAAAGTGAGATTGATAAAAACTTTGAGTTGTTGATGTCAATTGGTAACTAAAGCTCCTCTTTTATAAGTTTGTACAACACTGTCATTTCCCATTGAATCGTAAAAAATAGCTTTACCGTGTATGAAATTATTTTCAAATTCTACTAAAGAAATCTTAGTAGAATCCTCCTTGAATCTTATCATGTTTCCATGGAGTTTCCCTTCTTTAAATTCTTTGGTAAGTTTTATTTTTTTGCTTTCGTAACGCTCGTAACAAATTCCGGTATAAGGTTTGTTTCTTTCGTCTATATAGAAATGGTTGTAGAGTTCATCGTAAATTAAATCGTTACAATTACAATAAGCTTCATTTTTTATTGTTATTGATGCTTTGTCAGCAGTTTCATTGCAAGCTATCGTCCAGAGAATAGCCGATATTAAAATTAAATATCTTGGAAGCGTCATTAAAGTCTAACGATGTGTTTGAAATATTTAAAGATACTTTTTTTGTAGGGTGGGTAAACTAATTTTAAAAGGTTTCCAAAGTTCTTTTTTACAATGCCTTTTTCATTAGAAAAGTCGGTAAAGCTGTGTTTTCCTCCAGATTTACCCATTCCACTATTGTTAATACCTCCAAAAGGCAACCCTGGGTTTACTGGTGTTAGCATGAGTTCATTAATTCCTACACCACCAGATACGGTATGATCTAAAAAATACTCAATATTTTTCTTTTTGCTACTCATTATGTAAATTGCTAGTGGAGATGGCATTTTTTGAAGAAGTTGAATTACATCACTATTTTTATTGTAGGTCATGATGGGAAGAATTGGCCCGAATATTTCTTCTTGCATCACCAACATGTCATTTGTGACATTCGTAAGTAGTGTAGGTTCCATAAATTTATCTTCCCTGATGTGTTCACCTCCGAATACTATTGTAGCTCCTTTTTTAACAGCGTCATTAAGAATGGTTTCTACTCTACTGAAATTTTTATCGTCAATAATTCTCCCATATTCTGCTGCTTTATCTAGGCCGTTATTATGGGCATTATAAAATTTATTGACAGCGGTTTTAAATTCAGATATAAAAGATTCTAATTCTTTTTCTTGTATTAAAACATAATCGGGAGCAATACAAGTCTGTCCGCAATTTAAGGTTTTACCCCATGCTGTTTTTTCAGCTATTTCTTTCGTGTCTCCTGTGCCGTCAATAATTACTGGAGATTTTCCACCAAGTTCTAGTGTAACTCCTGATAAATTTTCGGCAGCAGCTTTCATTACAATTTTACCAACATTAGGACTTCCAGTAAAATGAATGTGATTGAAAGGTAATTTTAACAATTCGGTCGCTTCTTCCACAGACCCTTCTACGACAGCAACTTCATGTTCCTCATAAATCGTCTGTACTATATTAGCTATTGCTTTAGAAGTGTATGACGAAATCTCAGAGGGTTTAAGAATTATTGCATTTCCAGCAGCTATTGCGTATATAAGTGGGTAAAGCGATAAAAAAATAGGATAGTTCCATGGAGAAATCAAAAGAAGAGTTCCTTTAGATTCGTACTTTATATAGGACGACATTCCTACCATGGTTATTGGAGAAGGAACATGTTCGTCTTTCATCCAATTTTTTAAATTTTTAAGTACGTGTTTAATGTTGAGAAGGGTAGGTGTAATTTCAGTAGTTATTACTTCTTCATTGGGTTTGCGTAAATCTTTGTATAATGCATCTGCGATTATTTGATGATTACTTTCATTTAAAATAAACGATTCTAATCTTTTTATTTTTTCAACCCGTTCTTTATAACTAGAATTTCTTAACCTAGTTGTATTAATAGGGTCGGATTGAAGTTTGAAAATTCTATTAATTTCAGATTTGCTATTCATACTAATCAATATAAGGCATTTTGGTCCACGGTTCGTAAATGGCACCTCTTATGCGATTGTCTTTACTGTAACCATAGGCGCCGTCAAACACCCAAAACATTTGTGTCATAATAGTTCCTACCAATCCTCTTTTGGTATCGATCCAAAAATGAGTGCCTTCATATCCACCGCCAATCCAAAGCCCTTCTTCACCGT
>Ga0209716_1000189_pt1 | contig 63725 bp, 31 predicted proteins | sample COGITO_mtgs_1205_FD_184811 | JGI IMG/M metagenome (GOLD analysis project Ga0209716, IMG submission 184811) | Pelagic marine microbial communities from North Sea - COGITO_mtgs_120531 (SPAdes) (version 2) | ecosystem: Environmental > Aquatic > Marine > Epipelagic ... | reverse complement strand
TAAATTACCAAATAATTCTAATGTAATAGAACTTGGTTCTTGGATGGGCAAATCTACAAATTATTTTGCTACAAAATTAAAAGAAGTAAATAAAAATATAACATTTACTGCTATCGATACATTCAAAGGTTCGGTTGGATATGATAATTTATTACATAGAACAATGTTAAAACCATTTGATAATGATTTATATACTGAGTTTTCTAATAATTCAATCATATCAAATAACTTTGATAATATACAAGTAATAAAAGATACATCTGATAATGCTAAAAATCTTTTCTTAAATAACTCACAAGATTTCATAATGGTTGATGCCGGACATGAATATGATGATGTTAAAAATGATATAAACAATTGGTTTTACAAAGTTAAACCAGGTGGTATAATAGCTGGAGATGATTTTGGAACTAATATATTTGAGGGATTAACTAAAGCAGTTGATGAATATTTTTATGGACAAGTAACATCTAAAGAAGGTTGGGTTTGGTTTAGAAAAAGACCACGTATTCAAATAATTCATATGATGACAAACCCAAATGATATCAGAGAGAGGATTAGTGAGAAATCACTAAAACAACTTCAACGTTGGGGATTTGATTATACACCAATGGTAAATGAAGTTTATAATGGAACACCACCATCTGAATTTTGTAGGAGACCTGAGGATATATCAGATACTCCAATTTATAAGGGAGATGTTGGAATAGGGAATATAACTGGTAGACATTATGGTTGTTATTTAGCACACATAAACGCATTAAAAGAAATAGATACTGAGAATTATGATTACACTTTAATATTTGAAGCAGATGCATTTATTTATTCTAATTTAATAGATTTTGTAGATGTAGTTAATAAAGCATGTTTTATCTCAGAAAGAGATGATGTTCCATTTATTAGTTTTGGAGATAATCCATCTTGGACTAGATGGGAAGTTAATGAAACATTTAGAAAAACTGATTACAATCAAGATTGGGCTCATGCTTATTTAATACCAAATAGAGATAAGCAATGGTATATGGATAGGATAGAAGATTGTGAATGGGATGTAGCTGATTTATGGTATAATCATGTATTCTATAATCACAAAAGATTAAGATACACAACAAACTATCCTTTTTCAAAACAAGCAGAAGGCTTATCATTATTAGATAATACAAATAAAAGTTGGAAATGATTTACGATAAAATAAAAAGAAATCAGAATAATATTGTAGATATTAAAAACCGAGTTTTGATATCATATATAAATGGACCTAAAGTTGAAATATTGGGTTCAATTGATGCAACTTATAAAGTAGAGTTTATAGATACTAAAACAAATATAAAACACTTTGAAAGTGAATTAAAAACAAATCATTGGGCTAAATCAAATTTACAATATTTTTGTAATTGGAAAATTGTTATAACTGAAAATGGAAAACCATTTTATGAAGAAGTTTTTAATGCAACTGATAAACGAGTTTATATAGCATTAGATTCTAAAGCATTAGGTGATACTTTAGCATGGATTCCATATATAGAAGAATTTGGAAAACAACATAATTCTAAGATGATAGTATCTACATTTCATAATCATATGTTTCAAAATCAATATCCGAACATTGAATTTGTAAAACCAGGAGAGTCTGTTCCAAACTTATATGCAATGTATTCAATCGGATTATTCTATACTGATGATGGTAATATTAATCACTTTAAAAACCCAATAGACCCAAAGAACGTTACTATGCAAAAAATGGCAACTGATATATTGGGATTGGAATATAAAGAAATAAAACCAAAGTTAAAAGATAGGAATGTTGAAAAAGATGATAAACTAATCACAATAGCAATACATGGAACTGCTCAACCAAAATATTGGAATAATCCAACAGGTTGGCAAGATGTTATAGATTGGTTAAATGATAGAGGATATACAGTTAAACTATTATCAAAAGAAGGTTCTGATTATATGGGTAACATACACCCAAAGGGAATAGTAAAACACCCAGAAGGCCCATTAGAATCAGTTATGGATGAAATGGCTAAATCAAAAGCATTCATTGGTATTGGTAGTGGATTGAGTTGGTTAAGTTGGGCATTGGGAACAAAGACCGTTTTGATTAGTGGATTCTCAGAGGATTGGGCAGAAATGAAAGATTGTGTAAGAATAGGTTCACCTAAAGGAAAGTGTAGTGGGTGTTTTAACCGATTAAAGTTAGATGCTGGTGATTGGAATTGGTGTCCTGACCACAAAGGTACTAACAGACAATTTGAGTGTACTAAGGAGATTACTTCAGATATGGTAATAAGTGAATTAAAAAAGTTTTTATAAATGAAAATTTGGATTAATGGTTGTTTCGATGTTCTTCATCACGGACACTTTCAATTAATTGCACATGCAAAATCATTGGGAGATGAACTAACAATAGGAATTGATTCTGATAGAAGAGTAAAAGAATCAAAGGGAGATGGTAGACCGTTTCATAATCAAAAACAAAGAATATACAATCTATTTCAGATTAATGGAGTTAATGGTATTGTAGTATTTGATACCGATAAAGAATTATCAGATGCTATAAAAGAATATCAACCAGATATTTTTGTAATTGGAGAAGAATACAAAGATAAAGGTATTATTGGTAGAAAACATGCTAAGAAAATAGAATACTTCCCAAAGGTGGAGGGATTCTCAACAACAGGTTTATTAGATGAATAAAGTATTAGTTATAGGAGAACAATGTGATGATATCTTCATTTATGGAGATACACCTAGACTTTCACCCGAAGGCCCGGCACCTGTATTTATTCCAACGAAAGAAGTTTACAATGGTGGGATGGGAATGAATGTTTGTAAAAATTTAGAAGAATTAAAAATAGATACTGATTTTAAACATCAAAAAAATCCTATAACAAAAACAAGACATATTCACGAATCATCAAATACTTTATTATTAAGAATTGATGAAGAAAAAAATATCGATAGGATTAATAATAAAAAATTAATTGAAATCGATTATTGGGATTACTCGATGATAGTGATTTCAGATTACAATAAAGGTTTTCTAAATGAAGAAGATATTGCATACATAGGATTTAAACATCCAAATGTAATTTGTGATACGAAAAAGCAATTAGGAAATTGGTGTAAGGATTTACGATTCATAAAACTAAATCGTTCAGAGTTTGAAAACAATGAAGAATTTATTGAAGAAAACGATTGGATTTTAGAAAAGTTAATAATTACATTAGATAAGGATGGGTGTATGTACAAAGGTATATCATATCCAACTGAAAAAGTAGAGATAATGGATATCTCAGGAGCTGGTGATACATTTGTAGCAGGATTTGTTAAAATGCTATTAGATACTGATGATATTCCAAAATCAATACAGTTCGGAAATCGTTGTTCAGCGCAAGTTGTACAAAAACGAGGTGTTACAACAATAGATTACGAAAACTTATAATTTATATATTTATATACGAATTCAAAATTAATTAATTAATAGTCAAATGGCAAAAAAAGAAAACAAAACATCGATTGATTTGGTGACAGTTAATTTATCAGAAGATAAAATTAATGAACTAAAGGAATACAATGGTAAGTTACAACAAGTAATGACCCAAATTGGACAAATGCACATCAGAAAAAACGAACTACATAGTGAGTTAAGTAAAGTTGATGAAGCTTTTACTCAAGCTGAAGAAGCATTTAAGGAAACTAACTCAGAAATGAGAAAGGAATTGAACAAATTGGAAAGAGATTATCCAAGAGGTCAATTAGATATGGAGAAGGGTACTGTTACTTACAACCCAGCTATCAAAGAACAAATGGAACAACAAGCACAACAACAAGGTGGAGCTCAAATGGGTAACAATGGTGTTGATGGTGGTGATGTTGTAAATTCACCATTCGTTCAAGTATAATTGGTAAAAGTAATAAATCGTATATTTATATAGTACAAAGGAAATAGTACTTTTATAATGAACGAATTATCTCAATTTTTAGTAGAGAGTATATTATTAAATGAAGCGGACAGTATAGACAACAAAATTGTAGTCTATTCTGGCCGTTTTCAACCTTTTCACAAAGGACACTACTCTACTTATTCCCATTTAGTAAAAAAGTTCGGTAAAAATAATGTGTACATTGGTACATCTAATAAAACCGATAATAATAAATCTCCATTTAACTTCAAGGAGAAAGTGATGATTATCACTAAAATGTTTGGGATTCCTTCAAACAAAATTATTCAAGTAAAAAATCCATATGTACCAACTGAGGTACTTAAAAAATTCAATAAGGATACAACTGCATTTATTACTGTTGTAGGTAAAAAAGATGCTGGTAGATTAGGTAATAGAGGTAAGTTCTTTACACCTTATAAAGATAACTTAGATTTCGAAGGATATGAAGATAGGGGATATGTTTACATCGCTCCTAATCAATCTAATCCTATAAGTGGAACTGAAGTTCGTAATGGATTAAAATCAGGTTCAGATGATGATAAGAAAGATTTCTTTTCAAAAAGAGCATATCCAAAATTTGACAAAAAGATATTTGATTTTATAACAAATACATTAAACGAAGATTTTACTATTTCAAAAGAAGTAGTAGAAGAGTGGTTAATCCAAAATGTTGATTTAATCAAAGAGGCATCAGCCACTATGGGTAAAACGGCAGTTGATGATGGACCTAATTATATCTTTCCATCTTATGCAATATTCGATAGAGTTTCTAAAAGAAGAGCAGAGGCAATAGGGTATACTGTTTTATCACAAATTATGAGTGATGAACTTACTGATATAGACCCGCATCCAATTTATCCCGAAGGGCCTGTAAAAGCAGTAACTCCATACCCTGCAGGTGTTGCTGGTAAAACAACGGCAACTAACCAAAAGGATTTTTATGGTACTGATGCTTATAACAAATGGTTAAAACACGTAACTAGACTTGCTGGATTGGTGGGATATTCTTTAATTGATTTTTCTGAATTAAAAGATGATAAAAAACAATCAACAAAAGATTTATCAAACGAAAAGAAACCATCAACTAACAAATTAGAAGAAGATATTAAATTACCAGTAAACATAGGAGATACAATTCTAACTGGTAGATTTAAAAACAAAAAGACAATCATCAAAACAATTGGTAAAGATGAACATGGGATGCCAACTATAAATGGTAGAAAGGTGGTAAACTTTAGAATTGTTAAAGAGGGTACTATTAATGAAATTCCAATGGCTGATTTGGTGAAGATTGATAAGTATGCTGATAAACAACTTAATCCAGTAGATATAGTTTTAACTGATAAACATTTCTTCGATAGGTTAACTGACCCAAGAAACAAAAAAGAAATATCACAAGCTGAATTAATCGGATTCTTTAAACGATTAGGAAAGAAGAAAAAGAATTTTGTAAACTTCCTTAATTTATATGGACAGATTGTAGCAAAAGATAATAGAACAAATCTTAATATTCCATTTATGAAACAAGCGAATAAAGTAATCGCTAAAACCATAATGAGAAAAGATGATTTCAAAACATCAGACCCAGAATATAAATTTGAATCATTACCAACTAAAGTAACAGATAAGTTTAAAGCTGTAAAAAGTGGTAAACCTTCATCAGAAGCTGAAAAGGATTTCAATAAACATCACAAATATTCATCATATGCAAAGTTAGGTTCAATAGCTGAACCAGATACAATTGATTTTGATGATGATGGTAAAAAGCCCGGACATCAAAACAATGAAAAAGATACTAAGAAAAAAGGTTACGAACCTGTAACTGAAAAAATAGTAGGTAATAAAATTGTATGTGATAAATGTGGTTGGAATTGGAAAATATCAGAAGGAGGTGATAACTTATACATTTGTCATAAATGTGGTAATGATAACACTCCTAAGTTAAGTGAAGGTTTACTATTAGAAGGTGGAGCATATGGACATATGAATCATCCATTTGATACAGAAATCAATTTAACTTTTGGACAACTTAAAGATATTGTAAATAAAGCATTAGAAGGAAACTTAGATTTAGCTAGAGAAAAGACAGATGGTCAAGCATTAGCAGTTAGTTGGAGAGATGGAAGATTAGTTGCGGCAAGAAACAAAGGACATTTGAAAAACAAAGGTGAGGGTGCATTAGATATCAATGGTGTAGCGATGAAGTTTGCTGGTAGAGGAGAATTGGAAAAGGCGTATAACTTCGCAATGAAAGATTTAACGAAGGCAATATCTAAGTTGAGTGAGAAACAAAAAGATAAGATTTTCAAAGGAGGAGCTTGTTTTATGAATTTAGAAGTTATCTATCCAACTTCTGTTAATGTAATACCTTATGGCCAAGCACTACTCGTATTTCATGGGACTATGGAATACAACGTTGATGGTATTGCCATTGGAGAAAATCAAGAAGCTGCAAGAACACTTGCGGGAATGATTAAACAAGTAAATGCTGATGTACAATCTGCATATACTATTTCTGGTCCTCCAATTAATCAATTACCTAAATCAAAAGATTTAAGAAAACTAAAAGGTTCTTACAATTCTAAAATATCAAAATTACAATCTAAATTCAAATTAAAAGATAATGATGGAATCGCTGATTATCATCAAGCTTTTTGGATGGATTTTGTAAATAAGAAATCTCCAACTAAGTTAGATAACAAAACTCTAATGGGATTAGTTAAGAGATGGGCATTCTATGATAAATCATTTAGATTAGATAAGAAAAATCTATCTGATGTGAAAACAATGGAATGGGCAAAGGGAATTGATAAGAATGACCACGCTAAGATGGCTAAAGATAATATTAGACCATTCGAAGATATCTTCTTAGGTATCGGAGCAGATATACTTTCATTTATGAGTTCAGTATTGGCAGCTAACCCTGATAAAGCAGTTAGGGATATGAAAAAGAGATTGGATAAAACAATCAAAGATGTTAAGAAATCAGGTGATGTTAAGAAAATTAATAAACTTAAATTGGAACTCCAAAGGTTGAACGCTATTGGTGGTACGGATAAGATAGTTCCTAATGAGGGTATCGTATTTGTATATGGTGGTAAGACTTTTAAATTGACTGGAACATTCGCACCCCTCAATCAGATACTCGGTTTATTTTACGAATAGTAAAAAATCCAATACTTATATATATGAATATATAATAGGTTATGGCTGATAAAAAATTTAATAGAAAGTTCATGCACCCAACTCGTAGAAAGTTGGCAGATATGGTACGAACTGGTGAGTACGAAAAAAATACTCAAATCGGATTTTCTGATATCAAAGAAACTAAAACTAAACGTAAGGTTGGTGATATATGGAGTGATTCCGATGGTAACGTTTGGGAACAAAAAGATTTTGGAAAAGTAAAATCATCTAAAATGTCAAACGTATTATCTGAATTACGAAAGCACATTGAAGAATCGCATCAATGTAAATCCGATGAATGTGATGTTAGTGGAAAGTTCTCAAAATCAGATAAAACTCTAATTTCTAAAACTGGATATTGTGCTGGTTGCTTAGCACGAAGAGAGCTAGTTATAAAGCAAGATGGATTATGGAAAGAATATGAAGAATATAGAATATATTCTAATATGGCTGCTTATGGTACTGATGTTTTGGAAAAATGGAATCAAGCTCTTAAAGAAGTATCTAACATTCACGAATATGTAAATGATGATGGTTCAGTAGAACAATGGCAATCGAATGATGATGTTCAAACTTTAAAAGCTCAGATAGAAGCTGATATAGATAATGGTAAAAAAGAACTTACCGATGTTATCGAAAAACGCAATATTGCATATGAGAAATTAAAGGATAAGAATTATGAATTGGTTAAACAAATTTGATTTAAAGACTATACTAATAATGATACTATGTGTAGTATTGTTACTTAGAGGTTGTGGTGATACTGATGAACCCAAAGAAATTGTAAATGTAGGTGGTAAGGATTACGAACTATTAGAACAAAAGATTGATACAGTCTTTGTTAATAAAATTGTAGAAGTACCTAAATATGTACCTAAGTATGTTGATAGAGTTGTTGAAAAGATAGTTGAAATACCAGCAGATGTTGATTCTCTACAAATTATAAAAGATTACTATTCTAAGTTTATAACCAAAGATACTTTAAAACTAACTTATGAGTTTGCTCCTGAAATTGTAATAGATTCTATGGGAACAAAACCCAATCCAACATTAGGATTCGGAGTTATTACAGATACCATCACACAAAATAAAATAGTAAGCAGAGATATTTTATGGAATTTTGAAGTTCCTACAATATACAATACAAAAGTGGTAAAGGAATTACCAAAGAATGAATTCTATTGGGGTATAAATGGAGGATTTAATAAAACTGATGTTATTACAAATGTTGGTGGAGGTTTAATCCTAAAAAGTAAAAAGAATAATTTATATCAATTAGGGTTAGGTATTCAGAATAATTCTAACACTTCACAATTAGTACCATTTGTTAGTGCTGGTATGTATTGGAAGATAGGAAAAAAGAAATAATTTATGGCTAAGCAATCGTTGAAAGATATAATAAAGTTGGAATATCAGAAGTGCGCTTCTGACCCAATTTATTTTATGAAAAAGTATTGTATGATTCAACACCCTGTTAGGGGTAAAATACCTTTTCAACTATATCCATTTCAAGAAGATACTTTAGTTGACTTCAAAGACCATAGATATAATATCATTCTTAAATCAAGACAAACTGGTATCTCAACATTAACCGCAGGATTCTCTTTGTGGAAAATGTTATTTAATCAAGACTTTAATGTTTTAGTTATAGCAACTAAGCAAGAGGTTGCTAAGAACCTTGTAACTAAGGTTAGGGTGATGAATCAATATTTACCATCTTGGTTGAAATTAGAAACAGTAGAAGATAACAAACTATCACTTAGATACTCAAATGGTTCTCAGATAAAGGCAACTTCAGCTGCTGGAGATGCGGGACGTTCGGAAGCACTATCCCTATTAGTATTTGATGAAGCGGCATTTATTGATAAGATTGAGGAGATATGGGTATCGGCACAATCTACATTATCAACTGGGGGTAACGCTATTGTATTATCAACTCCAAATGGTGTAGGTAATTGGTATCACAAAACTTGGGTAGGTGCTGAAGAAGGTAGAAACGATTTCAATACAATTAGATTACATTGGACAGTTCACCCAGAAAGAGACCAGAGTTGGAGAGATGAGCAAGAAAGATTATTAGGTCCAAAGGGAGCAGCACAAGAGTGTGATTGTGATTTTGTATCTTCTGGTGATTCGGTTATTGACCCACAACTTCTACAATTCTATAAAGAAACTTATGTACAAGACCCTATTGAGAAAACTGGATTCGATGGTAATCTTTGGAAATGGGAATTTGCTGATTATAGTAAATCATACATAGTTGTAGCGGATGTTGCCCGAGGGGATTCTTCGGATTTCTCTACGGCTCATGTAATAGATGTAGTTGCATCTAATCAAGTAGCTGAATATAAGGGTAAGTTGGATACAAAGGATTTTGGAAACTTCTTAGTAGCATTATCAACTGAATATAATCAAGCGTTATTGGTAATTGAAAATGCAAATATTGGTTGGGCTGCTATACAACAAGTTATTGATAGAAATTATGGAAATTTATATTATACTGAGAAGGATATAAAATATGTAGATGCTGGAAATCAGTTTAGTAATAAATATCGTTCACAAGATAGAAATCAAGTAGCAGGATTTTCAACTACTTCAAGAACAAGACCTTTGATTATTTCTAAATTAGAAGAATACATTAGAGATAAATCAATAACAATACGTTCAGTAAGAACAATAGATGAAATGTTTACCTTTATATGGAATAATGGTAGAGCTGAAGCTATGAGGGGTTATAACGATGATTTAGTTATGGCTCTTGCAATAGGATTGTGGGTAAGGGATACTGCTCTTAGATTAAGACAAGAAGGTGTTGATTTAACCAAACAAGCAATTAACAGTATTTCATCTCATACTTATACTGGTATATATGGTGGTAATGATAACGAGGATAATCCTTGGAAAATGGATATCGGTGATGGTACCCATGAGGACCTAACAAATTGGTTATAAATCAATTTTGTTATATTTATATAGTATAAGATTTATTATGGAAAACACAACTAAAGAACTTTTTGAAGATTTTACAAATCAATTTAAAGATGATATCTTTGAATATGATGTAGAAAACCACGATGATTTGGTAGAATTCTTAGAATTTATAAAAGAATATAAGTCTGATGTAAACGAAGCTGAATATCAAGGTAGAGATGTCAAGCTAAATAAACCAATGAGAGGTGATGTTAAGAAGTTTAAAGTGTATGTAAAAAACCCAAAGGGAAATGTTGTAAAGGTAAACTTTGGACATGGTGGAACATCGGCTAAGAAAGCTGGTGAGAAAACTATGAAAATAAAGAAATCAAATCCAGATAGAAAAAAGGCTTTTAGAGCTAGGCATAATTGTGATAGTCCTGGTCCAAGAACTGGAGCTAGATATTGGAGTTGTAAAGCGTGGTAAATAAATTAGGATATATTAATAATTTTTCGTATCTTAGGGAGATTATTAAATAAACAAAAGCAAAATGGCAGAACAACAAAATAGTTCATTTTTTAATAAGTTAAGTAAACTTTTCTCATCCCAAGCGGTAGTAGTCGTTGATAAGGATGGAAAACGAACTATCAAGGATACAGATGATAGGCAACAGGGTAGTACTAACTTAATGAATTTAAGAGATAGGTACACTAAATTACAACGTTCATTCTATGGTGACCAAATGGCAGCTCAATCAATGGCATACCATCAAGTTCGTAGAGAATTATTCAGAGATTATGATGCAATGGATAATGACCCTATCATATCATCAGCATTAGATATATACTCAGATGAATCAACATTAAAAAATGAATTTGGTGATGTTATTCAAATCAAAACTCAAAACGAAAAAGTAAAAGAATTATTAGAAAACCTTTTCTATGATATTCTAAACTTAGAATTTAACTTATGGGCATGGACTCGTAATATGGTTAAGTATGGTGATTTCTTTTTAGCTATGGAAATAGCTCCAGGTAAAGGAATCATAAATGTACAACCACTTCCAGTTTACGAAACTGAAAGATTAGAGAATACTGACCCAAACAATCCTAACTATGTAAAGTTTAAAGTAAATCACGACCCAATTGGTAAAGGTGAGTATGAGAACTATGAAATAGTACATTTCAGATTGTTATCAGATACAAACTTCCTTCCTTATGGAAAGGCAATGATTGAAAATGGTAGAAGAATTTGGAAACAAGTTTCTCTTATGGAAGATGCTATGTTAATTCATAGAATTATGAGAGCACCGGATAAGAGAGTTTTCAAAATTGATATTGGTAATATTCCACCAACTGAGGTTGATAACTATATGCAAAAGATTATCAACAAAATGAAGAAAGTTCCATTTATGGATAAGAATACTGGTGATTACAATCTAAAGTATAATATTCAAAACTTAACTGAAGATTTCTTCTTACCTGTTAGGGGTGGTGATAGCGGAACCGAAATAGATACATTAGGTGGATTACAATATACAGCTATTGAAGATATTGATTACCTAAAGAATAAACTATTTGCAGCTCTAAAGATTCCAAAAGCATATTTGGGATATGATGAGAATGTAAATGGTAAAGCAACTCTTGCTGCAGAAGATGTAAGATTTGCAAGAACAATCGAAAGAATACAAAGAACTTTAGTATCTGAACTTACTAAGTTAGCAGTTGTACATTTATCAGCTCAAGGAATTGAAGGACCTGAAATGGTTGATTTTGAATTGAATTTGGTTAATCCATCTACAATATATGAGCAGGAAAAGGTAAACTTATGGAGTGAAAAAGTTAGATTAGTTTCCGATATCCAACAATTGAATATGATTTCAAAAGAATGGGCATATGAAAATATTTTCAATATGAGCAAGGATGAAATCGATAATCAGAAAATTAATATGATTAATGACTTGAAAGATAGATTCAGATATCGTTCAATCGAAGATGAAGGTTCTGACCCAGCAATGCAAACAGAAGAAACTGATGTAGAGGGTGAATTGGAAGAACTTAAAAATGAATTGAAAAATAAAGGTGGTAGACCTAGAGAAGGAAATACATATGGTAAAGATAAACATCCATATGGAAGAGACCCTTTAGGTGCTAAAGAAAATCAAAAAGCCTTAAAGAAAACTGAAGGTAAAGTTGGTAGACAAGCTAACAAATTAGCTAAAGAATATGTTAATGGTATATCCCCTAAAAAGAAGGTGATAACCGAAAAAACAGATTTTTTAAGTGATGATAATTTGTTAGATGAGGAAAAATTTAATAAATAAAAATAAAGTTATATTTATATACGATAAACTTTCGTATAGGAATATATTATTATAGGGTAAAAAAACGTAATGAAGAGAGTAAAACATTCAAAATTTAAGAATACTGGTATTCTTTTTGAGCTTTTGGTGAGACAAATCACCTTAGAAGTTCTTAATGGTGATACGACTGAAACTGCAAAGACTATAGTAAGCGAGTTCTTTTCATCTAAAACTGAATTGAATAAAGAGTTAAGACTATACGATTTGCTATTAAAAGAGAAGTATAATTCAGAATCAAGAGCTGAAAAGTTTATTGATACCATTAATGAAGCTCATAGTAGAATCAATCAAAAGAATCTACAAAGAGAAAAGTATAATCTAATTAAAAAGATTAATGAATCATTCAATATGGATGAGTTCTTATCTTCACCTATATCAAATTATAAAGTATTAGCATCAATATATAAAGTATTTGAATCTAAGAATTATGAAAACTATGATGTAAAGGATGTATTTAACTCTAAAATTACTTTAATTGAGAATATTACATCAAAGCAATCTAAATTAGTTGAATCATCAACAAAATCAGAAGCTGTAGTTGAATCATACAAAAAGCAAGATAAAGATTTACGTTTACTTACATATAAAATATTAGTAGAAACTTTTAATAAGAAGTATTCTAATCTAAATGAAAGACAAAAAAGTTTATTAAAAGAATATATAAACAATCTATCCAATACAACTGGATTTAAATCTTATATTGAAAAAGAAATTCCTAAAATCATTTCTGAACTTAAATCGTTAGGTAAATCTATAAACGATAAAGTAACCAAAATTAAATTAGCTGAAACCGCATCGGTTTTATCTAAAACAAAAATTGGTAAAGTAGTTTCTGATAACCACGTTTCATCATTAATGATTTCATATGAATTAATCAAAGAGTTGAAAAGTAAAGTTAATGGAAAGTAATTTAAAGAAATATATCAAAGAACTTATAGCTGAAATCGAACAAGATGAGTTGGATTTAGAAGAAGCAACTACAACTGGTGATATTGCTGGTTATAATACTCCAAACGCATTCAAAGATACCGATGGTACTGATGAGGATGAGGAGAATGATGATAAGTTTGTAGATAAATTAGCTAAATCTACTGGATACGAAAGAGTTGATGAAAATCGTTGGCAAGAATTAAGAAAAGATGAATCCTCACCAAAACAAAAAATTGGTAGAGGAATTTCAGGTGTTAACAAACAGCTTTCTGAGATAGAAAAATTTGTAGGTTGGTATGGTAAGATTAAAAAAGAGGGAGGATTAGAATCTGACCAATATTGGAAACGTACTCAAAAAAACCTAACTAAAATCAGAGAACGATTAAATCGTATCGCAACATCAATACAAAACTTTTAATAGGAACCCATAACTATGAGCATTACTAAAGAGCAAATTAAAGAAACTTTAAAGACCGTTATGGCTGAGGAAGCTAATTATAAAGCATTCTTCAAAAAGGCATTAGAAAAAGCTGGAAAATCTATTCCATCAATGTCTGATGAAGAAAAGAAAAAGTTCTTCAATAAGATTGATTCTGCTTGGGATGGTAAGGGTGAAAAGAACGAAGGTAATGCCTTTGGTGCTGCTGTTACTAAAGCTAAGAAAGATGGTGATGATGAATTTGAAGTAGATGGTAAAACTTATAAAGTAGAAGAATCTCATTCCGATTGTGGATGTGGGTGTGGTGGATGTTCCACTTCAGCTAATGTAGTTAGTGAATTTAAAAACACATTATCAAAAGAATTACAATTTGAGGTAACTACGTTTTTAGATAAACCAAATATGGATACTAAATTAGATAATGTTTTAGAAATTAAAGATGTAATTAATATTATACTTAATGAAGGTATTAAAAATGTATTAACTGAAAAAGTACAATCTGAATTTACTAAAATTGTTAAACAAACTAAATAATAAAGAACGGAATGAAAAATTTAATTATAGAAACTAATTTGTTTAAAGGTAGCGTTAATGAAGATGCTTCTGGTAGAACATTAGTTAAGGGAGTTCTTCAACGTTCTGGTGCTGAAAATCAAAATGGAAGAGTGTACCCAAAAAATATATTAGAAAGAGAAGTAACAAAGTATCAACAATTAATAAAAGAAAGAAGAGCATTGGGTGAGTTAGACCATCCTGATTCTTCTGTAATTAATTTAAAGAATGTATCTCATAACGTAAGAGAAGTACATTGGGAAGGTGATGATGTAGTTGGTACAGTTGAAATATTACCTACACCATCTGGTAATATATTAAAAGAATTATTAAGAGCTGGAATCCTTTTAGGTATCTCATCAAGAGGTATGGGTTCGGTTAGTAATATCGGTGAAGGTAAAGTAGAAGTAGGAACGGATTTCGAACTAATTGGTTGGGATTTCGTATCTAATCCATCTACACATGGTGCATTTATGACTCCAATGAACGAATCGGTAGTAAAGAACATTGGTACTGATGTTTGTGGAGATTTTTGTAAAGCAGAAAGTTTAATGAGAGAAATTATAACGGAATTATCATAATGAAAAAAGGATTTGACATATACAAATACGTTACCGAAAACACAATAGAATTTAAAGTAGATTCTAAGAAAGGTACGAGCGTAAGTAAAGGATACAATGATATCCGTAAAACAAACATAAACGATGTAAAGATTGTTGATGGTAAATTCAGTTTGACTGAATCGTTAGAAGCTAACAAACCATTATCTAATGAAGTAAAGAAACACTTCTTAGAAATAATTTCTACATATAAGAGCTTTAATGAACAAATGCAAAGAAAATCTGATATCGTTGAGATAGCAGAAACATTAGGTGGAATCGTAGAAGCAGCTAAAACATTAACTCTTTCAGAATCAGATGATTGGTTTGATAAAGTAACTATCAAACGTAATATGAGTGAGTTGGAGAAGTTGGATAAATCATTTGATAAGATTTCTACTGAAGCTAGGCAAATGGATGAAAGATTAAATGCGTTATATGAGGATATGGGAAATATTCTAAATAGATATTATGAGATGGCTGATTTAGATATCGATGAAGCTAAAAAACGTTTAGGAAAAAATAAATAATATTATGATTAAATTAAGTGATTTATTGTTCGAAGATAAAACGTTTACCGCTATAAATAAAGCTAGTGGTGAAACGTCTGTTTTCAAATCAAAAGATAGCAGAGATGCGGCTGTAAAAGCTGGTACTCATGATAAAAGTGAAAAAGAGGCAGAGAAGGGAGGTGATTCTGCCGGTAAGAAAGAGAAACCTAATATGTTCTCTAAAGATACCGGTTATGATGCATCTGATGCAAAATCGGATGAACCCAAATCAGAACCATCTAAATATGATGATGCATCTTTTTGGAAAGATGATGAAAAGGATGATTCTACTGGTATTGACCACTATGATGGAGATACAGGTGATTTTTACGATGATGGTGATGATATTGGTGGACGTTCGGATGCTACACAACAAACAACACAAAGATTAGATAAGATAGATAAGGCACTTGATGATGAATTGAAGTTAAACAAAAGAGGATTCAGTATGAATCGTTCAAGCGCCGGAGGCGGTGGTGGATTCGAAGGACCTCTTGAAATCTCTCATGAAGATGCTGATTTTGATAATCCAGAAAAGGTTGCTCAGTTATCAATAGGTAGTGGAGAACAAAACGGAAAATTCACAATTGGATTTACAAACTTAGATGGTGAACCACTTTTTAATGATGATTATTCATTAACTGATGATGATTTCGAACCACAAGCAGCTCATAAGATGGCAAAGGCTATAATGAAGATGCCTGAGGTTGAAAAATTACTTAAAGGTGAATTATCAATTGAGAAGTTTGCACCTATGTATGATAAATTAAAATCTAAATTTAATAAATCAACCGAAGAAGAACCTAAATCAGAACCTAAATCAGAACCTACTAAAGATTCAACTAAAGAAAGAGCTGGTAACCCTAAAGTAAATAAAGTTGTTAGTGGTAAAGCAAAGAAGTTAGGAATCACTCCACAAAAATTAGGTAAAGAAGAATACGAAAGTAGAATGAGTAAGGCAGCTGTTGAAGCTCTAACTGATGCAAACTTTCATTCTGAAGCTAGAAAACTAATTTCAGTATTAGAAGATAATCCTGATTTTGCTAATGACCCTAATAAAGACCCAAATAAACCAGACCCATTTGACCAACCAGATGAATATGATGAGTGGAGAGCTAATAGTGTATATGCTTCTACGTTCTACGATTCAGCAGAAGGTACTGATGATATCGCTCATTCAGCAACTGGAGAATCTGGATGGGATGGGATTGAATCATTGGATGCTATTGCATATGATTTGAAAATGAATGGTAGTAAGAAATTAGCTGCTAAACTACAATCTATATTTGAAGGAACTACTAAAAAAGGTTTTAAAAACCATCGTTTAAAAAACTTAATGTAATAAGATGCCTGCACAATCTCAACAACAACAAAAGTTATTTGGATTAGCATTAGCATTCAAAAGAGGTGAAGTTAAATCTTCAGAGGTTTCAGATGAAATAAAAGGAATAGCTGATAGAATGAGTGAAAAGGAAATAGAAGATTTCGCAAAAACAACACATAAAGGATTACCAAAGATGAAAGAACAACTTAGAAAAATCGTAAGAGAGATAATGAGAGAACAATGTATCTCTGAAATAAACGAAGAATCAGTAAACGAATCAGCTAGTAAAGAAGCAATGGGAATTGCTGCACTAACTGGGACAAGAGGTTCGGCTGTTGAAGATTTTATTAACAAACATGAATTGGATGGAGGTAAGTTATTCAGAAGTATTAAAAAGGCAAACCTACGAGGTAGATTAAATTTTGTATCTGCATTAGCTGGTAAAGATGGTAATCCAAATCAAAAACTTACAATCAAACTTCATAAGAAGAACGAATCAGTAAACGAAGGATATGGTGAATTCATCAAAGCTAAAAACCTTACTGATATTGTTGCATTATCTAAGAAAAAGAAAAACGCAGTATTCTATGTAACTGATGATAACAATTCTCGTATCGGTACATTCTACTTAAAGAATGGTAAGTTTGCAAAAGCAACTTCTGCAAATCCTAACTACGATTTACAAAATAGTAAAACTAAGTTAAAAGATAGAAGTGATGTAATCTACAAATACAAAGTAGATGAATCAGTAATCAACGAAGGACCATCATCCGAAGAATTAAGGATAGTAATGATGGCAGTTAGAAAGATTGCTAAATATCGTAATGTACCAATCAACCAATCAATTAACGATGTATTAAACGCAGCAGAACAATTGGAACGGGATATCAAAAAAGGCAAAATTAAAAAATAAAAAGAAAAGGTGGTTTATCCACCTTTTTTTGTGTCTTATAAAAAAACTAAAGAAAATACTACATTTTTTTTAGGTTTTCTTAATTTTTATATATTTATCTTTGTTAATAACCCATTCTTATGGGTTTATTGGTTCATGAATACTAACTTTTAATGTTTAGTGACCGAACGACCAATTTACAATATTCTACATTGGGGTTCCCAAATAACTTCAGAAATTTTTAAAAAAAATAATAGTAAAATGGCAAATTCAAAATTGTTAAAAGAAGCAATTGCTGATGCCAAAGCTGTAAGAGAAACTGCTATCGCTAACGCTAAAATCGCATTAGAGGAAGCTTTCGCTCCACGTTTACAATCTATCCTATCAAAGAAGCTAACTGCTGAAATGGAAGGTGAAGATGAAGAACCAATGGAAGAGGAAGTTGAATCAAGTGATATTGGTGATGGAGATAACAAAGAACCTTCAGCTGACGCAAGTGATGCTCACATCGAACTAGGTGCAGATTCTGAAAAAGAATCGGCTGAAGTAGGTGAAGAAGATGAAGCTGTTGATGTTGTATCTGAAGAAGAGGAATCTGATGAAGAGAAGCATGAAATGGCAGAAGGTGAAGAAGAAGAGTCTATTGAAGAATCTGAAGAAGAGGAAATCGAAGAATCTGAAGAAGAGGAAATCGAAGAATCTGAAGAAGAAGATGAATTAGATTTAGAAGCTATCATCAAAGAATTAGAAATGGGTATGGACGAAGAAGAGGAAATCGAAGAATCTGAAGAAGAAGAAATCGAAGAATCGGAAGAAGAAGAATCTATGGAAGAAGAATTGGACTCTGAAGAAGAAGAGGAAGTAGCAGATATCGCATCTGATGAAATCGAAGACCACGAAGCAGAAATGCATGGTGAGGAAGAAGTTTCTGAAGAAGAAGATATGGATGACGAAATCGACTTAGAAGAAATCCTTAGAGAGATGGGATACGGAGATGATGAAGAAGAAGTAAACGAAGAAGAGGAAGTTGAAGATAATACTGCAGAATTAGAAGCAGAATTAGAAGAAGCTTACGCTACTGTTAAATCACTTCAATCTACAATCAACGAAGTAAACCTATTGAACGCAAAATTATTGTACGCTAATAGATTATTCAGAGGTTATAACCTAACCAACGAACAAAAATCTAAAGTTGTAGAAAACTTGGACAGAACAACATCTGTTAGAGAAGTAAAATTGGTTTACGCAACGTTGGCAGAATCTATGAATTTCACTGGAACTCAGAAGAAAACTAAAAAAGTAGTATCGGAAGGTGCTTCTAAAGCAGTTTCTTCAACAGCTCCTAAGAAAGAGATTATTTCTGAAAACACAAACTTGATGGCTGAGAGATTTAAACAATTGGCTAACATAAAATAATTAATTAACAAACATTAAAAAAGGAAAATAAAAATGGCAAATTTTGATTTATCTAAACTAATGGAAGGAAAGAACCCACAGGCAGTAATGTTGTCTGAAACTCGTCAATTGAAGAGTAAGTGGGATGCAACTGGACTTCTTGAAGGTTTAAACGCAAAAGAGCAAGGCGCAATGGCCGTAATGCTCGAAAACCAAGCAAAACAATTGCTTGATGAGGCAACACAAACTGGTGTTGGCGCAAGTTCTGAAGAGTGGAGTGGTGTAGCTCTACCTTTAGTAAGAAGAATCTTTGGTGAGATTGCTTCTAAAGAATTCGTTAGTGTACAACCAATGAACTTACCTTCAGGTCTTGTATTCTATCTAGATTTTAAATATGGTACTGCTCAAGGTGGTAACCCTGCATTTGATGGTCAATCACTTTTCGGTGGTACTGGTGCTGATGCTGGTTCTACTGATTCAGCTGTAAATGGTTTATATGGTGAAGGAAGATTCGGATATACTGCAAATGATGTAACTGCATCTACTGCTGTAGCTTCAGTAACATTTACTTCAGCTTCTTGGGCTGATGTAGGTTTTGATGGTGCTTTATCTGCTTCTATCGCTGATGGTGAAATCGCAAAAGCAACTTTCGCTAAACCAGCAACTGCTGATGTAGATGGTGTACGTTCTTTCAATATCGCTAACGCTGAGATTGCAGACAACTTAAACCAATTCCATAGTGTATCTGGTAACAACTTAGTAATGTTCGTATCAGCTTCTGCTGGTTTAGAAACTGCTAAGGCTGGAAACGTTGAGTTAACTTACTCAGTAGTTCCAACTGATTACGCTAGAGGTGATTTCGAAGATGGTAAAAACGCTGGACAGATTGCAGGTAATGCTGGTACTGTTGGTACATCAATCGATATTCCAGAAGTTGATTTAGAATTGAAGTCTGAAGCAATTGTTGCTAAGACTAGAAAACTAAAGGCTGTATGGACTCCTGAATTAGCGCAAGACCTTAACGCTTACCACAGTATTGATGCTGAGGCTGAATTAACTTCTATGTTATCTGATTACATCTCATTAGAGATTGATTTAGAAATCTTAGATATGTTAAAGTCTAACGCATTGACTACTGAGTACTGGTCAGCAACAATCGGTGAAGAGTACAATTCTTCAACTGGTGTATGGTCTGAAGGTAATTCAGCTGTTGCATACCAAAAGAACACTTGGTTCCAAACTTTAGGTACTAAATTAAACAAAGTATCTAATAAGATTCACCAATTGACTTTAAGAGGTGGAGCTAACTTCGTAGTTGCTTCTCCTGATGTATGTACTATCTTAGAATCTATCCCTGGATTTACTGTATCAGCTGATAAAGATGCTTCATCTTTCGCTGCTGGTGTAACTACTGTTGGTGCGATTGCTAATAGATATACTGTGTACAAAAACCCTTACATGACTTCAAACGAAATCTTGTTAGGATTTAGAGGTTCAAACTTCCTAGAAACAGGAGCAGTTTACGCACCTTATGTACCATTAATCATGACTCCATTAGTGTATGACCCAACTAACTTCACTCCTAGGAGAGGTGTTATGACGAGATACGCTAAGAAAATGGTTAGACCAGAATATTACGGTCGTATCTTTGTTAAAGATTTAGCTTCTATCTAATAGAACGTTAAGTTAATAAAATTAGAGGGGTAGGAAACTATCCCTCTTTTTATGCTTTGTAACTGTCTGATTATCAGACAGCTATGATAGTGATTACAAACACAAATTAATCAGTTATGTATAGATTCCGTATTTAAAAAACCTATTCTTCTTTTTCTTTATATTTATAGATGAGTTAAACAATAGAGGAATCGTAAATGGCAGTAGAATACATATATCCGGGTTCATCATCCTTTGAAATAGGGCAAACACCATTTGGTACATTTGATAGTGATACAAACTTCCAATCAGATGCACCTAAAATAGCTAATTGGTGTGCAAAACGATTAGGATACCCAGTGCAAAACGTTGAATTAGTAGATGAAAGTTTTTATTCATGCTTTGAAGAAGCTACTGCTGAATATGCGGCACAAGTAAACCAATTTAATATTAGAAACAACTTAGATGTACTTAAAGGGGTACCAACTGGTGGAAATTATTCACAAAAGTTAGTAGAAGGTTCGTTTTTACCAACATTAGTGGGTATTTCTGATGCATATGGAACTTTGGTAGGTGCTGGTGGTAATACTGATATAAAAAGTGGATATATTAATGTAGAAGCTGGTGTACAAAATTACGATTTAAATGTATTTGCTAGTTCATCTGAAGGTGGTAATAGAATTGATGTAGTTAAGGTGTTTCACGAAGCAACTCCAGCTATCAATAGATTCTTTGACCCTTATTCAGTAAGTGGACAAGGTACTCTTAACTTAATAGATGAGTTTGGATTTGGTTCATTCTCTCCAGCAGCTCAATTTATATTGATGCCTGTTTATGAGGATATACTTAGAATACAAGCTATTGAGTTTAATGATGAAATTCGTAAATCAGCTCATTCATTTAACATAACAAATAATAAATTACAAATATTTCCAATACCAACAACTGATGGTAGAATGTTTTTTGAATATTTTGTAAGAAAAGAATTTGTAGAAAATTCTACAAGCATACAATCCGATGTAGTATCCGATTATTCAAATGTTGGATATGATTTTATTCCATATCAATTTATAAACGATGTGGGTAAACAATGGATTAGAAAATACACACTTGCTCTTACCAAAGAATTATTAGGAGCAATCAGAGAAAAATATAGTTCAGTACCTATTCCTGGTTCAGAAATATCGTTAGATGGAGCAGCATTACGAGCAGAAGCTCAAACTGAAAAAGATGCTTTGATTGAACAACTCAGAGAAAACTTAGAAGAGTTAAGTAGAAAAACACAATTTGAGATTAGAAATAATGAATCTAATTATCAACAAGAGATGTTAAGAAAAGTTCCACTATCGATTTATACCGGATAATAGAGTATGCCAAGATTTGCACTAGATAGAGATATAAGATTCTTTGAAGGAATCTCAAGAGAGTTAGTAGATGCGGTTATTGAAACAACTGTTGTTCTATTCAAACTTGCTATTGAGGATATTTCAACAAACCTATATGGGGAATCACTAAATAAAACCTATTATCAAGGTACGGAATGTAGTGCGGTAATCGAAAGAGATGATAGTAGTATATCTTACGAAGGATTTGGACCTGATTCGGGACAAAACGTAGAATTTAGATTTAATAGATTTACATTAAAGGATAAGGATTTCTACCCAGAGATTGGAGATATCATAATGCACAACGATGCATACTTTGAAATTAACAATGTAAGAGAGGACCAATTAATTGGTGGACAGAGTGGGGAGAAATTCTCAATCATTGCATCAACATTTATGACTAGAAGAAGTTCTATTCAAACTGAAATGAGAGTTATTTAATGAATAAGAAAGAAACAAATAGAGCAAATCAAATTAGTATTTCTAAGGAATTCACCAATGGTGTTAAACTTATTGATATTGATACTACTATTGCTGAATATATGGTTGATTCTATTATTCCAAATGTGGAAGAAAATGGAAATCAAATTAAAGTTCCTTTATTATATGGTAATGCTGAACGTTGGAATAACGCAAGAACGAAGGGGTATCTAAGAGACCAAAGAGGTAAGATTCAATTACCTTTGGTAATGTTTAAGAGAAACTCTATCGATAGGCAAGATGGTATGGCTCAATTTAAAGATGTCAATACATTACCAGCTTATAGGAAATATTCTCAAAAAAATAGATATGAGAGATTCTCATTACAATCTGGCGCAAGTAGAGCTTTAGAACAATATGAAATTTCTGTACCTGATTATGTGACTGTAACGTATGAGGTAATGATTTGGACATCCTTTACCGAACATATGAACAACATAGTTGAACAATTCCAGTATGCAACTGATAGGTATTGGGGAACTGAAAATGGTTTTAGATTTAGAACTAGAATTGATTCATTTGATAATCAACAGGAAGTAGGAGAGGGTTCTGAGAGAGTAATTAGAACATCATTCACAATGGTGACTAACGCTTATTTATTACCTGAAACTTATGATGATAAACCAACTGTTAAAAAATCATTTACTCCTAAGAAAGTTATGTGGGGTGTGGAGACTGATTTAACTGGTACTTCATTTACTAATCCTAACATATATAATGAATATCAATCGGTAATTGATTTTGTTGCAATTAGAAGTTCACAAAGAGCTGAATTTACTAATTCTACAACTGTTAAATTAACAAACGTACGGTTACCAATATTACCTGTTGAATTAATAGGTTCATTTGATACATTAAATTGGTTTAGAGTTTATATCAATTCGGAATTCAAACCAGCAACAACATATACATATTCTTTTAACGGAACTGATAACGAAATTATATTCACATTTAATAATACTTTAGGATTTGATTTAGATGGTGATGATGAAATTGATATCGTTGGAAAATACGAACAATTATGAATATAAAAACTCTCAAAAATATAATGAAGGAGGTTAATCAACCCAAAGAATTTAATATGGAATATGTGAATTTAACACATGAATTATATTGGATTTATAAAGCTACTAATTGTAGGTTAAAAACATTGGATAGTAGGTTGGAATCTAAACGAAAAACTGATAGTAGATTTGATGTATTTGTAAATGGTGGTTATATTGCTCCTAGAGATTATAAATTTGAACAAGTTGGTAATGATTTTCATATAAAATTTATTAGAGATTTATTTCCATCTGTAATTGAAAATCCAAACGACCCTAATTTTGGTCAACCTTGGAGTTTTGAAGAAAGTGATGAAGTTAAAATTGAAGGTGATTTAGAAAATGTAATATAATGGCTAGAAAAAAACCAAATATCGATTTAGGTAATATTACCAAAAGAAGAGATAGAGAGTTCTTTAAAAACTTCGTATTGGAAGTTATTGAAGATACTTTTATTTTTGAAGTAGAGCCAACTTCTATATCATTAGATGTTGATACTCAAACTTTGTTTACATTAGTATTGAATGGATATAGATTTGTGTATGAAGATTTAATCGTTTCAGATTCCAAAGATTACTTAGATGTATATTTATATGGAGTAAAGCAAATAGAAAATTACGATGTAACTTTTGATTCTACATCAATAACAATTACCTTTACGGAAAGTATAACAAGAGTTCCTACTGATGTAGTGAAATCTCATTTTGAAATAAAAGGTAAAATTACAGAAATAGTATAATGGCTAGATTAATACCACAAAAGCAGATTGAAGAAATTAATATTTTTAAAGAGAATATCTCTGTTAAAAAATCTGTCTTTATATCTGGTTCACTTTTAGTATCGCAAAGTATAGATATTGGTAGTGATTTAAATACACCTCAAACAATAACAGGTTCAGTACAAATTACTGGTTCTTTGGAAATTGATGGACCATTATCATTCGCTAATGCAAATGATAGATTAGATGCAACCGCATCATTTGCGGATGAATCGGTTGATACGCAAAGATTTGGTGGAATATTAGCAAAAGAATTTGGTGAAAGTGATGCTACCCTATATGTATCTTCTACTAATGGTAGTGATGATAATGATGGTAGAACACCTCAATTCCCATTAAGAACAATTAAGAAAGCTGCTAAGATAGCAACCGATGGAGATGATGGTAGATATGGTTTACCAACTGGTTCTTTATTTACTGGTTTTGCTATTAAGGTTGATACTGGTACATACTTAGAAGATAACCCAATTGAACTTCCAAAAAACACAACTGTTTGGGGAAGTGGTTTAAGGGTAACTAAGGTATTAGCTAAAAACGAAAACGAAGATTTATTTTGGGTAAATAGTGGTAATTACTTATCTGAAATGACTTTTGGAAATTTGAGAGTATTCCCATCGGTTGATATATCCGAAAAGGGATTCGCTGTTGCATTTGCTCCGAACGCATTTATTACAACATCTCCATATGTTCAGAATTGTTCTATGATATCTAATCAAGAGAACTCATTCTTAGAAGCATATGAAGATATTCCTGCTGGTGGTGGTGGATTGAACGTTGATGGAAATAGAATACATCCTGATTCACCTCTTGCTTCAATGGTATTGGATGCATATACACAAATTGCACCTAATGGTGTGGGTTGTCAAGTTGTTGGTAGGGGATTTATTCAATTGGTATCGTTCTTCACCAACTTCTCAGCATACTCAGTAAAAGTAGTTGATGGTGGGCAAGCAGTACTACTTAACTCAAACACCTCATTTGGTGATTTTGGTATGTATGCTAGTGGTTCTAGATTTATTACTGGTAGTGGTGGTAATGCTAACGCATTTTTTAACGTTCAAGATAATTACTCAATTATTATTGATACTATTAAAAACGGATTAACATCTATACCTGATTTAGTTCCAACTACATTCGAAGGACGAAGATTAACCGATTTAACTGATGTACCTCAATATTTTATATCTGAGGATTCAACTACTGATGTAGCTGATAGAGTTAAATCAGATTTTAGATTAGTAAGTTCTATTGTTGAGGATGGTATTACAAATGTACCTAAACTACTTGCTAAAAGTGGTAAAGGGGGATATGGACCTGAATCATTATATAATATAAGTGGTGAAGCTCAATACACAAATGTATCAACAGCATCATCATCAGATGTATCTACTATTGATACAAATTTTGATATTACATTAGATATTATAGATAGAGGTAATGCCGCAACATCATCATATGTACAAATTGATAACGTTTCGGCATCTATAAAAACTACCGATTCTGTACAATATAAAACATTCGCAGTACAATCTGATACTAATGATAAAATAAAAGAGAATTTTGATACTGTAATTAGTATCATAGAAAATGGTTTAACCTTTTCTCCTGATGTTAGTAGTAGTACTGAATTGGGTTATGTATTTACTGATACAATACCATATGAAACTGATGTAACATCTTCATTGGAAACAATTCAATCAGTAAGTTCATCATTTTCACTTGTATATGATATTTTAGCTAACGGAACTGGTTCACTTCCATCTACTATTTTTAGTAGTTCGATTGAAAATTCATCTGTTGATGTTCAAAACGCATATACATTATTAATTGAAAATATACCATTCATTCAAGACGAAACAATTGCATATTTAAGTTCTTCTTGGAGTGAGCACCCATATAATCAAGAGACTTGTAAAAGAGATGTAGGTTTTATAATTTCATCTTCAGCACATGATTTATTATTTGGTGGAAATGAAGAATCAATTCGTAGTGGAGTATTCTATTACCAATTCCCTTCAAATGCAACAACAACTGAAAAAGACCCAACATTAACTGGTGTTAAGTATGCTAGTGAGTTGGCAATTAATATATTAGATGGTAAGGTGTTTTCAGATGCCCCTGCTGAGTTAGATAATGCTTATGATGTTATCTATCAAAACAAAGATTTTGTTAGAAATGAAACGATTGCATATCTTTCTTCATCTTGGAGTGAATTCGAATATAACGAAGAAAAATGTAAACGAGATATCGGATACATATTAGATGCGGTTGCAACCGATATTAATTATGGTGGTAATGAACGTAGTGTTATTGCTGGTGAATTTTATCATCAATACCCATCTTTAGCAATTGTAGATGATAGAACAACAGGTCAATTACAACAAACTTTGGATGGTATTAAGTATGCAAAACGTATTACTGAAAAATTAACTAACAATGAAACATTTGTAGCTCCATCTGATTCTATAATTGCAGCTATTAACCTAATAAAAGAAAATCGTTCATTAATACAAAATGAAACGGTAACTTATATCGATACCGAATATCCAAACTTTTCATATGATAGAGTTAAGTGTAAGAGGGATACTGGGTATATTATTGATAACATAGCAACTGATTTATTATATGGTGGTAATGAACGAAGTGAGTTAGCAGGATTATATTATTTCTTATATCCATCGATAGCTAATACTACTCAGTTAGAAGAAACATTAGAAGCTATTAGATATACTAAAGAGTTTACTAAAGCAATAGTTCAATCCATTGTATTGGAAACTCCACAAGTAATACTTAACGTTGATGGTAATATTAGAACAACTACATTTACACCAACAACAAGTTCTATATCTGCAACTGATTCTGAAGTTAAAATTGTTTCTCAATCATTTGGTGTAATTGAAGATATTATTAGATATGGTACTGATTCTGTAATTAGTTCTATTGCTGGTAATACTGATGAGTATACTTGGAACTTAGAAAATCCATTAAATGTTAGTGGTATTTCTCAAAAAGATTCTTTAGAAGTTGCAACATCATCTACTACAAATTTAATAACATCAAGTTTTGATACTGTAATAAAAATAATTAAAAGTGGTAGTTCGATAGAAACTGAAGAAACTATTGGAACCGATTCTAAAGGTACTCCAATTTCAACAGTAGGAATTCCTAAAAATTCATACGGAGATAATTTAGTAAAAACTACAATTGGTACTACTATACCATCTGATATAACTTTAGTAAAAAATACTGAAGAAGGTATTAAGTTTGGTAGTGATGTACAAATAACATCATCGATATCAGCTGATTTAACAAATGTAACTAAGATATCATCTTCATTTTCAACTGTATCTAATATTATAAAGTATGGTATTAGTGGTAGTTTGGATGTAAGTGGCTTATCAGATGCATCTACTTACTTTGAAGTAGTATCATTATACGATGGTAGTTTTAGTATAAACAAAAAACAAACTCAAAAGTTTGATGATGTAGATGGGAAAATTTTAGGTGAGGATACTGGTTCATTTGATGATAGTGTTAAAGACCCAACTCTTACATTAAAAAGAGGAGATTTATATACATTCTCAATAAATTCATTAAATATTGTAAACGCAATATCAATTGAAACTCAACCATTTATTATATCAACTAATAGAAGTACTGATACAAAATTCAGATACAATGAGGGTATCACTAATAATGGTTCAACTTTTGGTACAATGACATTTATAGTTCCATTTGATGCACCTGATAGATTATTCTATGTAAATGGAAATGATGTAAATGCTAGTGGTGTAATTAATATTGTAGATGAATTACCATTATCAGATACTCAACGATATGTTGAAGTACCATCAATTGGTTCAGTTCAGGTGGTAACTAATAATGTTGATGCGATTAAAGTATCTGATATAGAACAATATAATTTATCATATACTGCTTCTTTAAGTGAATCAAATGAAATTAGTTCATCATTTGCAACTACAATTGATATCTTAAAAAATGGAGTAGGTTCATTTACTCCAACAACTGCAACTTATAATCCTGCTGATGGTGAATTTGTAATGAATATTCCTCAACATGGTTTAGAAGTTGGTGATAGAATTTATTTAGAGCCTGAATCATTTGTATTCACTTGTGATATGGATGGTAATAGAACTGAACATAAATTACCTTCAGTTGGACAACCTGCTTATGATGGGCAATTAACAATAAACTCAATAACTGATAATACCATAAGTGTAAATGTTGGTAAATCAGGTCCTAATATAAACTTTAACCCAACCAATGCATCTTATGACCCAGCAACTGGTGAATTTACTGCAACTGTTGGTAAACATACTTTAAGTGTAGGAGAAGGTATTATACTTTCCAATGAATCATTTGCTTTCACTTGTGATATGGATAATGACCAATCGGTTAAATCATATCCAAGAGTTGGTATTGACCCATTTGCAGTACGTTCTATTCCAATTACATCGGTAACCGATACCACATTAACTTTTAATGTAGGTGCATCTGGTCCGAATAAATACTTTACACCAACTGATGCTGATTATAATGCATCAACTGGTGATATGGTTGTAACTGTTGGACAACATGGATTGGGAGTTGGAAGAAGTGTAGTATTGGAAAACGAATCCTTTACTTTCACTTGTGACCAAGATGGTGATTCTACAACTCATTCTTATCCGAGATTAGGTTCAGACCCATTTGCTGGAAAATCTATTCCGATTACTTCAGTTGGATTTACTGAACACACACCAACAAATGCTCCGTATAACGCAGCAAGTGGTGTAATTACATTAACAATTGCTGGACATGGATTTAGTAATGGTGATTATGTGAAGGTTGATGATAACTCATTATCTTATACTTGTGTATTAGATGGTAATGTAGTTGAGAAATCATATCCTAGAGTTGGTTATGATTATCCTTCTGGAAGATGGTTATCAATCTCAAATGTAACTACTAATACTTTTGATATAAACATAGGAACATCTTCATACACATCAGCTCATACATTCGTATCAGCAACAACTGGTGGTATAAAAAGACAAAGTGGAACATTTACAATTAATGTAGGTGATGCTGGTAGTGCTAAGAATTCGATACATACATTTGTATCAGCATTAAATAATGCTGTGAAGCACGAACCACAATCACTACATACATTTGTATCTGCATCAAATTCAGCAATACAACATTTACCTCAATCAAATCATACGTTTGTAAGAACAAATACTAACTCAGTAAGTAAATTACCAATAGTAGTTGAAAATGTAAATGAATTGATTAAGGTTACAAATACAACTCAATACACATCATCTGTATCACCTCAATTGGGTGATATAACTTCTGTAAGTTCATCGTTTGCTGTGGTGATAGATGTATTAGAAAATGGTATTGGTTATACACCAACCAACGCAACATATAATCCATCAAATGGTGAATTTGTAATGACTATACCGAATCACAATTATAGTGTTTCTGATAGTATTTACCTAAGACCAGAATCATTCACATTTACTTGTGATATGGATAATAACAAAACTGAACACAATTTACCATCTATTGGTCAAATTGCTTATACTGATAAGTTATTTATAACATCTTTAACTGATGATACTATAACTGTTAATGTTGGTAAATCAGGTCCAAATGTAGAATTCACACCAACCACTGCTTCGTATGACCCAGCAACTGGTGATTTCGTAATGACTGTTGAAAGTCATAGTTTAAGTGTAGGTGAAGGAATCATAATGGATGTGGAATCATTCGCATTCACTTGTGATATGGATAATGACCAATCAGTTAAATCTTACCCTCGATTGGGTATAGACCCATACGCTGGTCGTTCAATGAAGATTACTTCAATAACCGATACAACAATGACGGTTAATGTAGGAGCATCGGGTCCTAATAAATTCTTTACTCCAACAAATGCTGATTATAACGCATTGACTGGAGATATGATTTTAACTGTTTCTGAATCATTTGGTTTAGGTGTTGGTAGAAGTGTAGTATTAGAAAACGAATCTATCGCATTTACTTGTGATATGGATGGTAACGCAACTACTCACTCTTACCCAAGAAGTGGTTCTGACCCATACGCTGAACAATCAATTATAATTACATCAGTTGGTACAACATCACATAGTGTAACCGATGCACCTTATAACGCATCAAACGGAGATGTTACTATAACAATCGCTAATCATAATTTTAACAATGGTGATTACATTAAACTTTCTGATAATTCACTAACATACACTTGTGTATTAGATGGTAATACAACTCAAAAGAGTTATCCAAGAACTGGAATAGATTATCCATCAGGCAGATGGTTAGAAATTTCTAATGTAACTACAAACACATTTGATATTAATATTGGTTCTTCTCCATATACAGCAGCTCATACTTTCGTATCTGCTACAACAAATGGATTAGAAAGACAAGATGGTACGTTTACAATTAATGTAGGTGATGCTGGGAGTGCTTCTGGTTCAATCCATACATTTGTATCATCTTCTAATGAAGCAGTAAAACATCTACCTCAATCGATTCATACATTCGTATCAGCATCGAATGGGGCAGTTAAACACTTACCACAATCAACTCATACATTCGTAAGAACTACTGAGAATTCGGTAAGTAGTTTACCAAATGAAATATCTAATGTAGTAAACACTATAAAAGTAACAGATGTATCTCAATACATTTCATCTTCGGTTAGTGGTACATTGGAAAATATTGAATTTATATCATCATCAGTATCTATTGTTTATGATATTGTAAGAAGTGGTATATCTGGTTCTTATACTCCTACTATGTATGATACTGGTAGTGGTACATCAACCGATGAATCAACAATAGCTGCATACGAAATTATTAAAAATAATATACCATTCATTCAAAGTGAAACTCTTGCTTATCTATCATCTTCTTGGAGTACTTCTTCATATGATGAAGATAAATGTGCTAGAGATATTGGTTTAATTATATCTGGAGCAGCTGAAGATTTAATTTGGAACACAACATCGGCATCGGTGGTTAATGGTACATTCTATTTAGAATACCCATCACAGGCTGAGACATCTCAGTTAAATCAAACATTAGATGGAATTGAGTATGCTAGTAAACTTACTCAAAAACTTATCCAAAATATAGAATTTACAAATCCAACTATTGAATCATCAACAACGCATGATTTATTATTAGATAATAAGTTATTCATACAAAATGAAACTATTGAATACATTTCATCGTCTTGGAGTGATTTCAATTATTCAGAAGGTTTATGTAGAAGAGATATAGGACATATTATAGATGCAGCAGCAACTGATGCATTATATGGAGGAAATGAGAGAAGTGTACAAGCGGCATCATTCTATTATAGTAATCCATCATCTGCAACAGGTTCACAACTAAATCAGACAGTTGATGCTATTGATTATGCTAGAAGATTATCTAATGAAATCATACAAAGTAATGTATTATCGTTACCATCATTACAAACACTTCAAGTTGCTGAATTAGTTACTCAAAATAGAAGTTTGATTCAAGAGGAAACAATTCAATTCCTTTCATCTTCTTGGAGTACATTTGAATACAATGAAGCTAAGTGTAGAAGAGATACTGGATATATTATAGATGCAGTTGTAACTGATTTCGTTTATGGTGGTAATGAAAGAACTGTTAATGCTGGTGAGTTCTATTACTTATATCCATCAGATGCAACTGGTTCACAATTAACTCAGACTGTTGATGGTATCGAATACGCTCAACGATTAACAAATAAATTAATAAACAATATAACATTAGTAAGTGCTTCGATAGAAAGACAAACTGCTCATAGTTTATTATTTGATAATAAAAATTTAATCCAAAACGAAGTAATTTCATTTATGAGTTCTTCTTGGAGTGATTTTGAATATGATGATATTAAATGTAAAAGGGATGTTGGTTATGTTATAGATGCAGTAGCAACCGATGTTCTATATGGTGGTAATCAAAGAAGTGTAGTAGCTGGAGAGTTCTATTACTTATACCCATCGGAAGCAACTACTACACAATCAGACCAAACAATAACAGGTATATTACATGCAGCTGGTTTAGCTAACAAAATTGTACAAAATACATTATTAGTTAATGCTAGTTCTGAAAAGATATCTGCTTATAATACTATATTAGATAATAAAAAATTAGTACAACATAACGTAACTGAATTTATAGACCAATTGTATCCATACTTTACTTATGATAGAGTTAAGTGTAGACGAGATACTGGATATATTATAGATGCAGTAGCAACTGATTTATTATGGGGTGGTAATGAGAGAAGTATTGTAGCTGGTGATTACTATTATAGATACCCATCTCAAACAACTTCTTTAGAATTAACTGAAACAACTACTGCTATTGAATATGCTAAAGTGTTAGTTAATAAACTAATAACTAATATTCAATTAGGTGTTCCTTCAATAGTATCTAATACAAACAATACTATTAAGTTTAATAATAACGAACAATATACTGGTTCACTTTCAATTAGTGGAAGTAATATAACTGAAATTAGTTCTTCATTTGAAATGGTTGGTGGTATTATAAATGATGGTATAAAAACATTTACTCCAACATCAGCAACATATAATCCTGCAGATGGTGAGTTTGTAATGACTATTCCAAATCATACATTAACTACATCAAATGGTTTATATTTAAAACCTGAATCATTCGTATTCACTTGTGATATGGATGGAAATAGAAGTGAACACAAATTACCAGCAGCTGGACAACCTGCTTACAATAGTAGATTAGGTATCCAATCGGTAACATCGGATACTATAAGTGTAAACGTTGGCAAATCAGGTCCTAATATAAACTTTAATCCAACTACTGCTTCGTATGACCCTGCAACTGGAGATTTCGTTGTAAATGTTGGAACTCATAGTTTAAGTGTGGGTGAGGGTATTGTTATGGAACCTGAATCATTTGCTTTCACTTGTGATATGGATGATAATGATTCTACTAAATCTTATCCTAGAGTAGGTATAGACCCATTTGCAGTTCGTTCTATTCCAATAACGTCTGTAACTGATACTACATTAACATTCAATGTAGGTGCATCGGGTCCAAACAAATACTTTACACCAACTGATGCTAATTACAATGGATTAACTGGTGATATGGTTGTAACTGTTGGACAACATGGATTGGGAGTTGGAAGAAGTGTAGTATTAGAAAATACTTCATTAGCATTTACTTGTGATATGGATAGTAATAGTACAACACACTCATATCCAAGATTAGGTTCAGACCCTTATGCTGGAAAATCTATTCCAATTACTTCAGTTGGAACAACACAACATACGGTATCATTCTCAACATACATACCATCAAGTGGATTAGTTAGTTTAACAATTACTGAGCATGGATTTAGTAATGGAGATTATATTAAACTATCTGATAATTCATTAACATTTAGTTGTTTATTGGATGGAAACATTGTAGGTAAATCATATCCAAGAGCTGGTGTAGATTACCCATCTGGAAGATGGTTAGAAATATCAAATGTAACTACTGATACTTTTGAAATTAATATTGGTACATCATCATATGATACACCACATACATTCGTATCGGCTGTATCAAATGGTTTAGAAAGACAAACTGGAACATTTACAATTAATGTGGGTGATGCTGGTAGTGCATCTGGTTCGATACATACATTTGTATCATCATCAACTGATGCTATTAAGCATGAACCTCAATCAGTTCACACATTTGTATCCGCATCAAATGGAGCATTAAAGCACTTACCACAATCAAATCATACGTTCAAAAGAACTGATGGAAATTCGGTAAGTACGTTACCATATGAAGTTAGAAATGTAGATTCTTTAACTAAGGTAACAAATGCAACTCAAATTACGTTAGATACATCCGCAAGTGAAACTGAGGTAGGAATTATATCGGCAAGTATTAATATGATAAATGATATTATCAGATTAGGTTCTGAAAATATTCCATTTTCTATTGCTAAGAATTTCCAAACATCTGAATTAGATACTCCTCAGAATTTAACAACATCTACTTATGTAACTGCAAGTGGTACATATACTATCGATGATGAATTACAAATTGTAACTGATTCATTTACACAAATAAATGATATAATAACAAATGGTACAAATTCATTACCAACATTAGTAAGTAATGTTAATTCAAATATTAAAGTAACATCTACTAATCAATACACATCTTCAATTACTGGTTCATCTATTGAAACTTCAATAGTAAACGAAAGAGCTGGTTTAATTGAAAATATAGTAACTAATGGAGTGAGTGTAATACCAACTATTATCGATAATAATGTAAACATTGATAACTTAATAAAAGTTGGAAATGTAGAACAATATGTATCAGCTAGTGGAGCAGATAAGATACAATCAAAAATATTATCATCATCATTTGGATTAGTTATAAATGGTTTAACAAATGGAACAGGTTCATTACCAACTATTAGTGATTACACTACAAATGTAGATGCACCTAAGACTGTATTAGCTTACAACTTAGTAAAAGAAAATATTGATTTTATCAAAGAAGAAACTATATTATTTATGAGTTCTTCTTGGAGTACGTTTGTATATGATGAAGAAAAGTGTAGAAGAGATGTTGGTTTAATTGTTAGTGGAGCAGTTGAAGATTTAATTTGGAATTCAAATTCAGCATCAGTTGTAAATACTAAGTTCTATTATGAATATCCATCAGATGCAACTGGTTCACAATTAGAACAAACTGTAACTGCTATAAAATACGCTGGTAACTTAGTACAAAACATTGTAAGAAATTATGAATATACAACTGCATCTGCTGAGGTATCTTCATCTTATAATTTATTGATAGAAAATAGAGAATTTATACAAAACGAAACAATAGAATTTGTATCATCTTCTTGGAGTGATTTTGAATACCCAGAATTAACTTGTAAAAGAGATGTTGGGTATATCATTGATGCTGTTGCAACTGATTTATTATATGGTGGTACTGAAAGAAGTTCTATTGCCGGAAGATACTACTATGATTATCCATCTGCAGCAATCGTAGGTGGTGTGCCATCTGTATCGCAACAAAAAGACCCAACCGTAACTGCTATAAATTATGTAAAAGGATTGGTAACCGAATTAGTAGATGGTAGTGTATTTATTACACAATCAAATGAAGTTGATTATGTATATGATTCGATTAGGTTAAATAGAGAATTTATCCAATCTGAAACTGTTGCATTTGTAAACGCTAAATATCCAAACTTACAATACAATGAAGTTAGTTGTAGTAGAGATACTGGATTCATAGTAGATGCAGTAGCAACTGATTTAAGATATGGTGGTAACCAAAGAGCATTAACTGCTGGGGAATTCTATTATAGATTCCCATCTAAAGCAACTAATGTTCAATTAGGTGAAACTATTGATGCAATTGTTTACGCATCTGATTTAGTTGAAGAAATTGTATTAAAAAATACATTAACAATACCAACATTAACTGAAAATGTTGAAAATAATATAAAAGTAACTCCAGCAAATCAAACATTGGGAACTGGAACAACTGAGATATCGGTATTAAACGCTATAAGTTCATCATTTGGAATTGTTATGGGAATCGTTCAGGATGGAACTGGTTCTTTACCAACAACTTCTGAATATACAGCATCAATTAGTGATTCCGATACATTAGAAGCATATTCACTATTAAAATCGAATATACCATTTATACAATCTGAAACAATAGCATATATATCTTCGTCTTGGAACGGATTTGATTATAACGAAGCTAGTTGTAGTAGAGATGTAGGACATATTGTAAGTGGTGCTGCTGAAGATTTATTATTTGGTTCAATATCATCATCGGTATTTAATGGTAAGTTCTACTATGATTTCCCATCACAAGCACAAGGTTCACAATTGAACCAAACACTTGATGGAATTAGATATGCTGGTAGATTAGCTAATAAAATTGTACAAAGTGTAACTTTAAATTACCCATCTAATGAAGCTTCTTCATCTTGGGAATTATTAAGAAGTAATAGAGAATTCATTCAATCGGAATCTATATCTTACATTTCTTCTTCTTGGAGTTCATTTGAATATAATGAGGAAACTTGTAAAAGAGATGTGGGTCATATTATAGATGCTATTTCTACTGATATTATTTATGGTGGAAATGAGAGAAGTGTAAATGCTGGAGATTTCTATTATAGATATCCATCAAACGCTACTACATCAGAATTAGAACCTACAACAACTGGTATAGAATATGCTGGTGATTTGGCAGAGAAGATAATTGTAAATGAAATACTAACTTCACCTTCAGTTGAAAGGATAGCTGGTAACAAAACTATATTAGAAAATAGAGAGTTTATACAAAATGAAGTAATTTCATACATATCCTCTTCTTGGAGTGGGTTTGAATATAACGAAGCTAGTTGTAGTAGAGATACTGGATATATTATAGATGCAGTTGTAACTGACTTCTTATATGGTGGAAACGAAAGAAGTAGAACCGCTGGTGAGTTCTATTACAAATACCCATCTTCAGCAACTGTTGCTGGAGTAGAATCTCCAACTGTGGATGCACAATTGTACCCAACATTGGATGGTATTAAGTATGCAAGTGGAATTTCACAAAAATTAATTCAGAACACACAATTTGTAACAGCTTCAAACGAAGTATCATCATCTTGGAACTTATTAAGAGATAATAAAGAATTTATTCAAAATGAAGTAATAGCTTATGTATCTTCTTCTTGGAGTGGTGTTTATTATAATGAAGATAAATGTAAAAGAGATGTTGGTTACCTAATCGATGCCGCAGCAACTGATGTGTATTATGGTGGAAATGAAAGAAGTGTAAATGCTGGTTCATTCTATTACTTATTCCCATCATCGGCAACTGAAAAAGGTGTTCCTTCAACAACGGCTCAATTAGACCCAACTGTTGATGGAATTAGATATGCTGGTAAGTTATCAACTAAAGTAATTAAAAACGAAACATTCGTACAACCATCATCATCGGTATTAGTTGGAGCTGATTTATTACTTGGTAATAAAAACTTTATCCAAAAAGAAACAATCGCATTCCTAAGTTCATCTTGGAGTGAGTTTGAATATAATGAAGCTAGTTGTAGTAGAGATTTAGGATACATTATAGATGCAGTTAGAACTGATTTAGTTTATGGTGGAAATGAGAGAAGTGTGCAAGCCGGAACGTTCTATTACTATATTCCTTCGGTAGCAACAACGGAACAAAAACCACAAACAACTGATGGTATTGATTTCGCTAAAGGATTATCTGAAAAAGTAATATTAAAAGAACAATTAGTTAGAGCTCCATTCCAAACGAGAGAATCGGTTGATTATCTGAGAGCTAGTAAGAAAGAATTACAATCAATTGCAATTTCTTACACAAACGGAGCATTCCCTGGATTTGTTTACAATGAAGAGAAATGTTATAGAGATACCGGATTTATATTAGATGCAATAGCAACTGATTTATATTATGGTGGAAATGAAAGAAGTATAGCAGCCGCAGAATCATATTACACTGGTGTATATGGTGATGCCGCTGAAGTAATTACTAATCAACAATATGAAACTGCTGATGTTAATAGATATCTAAGAACTCAATTCCAAAGAGTGGTGAGAAATTCACCTTTAGAAGAATTTGGTTCATTAATTATTACGACTGGACATGATTTCTCATATGCTGGTTCTGGTGTAACTTATAAAGCATTACCTCCTAATCAGGGTGGTGCTGGTATACCTGATCCTGATAAGGAAATTACTGAAATTGCAGGTGGTAGAGTGTTCTTTACTTCAGGTAACGAACTTGGTGACTTTAGAATTGGTAACGGACTTGTGATTAATCAAGCAACTGGTACGTTGCAGGGTAGAACATTCTCTCGTTCACTATTTTCATTAGTTACACCATTCTCTCTTGCACTGGAAGGTTAATAATTAAAAAGATAATATTTATATAGGAAAAAGACAATAAAATGGCAGATGTATTTGTACCACTAAACGCATTTAAATCAATAGTAACAACTCTGACGGGTGAGGATGATACAGTATATACTACTCCTACTGGAGTTTCTACTATCGTTCTATCAGCTCAGATTACAAATAATAGTAATTCTAGCGTTGAGGAAGTTACTATAAAATTAGATTCAAATAGAAAAATACCCGAACCACAACTTCAAAATGTGATAAATACGGGTAGTTTTTATAGCGCTTCAGCGTTATTAGAAATTAATAGAGAATATATTGAAAAAGAAGCCGCAGCATTTGTTGGTTTTCAAAATAATTTACAAGATATTCCATTCTCATTTACATCATCTATATTTGAAGAAAGAGTAAACACTGTTTTTGATGGTGTTTTGTTTGATATAGAAAATGGTGGTACTTTACGAACTAAAAAAGCAGCATTATCATTTTACGATAAAAACGGAGTTAGTTTAATTAGAGATGAAGCTCAATTAACATCATCATATGATGCTATTACTTACGCAAATATATTATCACAACAAATTTTACTAAATGAATCGGTAACCGGTTCTGGTGAAGTTGATAGATTATATCAAACTAATGTAACACAATCATATAACACCGATATAACAATAGAAAGTGGTTCAGCTACTTTAATTTCAGATTTGATTACAATTGTTGCCGATACAATATATGACCCAATAACAAAACCTCAAGAAAAAATTGAATTTGTTAGTAATTACCCTATTCCAAAGGGAGATTCATTATCACCTGTTGTGGCTGGTAAGTTGGTATTAGAGCAAGATTTTGCATTAGTAGTTTCTGGTTCGGAGGATATAAAAATCGTTCTTTCTATATTAGAAAGTGCTAATGAATAATATTTAAGTTGAATAGATAGTAGATGAGTCAATTATTAAGCGGCAAGGTAAGGGTAGTTCGCCCGCAGGATGTTTCCGATGACAGGTATGAATATCTATCGTTAGGGGAAGCTGAACCTAATTTAGGATTACCATTAAGTGGTAGTATAGAAAGTGGTTCAGTCGCACTAATAGCCTCCGATATTGATGGTAATCGTTTATTTATCACAAAAATTCAATTAGAAGAATTTAGTGGCTCATTCTCAGGTTCATTTGAAGGGGAAGGAAGTGGTTCATATAGTGGTTCATTTCAAGGAGATGGTTCACAATTAAATAATTTACCTTTTTCAAGTCAATTAATAAGTGGTTCTGCATCCGCATCAATCGCTCCAAACACTGGATTCTTAGTAAATGTATCTTCATCGTTTGATGGTGATATGGATATTGATGGTGATGTCAGAGTTACTGGTGATTTATATGTAGACAATAGGATTGTAGCTAGAGAGATTATTGTAGAAATAATTTCATCTTCAATCATATTTTCTTCCGGTTCAAATAGATTTGGTAATACTACTGGTGATTTGCAAGAATTCACTGGTTCAGTTGGAATAACGGGTTCATTGGAATTAAGTGGTTCAGCTGAGTTTAGTGGTGATTTAAGTATAGGTGGTGATTTATCAACGAATAATATAACCGCATCAATTGTATCATCATCAGCCTTCATAGGAGATGGTAGTCAATTATTTAATCTACCGGCAGCAGAACAATCATCAAGAATAGCAGATGGAGCCGTAACTGCTTCGGTGGACAACGAAGATGGATTTATAGTACTTTCTACGGAAAGTGGTTCAACATTTAGTGGTGATGTAAGATTAACATCTGGTTCTGTATTTAGTGGTAGTGGTGCTAAATTATTTGATATACCAAAAGCAGCCTTAACCCCTGATGCACTTTTATCATCATTTATAGTAAGTGGTTCAGTAACCGCATCGGTTGACCCTAATTTAGGATTTAAATTAGAAGGTACTGATAGAGCAGAATTTAGTTCATCACTTTTTGTAAGTGGTGGAGTTTCTTTAGGAAGTGGTTCTGTATTTAGTGGTAGTGGTAAGGATTTATTCGATATACCACGTTCAGCATTAACAAAAGATGCACTTTTATCTAACTTAATTGTAAGTGGAGCTGTAACAGCTTCTGTAACGCCTGATGAAGGTTTTGTTGTAACCTCAATAGATAGTGGTTCAACTTTCTTTGGTGATATTAAATTGGTAACTGGTTCTTTTAGTGGTAGTGGTGCTAATTTATTCGATATACCAAAAGCATCCCTTACACCTGATGCATTATTATCATCATTTATAGTAAGCGGTTCAATAACTGCTTCAGTTTCACCTGATGATGGGTTTGTAGTAACTTCTGTTGAAAGTGGTTCTACCTTTATAGGTGAAGTTAGAGTAGAAAGTGGTTCGGCATTTAGTGGTAGCGGTGAGAAGTTAAGAGATATTCCATTCTCAGCACTTTCATCCGATGCACAACAATCAATAGAATCATTAGTATCTGATACATCAAAAATATTAGTAAGTGGTTCAGTTACAGCATCAGTAGATACTGAAAGTGGATTTGTTGTAACTTCAATTGATAGTGGTTCAACTTTCTTTGGTGATGTTCAATTAGCATCTGGTTCGGTATTTAGTGGTAGTGGTGAGAAGTTATTCGATATCCCAAAATCAGCAATATCGGATTTAGATAGTTCATTAATATTTAGTGGTTCGGTAACTGCGTCTGTAACACCTGATGGTGGGTTTATCGTTACTTCAATTGATAGTGGTTCAACATTTAGTGGAGATGTTAGATTAACATCTGGTTCTGTATTTAGTGGTAGTGGTAAAGACTTATTTAATATACCAAGAGCAGCTTTAACACCTGATGCACTTTTATCAACTGAGATAACAAGTGGTTCAGTAACTGCTTCAGTTTCACCCGATGAAGGTTTTGTAGTAACTTCAATAGATAGTGGCTCAACTTTCTTTGGTGAAGTTAGAGTAGAGAGTGGTTCAGCATTTAGTGGTAGTGGTGAAAAATTAAGAAATATACCAAGAGCAGCATTAACACCTGATGCACTATTATCAACTGAGATAATAAGTGGTTCAGTAACTGCTTCAGTTTCACCTGAGAAAGGATTTGTAGTAACTTCAATTGAGAGTGGTTCAACATTCTTTGGAAATGTATTTGTAGAAAGTGGATCTGTATTTACTGGTAGTGGTGCAGGGTTAAAAGATATACCATTTGCGGCACTATCCCAAGATACACAAGATGCATTTCTTTCATCTTTTTCTGGTGATTCAAAAAGATTAATAACAGGTTCAGTTACAGCATCTGTTTCTGATGAAAGTGGATTTGTTGTAGAATCACGAAATAGTGGTTCTCAATTTACTGGTTCATTGTTTATTAGTGGTGGAATCAAACTAAATAGTGGTTCATCATTTAGTGGTAGTGGTAGAGATTTATTTGATATACCCCGTTCAGCTCTTACACAAGATGCACTTTTATCAGCATTAATAGTTAGTGGTGCAGTAACTGCATCTACTGAAAATGATGTATTCACTGTAACTTCTGTTGATAATGGTTCTATATTTAGTGGTTCAGTTTTAGTTAGTGGTTCTATAATATCAGATGGTGGTAAATTCATTGGTGATGGTAGTGAGTTAACAAATGTAGCGGTAACTCAAATGGTTAGTGCATCTGTTGTAGCTGATGTATCACCTGATGCTGGATTTAGAGTAACATCTCAAATAGTTGGTTCACAATTTACTGGTTCGGTAAAAACAACAACTTCTATAACTGCTGGTACATTCGTATCTGCATCTACTTTCAAAGGTAGTGGTGCCGAATTAACTGATATTGTTGTTAATGAAATAGTAAGTGGGGCAGTTAGTGCAACTGTTGCACCAAATGAAGGATTTGTAGTAACATCTGCTGATAGTGGTTCAACTTTTGTTGGTGATGTTAATGTTGATGGTAACATTGAATTAGGTAATGGTTCTTTCTTTAGTGGTAGTGGTGAGGGATTATTTAATATCCCAAGAGCAGCACTTACCGAAGATGCATTAGTAACATCATTTATAGCAAGTGGTTCAGTAACTGCTTCAGTTTCACCTGAAAAAGGATTTGTAGTAACTTCAATTGAGAGTGGTTCAAAGATTAGTGGTTCCGTTAATATAAGTGGTTCGGTTAATATAGATAATTCATTAGAAGTTATTACAACTGTTTCAGCATCTATGTTTACTGGTAGTGGAGCAGGTTTATATGATATACCTCGTTCAGCACTTACCGAAGATGCATTAGTAACATCATTTATAGCAAGTGGTTCAGTAACCGCATCTGTTGAACCTACCAAAGGGTTTTTAGTAGTTTCTAAGGATAGTGGTTCTCAATTTACTGGTTCATTATTTATTAGTGGTGGAATAGAAATAAATAGTGGTTCATCATTTAGTGGTAGTGGTGAAAACTTATTCAATATACCTAAATCGGCAATATCTGATTTAGATACTTCATTAATATTTAGTGGAAGTATAACAGCATCAACATCTCCAAATAATGGATTTGTAGTTACCTCAATAGAAAGTGGTTCTACATTTAAAGGAGATGTTAGAGTAATAAGTGGTTCAACCTTTAGTGGTAGTGGTGCTAAATTATTCGATATACCATTAGCAGCATTAAGTGATGATGCTCAAGCAGCTATTGATGCTATTGAGGCATTAGCATCCTTTGATGCTGGTAAATTAGTAAGTGGTTCGGTAACCGCATCAGTTAATTCTGAAGATGGATTTATTGTAACTTCTATTCCAAGTGGTTCAACTTTCTTTGGAGATATAAAATTACAAACTGGTTCATTTAGTGGTAGTGGTGCTAAATTATTTGATATACCAAGAACAGCATTAACACCTGATGCATTAGTTAGTACATTAATAGCATCTGGTTCGGCAACGGCATCTATTTCTCCTAACTTAGGATTCGTAGTTAATACTTCATCATCCATTGAGGGTGATTTAACTGTTGATAACGATTTATATGTAGGTGGTGCTATAAACGCAACTGAATTAAATGTAACCTTTGTAAATTCTGAAGTAATTTATTCATCTGGTTCAAACGTATTTGGTGATAGTGTTACTGATAGACAGGAATTTACTGGTTCGATAAACGTAAGTGGTTCTTTAAATATTGATGATGGTGTAATTTCAGGTGATGCAAGTGGGTTATTTAATATTCCACAATCAGCACTTTCAGAAGATGCTATACGAATAGCAACTGGTAGTGTAACCGCATCAGTTCATGAGATAAGAGGATTTGAAGTAAATTCAAAGAGTAAATTTGAAGATACATTAACTATTACAGGTAGTTTAATTGTATCTAATCCAAACACTTTAACTGATAATTTAACAAAAGTAATTACAGTACAATCTACCGATGATGGCAACAAATATTTTGTAGATGGTGTTAGACAACCTATTATTTATTTAACTGTTGGTAACACTTACACATTTATTCAATCCGATTCAAGTAATTCAAGTCATGATATAAGATTCTCCACTACTGATGATGGTATTCATAGTGGTGGTTCGGCATATACAACTGATGTAGATAATGGTAGTGTTTCTGCTGGAACTGATGGTTCTCGTGTTATTATAGAAATAACTGATACAACTCCAACTACGTTATACTACTATTGTTTAAATCACTCTGGTATGGGTGGTACTACTCAACAATTGGAGATTTTTCCTACTTCAAATACACTCATTGATGATGATGTTCTTTTAAGTGGTTCACTTGAAGTTACTGGTGATATAGTTACTACTGATATAGATTCTAATATTGTTAGAGCAAATGAATTTAGTGGTTCATTTAGTGGTAGTGGTCGAGATTTATTTGATATACCTCGTTCGGCAATTACTGAAGAAGCATTTCAAATACTTAGTGGTTCAGTAACCGCATCGGTATCACCTACTGAAGGTTTTGTAGTTACTTCGATAGATAGTGGTTCAACTTTCATTGGTGATGTAAAATTACAAACTGGTTCATTTAGTGGTAGTGGTAAAGATTTATTCGATATTCCATTATCAGCACTTTCTGAAGATTCTGTTAGAATAGCAACTGGTAGTGTAACTGCTTCAGTACATGAAATAGATGGATTCAGAGTAGAATCTAAGGATAGTGGTTCACAATTTACTGGTTCTGTTTCAATAACAGGTAGTTTAGATGTAAGTAATACAATAACTACTGATATATTGGTTGCAAACTCAATCACATCATCATTTATTACTTCATCGGTTGTTGACTTTAGAATTGATGAAAACACATATCAATCAGCACCAGGTAGATTAAAGTGGAACGAAACCGATGGTACTCTTGATTTAGGACTGGGTGGTGGTTCTGCTACATTACAACTCGGACAAGAACTATATTATCCAAAGGTAGTAAATAAATCAGGTGAAGACTTGATAAATGGTACATTGGTAATGGTTGACCCAACTAACCCATCACAAGGTAATCGTGTTAGAGTTATCAAATCAATATCCGATGGTACTTATTTAGAATCACTATTAATAGGTATTCTAACAGAAAACATTGATAATAATCAAGAAGGATTTGCTACTTGGTTTGGTATGGTTAGAGATATCAATAAAACACAATTGGAAGATGCTGGATTAAAAGATACTGGTTCTACATGGGAAGAGGGAGATATTCTATATCCAGATGCAGAAAGACCTGGTGGATTGACAAATATTAAACCTGAAGCACCTAACTTAAAATCAACCATTGGTCTAGTTGAAAGAATAAATGGTACTAATATACAACTATTAGTAAGACCTCAATTGGGTTCTCATATAGGTGATTTACATGATGTTGAAATTGAAAATGAATCAAACAACGATATATTAGTTTATGATTCTGGTTCAAAACGTTGGGAAAATAGAAATAGTGGTTTACAACTTAGTGGTTCATTCTCTGGTTCATTTGAAGGAGATGGTAGTGGATTAACTAATATTAATTTAGCAAACCAATCCTTACAAATTGAAAAAATTAGTTCTGGTTCTGTAACTGCGTCTGTTTCACCAAATGAAGGGTTCGTAGTAGAATCTACTGAAAGTGGTTCAACGTTTAGTGGTTCAGTTATTGTAACTGGAAGTTTAAGTGTTGTTAGTGGAGTTATTAGTGGTGATGGTAGTGGGATTACAAACATTGATATTGCTAATTTAGCAATTGATTCATCTCGTATCTTTACTGGTTCGGTAACAGCATCAGTTGATCCTGATGGTTTGTTCAGAGTTGAAGATTCCAATGGACCAATCAAATCAGAATTTAGTGGTTCGGTATTTGTATCCGAATCTTTAATAGCTAGACAGTTTATTGGTGATGGTAGTCAAATAACAAATGTACAGGCTGCAGCATCTCCAAAAATAGCAAGTGGTTCAGCAACTGCATCGGTTGCTAGTGGTGATTTCTTAATAGTTAATGCAGGTAGTGGTTCACAATTTACTGGTTCAGTAAATATTAGTGGTTCCATATCCGCATCTCTATATATTGGTGATGGTAGTGGATTAGTTAATATACCATTAGATGCACTTGAAGATTTACAATTATCTTTAATTAACTCTGGTTCTGGATTCGCACAAGTTGATCCTGATAGATTATTAGTTAACGTACCAATTACAGCATCTCGTTATGATGGTGATGGTAGTGGATTATTTAATATACCTGCTGAATCATTACAAGACTTAAAATTAGACAAAATTGAAAGTGGTTCTGCTGAAGCAATTATTTCACCTGATAAGGGATTAGAAATAAATGTAGGAGTTAGTGTATCTCAATCACTTAGTGTAAGTGGTGGGTTATTCATAACTGGTAGTGATGTTATTGCTGCTAGTGGTTCAACATTCATTGGTGATGGTAGTGGTTTAAGTAATATTAATATCGCTAACTTAGCATTTGAAACTTCACTATTAGAAAGTGGTTCGGCAACTGCACAAATATCACCAAACTTAGGATTACAAATAAACACATCAGCATCCATTAGTGGTGGATTGAGTGTAGAAAAAAATATATACTCACCAATTATTTATGGTGGGCAAATTACTGGTTCATTATATGGTGGTTACTATGGTGAAGGAGATGCAGTTGATAGAGATATTCTTATCTATGATGAGGGTCGTTCTAAATATGTACCTGTACCTGAATCAACACCAACAATAGCTGAACCATTTACAAACGTAACTGAAGTAACTATTGTACACAACTTTGATGTTGAATATCCAATAGTACAGGTTTACGAAACTGGTTCAAATGGAATGATAATTCCACAGGCTATTGAACCTCTTAATAGTAACTCTATTAAAGTAAAGTTTAGTGGATTGACAAGTGGACATGTTGTTGTTGGTACTGGTGGTTCTAAAGTTAGTGGAGCAGTTAGTGGAGATAATGTAATTGGAATTGTACCATCAGCGTCTAGAGCAATTACTGCAGAAACTGCAGATTTAGCACTTAATGTTCAAGGTATAGATTCAGCATCTATTGCTTTACTTAATGATTTAGAAAATTTTGTAAGAAACGAACAAACTGCATCTATGACGGTGTTAAGTTCATCGTTCGCTCTTACCGCATCATTTGCACTAAATGCAGGTTCATCTGAAGAAGCTGGTGATATTAGTAGTGATGTAACCGCTTCAATGAGTGTTGCAACAGCATCATATGCACATTACGCAGTAACTGCTTCTTACGCACTAAACGCTGGAGAAGCTAGTGGAGGTGGGGATTTAAATTCTGACCAAACGGCATCGATGTATGTTTATTCATCATCATTCTCCTCAATTGCAGAATTTGCTTTAAACGCTGGTGGTAGTGGTGCAGGATTCCCATTTGAGGGATATGCTGAATTAACTGGTAGTTTAGATGTAAGTGGTAGTTTAATAATCACAGGTAGTACACTTATTCAAAACTTAGAAACAGGTACATCTGATTTCGTAGTAACTTATAATGAAACAACTGGTAGATTAGAAAAAAGAGATATAGAAGCAGCTCAAGGAGCTGATGGTTCATCTGGTACGGCAGGTACGACTGGTACGGCTGGTAGTGGTGGTACATCTGGTTCTTCTGGTACATCTGGTACTTCGGGTACTTCTGGTTCCGATGGTACATCTGGTTCATCTGGGACAAGTGGAACTTCTGGTTCTTCAGGTTCTTCGGGAACAACTGGTACATCTGGTACTTCGGGAACATCTGGAACAAGTGGAACTTCAGGTTCTTCTGGTTCAAGTGGAAGTAGTGGAAGTAGTGGTTCTTCTGGGACAAGTGGTTCATCTGGGACAAGTGGTACATCTGGTACTTCTGGTTCATCTGGAAGTAGTGGTAGTAGTGGTTCTTCTGGAAGTAGTGGAACATCTGGAAGTAGTGGTACATCAGGTACTACCGGTTCTGCTGGTTCATCAGGTTCATCTGGTTCATCTGGAAGTAGTGGTAGTGGGGGAACTTCTGGTTCTTCAGGCTCTTCTGGTTCAAGTGGAAGTAGTGGTAGTGGAGGAACTTCTGGTTCTTCAGGCTCTTCTGGTTCATCTGGAACCTCAGGTACGTCTGGTTCTTCTGGTTCAAGTGGAAGCGCTGGTAGAGAAGGTGGAAGATTATATATCGTAGAAAATGATGGATTTAATTATTCATTTGATGGTTATGAAGGTAATTTCCCAACTCTAACATTAGTTAGGGGAGAGTTATATTATTTCGATGTAAACAACGTAAGTTCAGGTCATCCATTTGCATTAAGGTTATCAAATGGTTCAACTGAAGTTGTGCCAGGTACAATTAATAATGATTCAGCTGATGGAAATCATAGTACATCAACTTTAGTAACTTATAGAGTTCCTGAAGATGCTCCTAATAATATAGTTTATCAATGTGTTAATCATTCTGGAATGATTGGTATAATTGATATTGTGAATAAGCATGGTACATCTGGAACTTCTGGTTCATCTGGAACATCTGGTACTTCTGGTTCATCTGGAAGTAGTGGTTCTTCTGGAACATCTGGGACTTCTGGAACATCTGGAAGTAGTGGTACATCAGGTAAAAGTGGTACATCTGGTACTTCTGGAACTTCTGGTTCGAGCGGTACGACTGGAACTGCTGGTAGAGAAGGTGGACGATTATATAGTGTAATAAATGAAGGATTCCAATATTCGTTCAACGGATATGTTGGAAACTTACCAACATTAACAATTGTAAGAGGTGAACTTTATTACTTTGATGTTAGTAATGTACAATCATCACATCCATTTGCATTAAGATTAGAAAATGGTAATGCAAATGTGGTGCCGGGTACAACAAATAATGACCCAACAAATGGAAAACATAGTACACCTATATTAATAAAATATAGAGTTCCTGAAGATGCTCCTGATAGTATAGTTTATCAATGTGTTAACCATTCTGTAATGCTTGGTGTAATAAACATAGTTGATAAATACGGAACATCTGGAACATCAGGTTCTTCGGGAACAACTGGTACATCTGGTTCTTCTGGTAGTAGTGGTACTTCTGGTACTTCTGGTTCAAGTGGAAGTAGTGGAAGTAGTGGTAGTAGTGGTACATCGGGTTCGTCTGGTTCGTCTGGAACCACAGGTACTTCTGGTTCTTCTGGTTCAAGTGGAAGTAGTGGTAGTAGTGGTACTTCTGGTTCTTCTGGTTCAAGTGGAAGTAGTGGTAGTGCTGGAACTGCAGGTTCTTCTGGTTCATCTGGTTCAAGTGGTTCATCTGGTTCATCTGGTACTTCTGGAAGTAGTGGTAGTAGTGGAGCAAGTGGTACGGATGGTACTTCTGGTTCATCAGGTTCATCTGGTTCATCTGGAAGTAGTGGTACGACTGGTACATCAGGCTCTTCTGGTACGAGTGGTAGAGATGGAACTTCTGGTTCATCGGGTTCTTCTGGTACGAGTGGTAGTAGTGGTGTAAGTGGAACATCTGGAACATCGGGTTCTTCTGGGACAAGTGGAACTTCTGGTTCATCTGGGCAGGCTGGTTCTTCTGGGACAAGTGGAAGTAGTGGTACAAGTGGAACAAGCGGAACAACTGGTTCACATGGAACATCAGGAACATCAGGTACATCAGGTACATCTGGTACGGATGGTACATCTGGAACTTCAGGCTCATCTGGTACGAGTGGAACAACTGGTTCTCATGGTACGTCTGGAACATCGGGTACTTCTGGGACAAGTGGTACTTCTGGTTCTGATGGTACTTCTGGAACTTCAGGTTCGTCTGGTACTTCTGGTACAAGTGGTAGTTCTGGTTCAACTGGAACATCTGGGACAAGTGGAACATCTGGTACGAATGGAACATCAGGTTCAGCAGGAACTTCTGGTTCAACTGGTACTGATGGTACATCTGGTACGAGTGGTAGTAGTGGTATAAGTGGTTCATCGGGAACTTCTGGTTCATCAGGTTCGTCTGGTACGAGTGGAAGTAGCGGTTCATCTGGGACAAGTGGTTCTTCTGGAACAAGTGGAAAGGATGGAACTTTATTCGGAAGTAGTGGTTCTTCAGGAACATCTGGTTCAAGTGGTAGTAGTGGAAGTAGTGGTTCATCTGGTACTTCTGGTACGAGTGGATTGGATGGAACATTCTTTGGTTCTTCTGGTTCATCGGGTTCTTCTGGAACTTCTGGTTCATCCGGTGTAAGTGGAACTGCTGGTTCATCTGGTACAACTGGAACTTCTGGTTCAAGTGGACAAGATGGAACTTTATTCGGTTCATCTGGTACGAGTGGAGAAGCTGGAACTTCTGGTTCTTCAGGTTCTTCTGGAACGAGTGGAGAGAGTGGTTCAGCAGGAACATCTGGTATTAGTGGAACAAGCGGACAAGATGGTACTCTATTTGGAAGTAGTGGTACGAGTGGTGTAGATGGTACGAGTGGGGAAAGTGGTTCTGCTGGAACCTCTGGAGAAACTGGTTCACATGGTACTTCTGGTATTAGTGGAACAAGCGGACAAGATGGAACTTTATTTGGTTCATCTGGTACGAGTGGAGAAGCTGGGACAAGTGGAATAAGTGGAAGTAGTGGTACGAGTGGATTAGGTTCACATGGTACTTCTGGTATTAGTGGAACAAGCGGACGAGATGGAACATTATTTGGTTCATCTGGTACGAGTGGATTAGATGGTACATCAGGTTCATCTGGTTCTTCTGGAACGAGCGGAGACGGTTCATCTGGTACTTCTGGTGTTAGTGGAACATCAGGTATAGATGGTACTCTATTTGGAAGTAGTGGTACTTCTGGTTCAGATGGTACAAGCGGACTAAGTGGTTCAACTGGTACTGCTGGTTCAAGTGGTTCAGCAGGAACTTCTGGTATTAGTGGTACATCTGGTAGAGATGGTACTTTATTTGGTTCATCTGGTACAAGTGGTTTTGATGGAACATCTGGTATCAATGGTAGTAGTGGTACATCTGGATTGGGTAGTAGTGGTACATCTGGTATTAGTGGAACAAGCGGACAGGATGGTACTTTATTCGGTTCATCTGGTACGAGTGGTGAAGATGGAACTTCGGGTTCAAGCGGAAGTAGTGGTACATCTGGATTAGGTTCACATGGTACTTCTGGAACTTCAGGTGTTGATGGAACATTCTTTGGTAGTAGTGGTTCATCGGGTGTAAGTGGTACGAGTGGTGTAAGTGGTTCTTCTGGAACAAGCGGTTTAGGTACTGATGGTACTTCTGGTTCATCTGGGCAAGATGGAACATTATTCGGAAGTAGCGGTACTTCTGGTGTAGATGGAACAAGCGGAGAAAGTGGAAGTAGTGGTACGAGTGGATTGGGTTCATCTGGTACGTCTGGTATTAGTGGTACATCTGGTCAAGATGGAACTTTATTCGGAAGTAGTGGTACATCTGGAACGAGTGGTATAAGTGGTTCTTCTGGAACAAGCGGATTGGGTACTGATGGAACATCTGGTTCGTCTGGGCAAGATGGAACTTTATTTGGTTCCTCAGGTTCTTCTGGAACAAGCGGAGAAAGTGGAAGTAGTGGTACGAGTGGGTTAGGTTCATCTGGAACTTCGGGTACTTCTGGACAGGATGGTACTTTATTTGGTTCTTCGGGTTCTTCTGGAACAAGTGGAATAAGTGGAAGTAGTGGTACATCTGGAATTGGAAGTAGTGGAACTTCTGGTGCAAGTGGTACATCTGGTATAGATGGTACTCTATTCGGAAGTAGTGGTACTTCCGGTGTAGATGGTACTTCTGGTATAAGTGGAAGTAGTGGTACATCTGGAGTTGGAAGTAGTGGTACCTCTGGTATTAGTGGTACTTCTGGTGAAGATGGAACATTATTTGGTTCATCAGGAACTTCAGGTACCTCTGGAGCTGGTTCGTCTGGTACATCTGGTAGGTCTGGAAGTGATGGTATTAGTGGTACTGCTGGTACGAGTGGATTAGATGGAACATTATTAGGTTCTTCAGGAACTTCAGGTACCTCTGGAGCTGGTTCGTCTGGTACATCTGGTATTGACGGTGTAGTTGGAACTTCTGGTTCTTCTGGATTGGATGGAACTTTATTCGGAAGTAGTGGTTCTTCTGGTACTTCTGGAACAACTGGTATTGATGGAGTTGATGGAGTTGATGGAACTGGAGGTTCAGGTGGTATTGATGGTACTGCGGGTTCTTCTGGAACTTCTGGAACAAGCATTATTCAAAACGGAACAACTGATGGTGGTGTAGTTCGTTGGGATAATACAAATGGATATCAAATTGTAGATACTGATTTAGTTTATGATGGAACTGAGTTAACTATTACTGGTGAGATTACTACAACTACAAATGCTACTATTGGTGGTATATTAAGTGTTGTTGGTGAAATTAGTGGTTCAACTTCAATTCACACTAAAAACTTTGTTGAACTTTATTCAACTTTGGGAACTGGTGGTAACACATCTATTGATTTAACATCAGCAAACAACTTTGAGTACACTGTAAATACAACTTCTACAATATCATTCACAAACTCACCAGCAGCTCCGAAAGCATTTGGATTTACGTTGGTATTAAATAATGGTGGTTCAAATACAATAACATGGCCATCTGGGGTATTATGGGCTGGTGGAGTAGCACCAGCATTAACAGCCGCTGGTAAAGATATTTTGGTATTCTATACTTATGATGGAGGGAGTACTTACTATGGATTCCTATCAGCAGCAAATATGAGTTAAAGTTAAAAGTTATGAATTATGAGTATAGCAAGAAGGTTAGTAGCATCATCGGGAGGAGGAAGTGTGGCACCATTTAGATTTCAATTAACGGTATCAACAGGACAACAATATGCTTTACCTCTATTTTCGGTAGGGGGTACACAACCTAATATTATAGTAGATTGGGGTGATAATACCGAAAGTACTATAACGGACGTAAATGATGTTGAAAGATTTCATAACTACTCATCTTCTGGAACTTATACTGTTTCAATTATTGGTTCATTACCTGGATTTAGAGTAGATAACGATATATATAAAACTTTATATACTGGAATTTTAGATTGGGGAAATGTTGGACTTAGAAGTTTAAATTTCTATGGTTGTGTAAACATAACATCTATCCCATCAGCTACAAGTGGATTGGGTAGAGTAACTCAATGGAATAATACATTTAGGGGAACAAGTATAACATCAATCCCATCTGGTTTATTTGATTTTTCAACACAAGCTTATGAATTTGTGGATACATTTTCATTTACAAAGATAACATCAGTTCCTAACAACTTATTTGATAACAATACTAATGCATCATCATTTGCATCTACATTTAATGCATGTACATCTTTGGTAAGTGTACCAAATTTATTATTTAGATTTAATACAAATGTAATTAACTTTTCATCTACATTTAGAAATAATAGAGCATTGACAAATATACCAACATTTCAGTTTAATACCAATGTTAGTATCTTTTTAAACATATTTAATATGTCATCAAGTAATAATGGTTCATCAAATTGGGGAAATGTTGAAGAATTGTGGACTCGTTCACCTGAACCATTAGGTGTAAACGCTTTTAATAATTGTTTTGGTATAACTAACTACTCATCAATACCTGTAAATTGGAAATAATTATGTATTTAAAGATAGAAAACGAAAATATAACATATCCATATACAATTAGTGATTTAAAAGCTGATAATACAAATGTAAGCTTCCCATCTTCACTTACAAATGATATTTTATCCAATTTTAATGTATATCCTGTAAATTTTGTAGAGTGTGGTACTGATTACACTAAAAATTATGAAGAAAGTACGCCAATATTGTCTGGTTCTGTGTATATTCAAGTTTGGAATGAAACAAACGCTTCTGAAGAAGAAATTTCAACAAAAATTGAGGAAAAATGGGGTGAAGTAAGAGATTTGAGAGATAATTTACTTACACAATCAGATTGGACTCAATTTAATGATTCACCAATTACAGGCTCTCTATTAAATGAGTGGCAAACTTACAGACAATCCCTAAGAGATATAACATCTCAATCAAATCCATTTTCTTTGAGCTGGCCTGCTCGACCTTAGAGGGTAAAAGATAAATACTTTATATTTATATCTACAAAGAATAGATTTAAAGTGATATGAGAATAGATTCACCTAGTTTTTCGGGTTCAATTAACCAAGCACCATCGGCATACGCTGATTTGAGTGGTTCATTTACTGGTTCCTTTACTGGAAGTTTTAAAGGTGATATATCGGTAGATACGGCAGAGTTTACTAACCTAAGTGTAAGGGATTCCCTTCAATTGGGTTATGAGAAAGATAATACTACCGAATTTGTACTTGTATCAAGTGGTTCAATAAGTATTTCTGGTTCAGTTGATTTACAAGGAGGTGGATATAACGTAGATGGGGTAAACGTATTGGATTCAGCAATCGCATTCGCAATAGCATTAGGATAAAATATAAAATATGGCAAATACATTTAAAAATAGTATAAAAGGACCAGCTGGAACTGCTGGTCTATCGGTTTATAGTTGTCCAACAGCAACATCTGCAACTGTAATTGGTGTAAATGTGGCTAATATTGTTGCACAAAATTTAGAAGTTGATGTTCAAATAACGGATAACTCAGCAGGTGTAACAAAATATTTAGTAAAGGGAGCAACTCTCCCTCAAGGTTCATCAACAATATTAGTTGGTGGTGAACAAAAGGTAGTATTAGAAGCAAATGATTCAATAATTGTAACATCTTCATTAAATTCATCAGTAGATGTAGTTGTATCAGTATTGGAAATTACATAAAAGAAAAAGTGAATGAAATACACAGGTAAAGACCCTAATGGTTTAAATCAAATCAGTCAAAGTTTACTATCATTAGATGTAAATGGAGAAGAGCAATTAACTATATCTAATGATTCGGTAAAAATTAATACCGAATTATCAGTTGAAGAAGGTATTTCAGCTACTTCATATACTGGTTCTATATTTAGTGGTAGTGATGTTATCGCATCTAATATTACTGCGGATGATATCAATGTAGATACTATTGATGCTAACACTATTGATGTTAATACTATTGATGTAGGTATTGTTACGGGTACTGAATTTAGTGGTTCATTCTCCGGTTCATTTCAAGGTGATGGAAATCAAATAACAAACATACCAACATCAGCTTTAGTTGGTGATATTAATAGAATTGCTGAAGGTGATTCTAATGCAACTATAACTGATGATAAACTTTCAATAAATGTTGATACTGATATTACTGGTTCGGTATTGGCAACTGGTATTGTATCTGCTTCATTTATAAAAGGTGATGGTAGTGGATTAACAAACATATCAGCTGATTCTGTTGGTGATATAAATAGAATACAATCTGGTTCAGCAATAGCTAGGATATCCCCTGATAAAGGTTTAGTTTCTAACGTAGGAATTGTAACCGATAAATATTTGGGAGTAACTGGTTCAGCTACAATAGGTGAAAACTTAGATGTAGGTGGAACCGCAACAATCAAAAACTTAAACGTTGAAGGAACTATAACAACAACCGAATTACAGGCAACTTATATTTCTTCATCAATAATCTACGCAACTGGTTCAAACAAATTCGGAGATGAAGTTTCGGATAAGCAAGAATTTACTGGTTCAGTATCTATAAAAGATTCAATACAAATACCATCATACTCATCAGACCCTGCGTCTGGTGAAGTTGGTGAAATATATTACAACACATCCGATACAAACATTTATCGTTACACTGGTACTGAATGGGAACAAGCAGCTGGTACTGCTGGTACATCCGGTACATCAGGAACTTCAGGAACAAGTGGAGAAGATGGTACTAATGGTACATCGGGAACTTCTGGAACATCTGGTAGTGGAGGAACTTCAGGTACTGGTGGTACATCTGGTTCTGGTGGTACTTCTGGTAGTGGAGGAACTTCAGGTACATCAGGTACATCTGGTTCAAGTGGAACGGGTGGTTCATCTGGTTCATCGGGTTCTTCTGGAACATCTGGTAGTGGTGGTACATCTGGAACAAGCGGTTCAGGTGGCTCTTCTGGTAGTGGTGGAACATCAGGCTCTGGTGGTACATCAGGTACTGGAGGTTCATCTGGTACTTCTGGTAGCGGCGGTACTTCTGGTAGTGGTGGTACTTCTGGTGATGATGGTACTTCTGGAACAAGCGGAACATCTGGAAGTGGAGGTACATCTGGTACTTCTGGTAGCGGCGGTACTTCTGGTAGCGGCGGTACTTCTGGTAGTGGTGGTACTTCTGGTGATGATGGTACTTCTGGAACAAGCGGAACATCTGGAAGTGGAGGTACATCTGGTACTTCTGGAACATCTGGTAGTGGTGGTACCGCAGGTACTTCTGGTAGTGGAGGTACTTCAGGTTCATCTGGATTTGGTTCTTCTGGTTCTTCTGGTAGTGGAGGTACTTCAGGTTCAAGTGGAACATCTGGTAGTGGAGGTACATCAGGAACAAGCGGAAGTAGTGGTTCAAGTGGTTCAACTGGAACGGCTGGTTCTTCGGGTTTAACTGGTTCATCTGGTTCATCTGGTTCATCGGGTTCTTCTGGAACATCTGGTAGTGGAGGTACATCTGGAAGTGGGGGTTCAAGTGGAACATCTGCTACATCAGGAACAAGTGGTTCAAGTGGTAGAGATGGTGATGTTGGTACGGGGGGAGCCGCAGGTTCTTCTGGTAGTAGTGGAACATCTGGAACATCTGGAACATCTGGTAGTGGAGGTACATCTGGAAGTGGAGGTTCATCAGGTTCATCCGCATCCGCTGGTAGTGGTGGTACTGCTGGTACTTCTGGAACAAGTGGAACATCCGGTTCATCGGGTACAACTGGTTCAGAAGGTACATCAGGAACTTCTGGAACATCTGGTACTTCTGGTACTTCTGGAACGAGTGGAAGTGGTGGAACATCTGCATCTGCTGGTAGTGGAGGTACAGCTGGTACATCTGGAACAAGTGGAACTTCTGGAAGTGGAGGTTCATCTGGTACATCTGGAAGTGGAGGTTCATCGGGAACTTCTGGGTCTGGTGGTACATCTGGAAGCGGAGGTTCATCGGGAACTTCTGGGTCTGGTGGTACATCTGGTAGTGGTGGTACTTCTGGTGCATTAGCACTTACTGGTAATACTACAGATGGTTTACTTACCTATGATGGTAGTGGAGCAAACGTTGAAAGTAATATTACTTTTGATGGTACAAACTTAAACATAACAGGTAACTTAAATGTAACGGGTACACAAACAAGCGTAAATACCGAAACAATTTCGTTAGCAGATAATATTATAACTCTTAATTCAAACTTTACAACAGGTACTCCTTCTGAGGATTCTGGTATTGAGATTTTAAGAGGTAGTTCGGCAACTAAATCATTTTATTGGAAAGAATCAAATGATAGATGGTATGCTGATTCAAACTTAGAAACGGCTGGTAACTTATATGCAGCTGGTGGACAGTTATTCTTAAACCAAACGGCTGGAGCAATAACTAAATTTACTAATGAGAATAATCTATCGATTTATTCAGACCATTTAGTAAACTTTATTGAAAGTGATGCAAATAACAAAAGAGCTGTATTTGGTTTAAATGGAAGTGGTAACTTTACATTCGGACAAGGTACATTAAATACATCATATACGATGTATGTAGCTGGTACATTCTACGCAAACACAGTAGATACTGGACAAGGTGCTACTGAAGTTCATTTAATGAACCAAAATCTTCGTACAACCGATTCACCTACATTCGATGGATTAACTATTGGTGATAGTGGTAACACTGGAACAACTTTAAATATTATAGCAACTAATACGGCTGGGGCACCTGCCGCAACTGCTATGATTAATATGAGTGGTTATGAAGGTAGAGCAATTGGTACTTTATTTACTGATGTAAGTTATTCTGGTAGAGAATGGTTTGCTGGTTTACGATATAGTGGTGGATTTGCAAATTATCAAATTGGATATGATTTAACTGGTGGACAAGCTGAGTACTCAACAAACTCAATGCTTACTATAAACGATAGTGGAAACGCATTCTTCAAAGGATATGTATCGGCTACGAGTTTTAGACCAACTAACATAGTAACAAATAGAATTGTTAAATTTGATGGAACTGATTTAGATGACTCTATAATGAGTGATGACGGTTCTACTGTAAGTGTAACTGGTAATTTAAGTGTAAGTGGTAATATTGTAGGTAACCTTAGTGGTACTGCTAATGATGCAAATAGATTAGTTAGGGAGGATAATAGAGTTATCTCTCCATCTGAACTTACTGCTGGTAGATTGAAATTTGGATTTACATCATATACTAATAATAATTCAGGTCCTTGGGCTGATTTCTTACATCTTCGTTCGTACACCGATTCATCTGGTGGTTCGGATAACTTAGTGATGTTTAAGAAGAGTGGAATCGGAATGAGAATCTGGCAACAAACTTGGGGTTCTTCAACCGCATACGCATCTTATGTAGATGTGTTAGATACTGGTGCTGGTAATCAAGTAAAGACTGGATATATACAATCTAATAATTCACTTAGAGCACCAATCTTCTATGATTCAGATACTACATCAAGATACATAAATCCAAATGGTACATCATCGTTACTTAATATTAATATGAACAATGGTACCTTATCTGGTGTTAATCATATTATTATTAATGACCCTGGTCCAACTGAAGGTATTTCTTGGGCTGGTGGAAATCTTTGGAGAATTGCTGAATCACCTGATGATATATCAACTAATAGTGGTGGTAACTTACAAATAATTCAAAACGCTACTAGGAGAGCAACATTTAGAACTGATGGTAGTTTAAATTTACCATCTGGTGTGTTACTTTCAAATGTAACATCTAATTGGCAACAATCTGCTAATAAAACAAACTTATTAAGAGGTGGTAACTTTAATAGTACATTAAGTAACGAAACTTCAACTATAAAGATATACCCAGCTACTGCAACTAGAGCAGTTGGAAACTATTGGGGTGGTATGTATTTCATGCATTTAGACCCACAAAATAGTGGATGGGGTTCATCTTATACTGGTGGTCAAATGTGGATTGGTGGTAGAGTAATTGACCAACCTGGTCAAGAAAGAAGTGCATTAGTATTCGCTACAAATAATTCAACAAGCGCAGGTTCGCATCCATCGGAAAGAATGGCTATTTTACCTGATGGTAATGTAGTAATTGGACAAACTGCAGTTTCTTACACAAATTCAGATAATACTCCATTAGTAGGTTCTAAAACAAATAGTAAGTTACACATCAATGGTGGAATACAATTAACTAACAACAACGATGCTATCGTATTCGGTAGAGGTACTTCTTCATTTATGAAAGATGAAGAAATTGGCTTCGGATGGGGTGGTGGTTGGTATATGACTGATGGTACTTACCTACGGGTACGAAATAGTAAAGTTCTTTACTCAGGTGGTGATGCTAGATTTAGTTTGTATTATGATTCTAACAATACTGGATATTACTTAGACCCACATACAGCAGGAACATCTATAAATGTAAGAGGTGAAATTAGAAATCCATCAATTTGGATTAATGATGGGGATAATGTTAATAACTATAACGAAAATATTAGATTATTTAACGCATCAAATGGTGTATCGGTAATCGCATTTAGTGCTAGTGGTACTGGTGGTACTCCATCAACATCTATATTAGGGTATTCCAATAGATTTGAAACGAGAATTGGTAGTACTTGGAGAAGTAGATTATATGGTGGGTATTTAGAAATAAATGGTTCTGTAAGACCTGACCTAATGTACGATAGAAACGATACTGCTTACTATGTAGACCCAGCATCAACTACTCGATTAAATAACTTAACAGTAGTTGGAACTCTTACGGCAAATATTACTGGTGATGCAAATACATTAGATGGATTAGATTCTACTCAATTCTTGAGAAGTGATACTGCTGATACATTTACTGGTACTCTTACAATGGGTACTCAAAAAGCATTGGTAGCTAACAACTACGGACGTGGTGTATATGGTGTATATTCACCTACACGATATCAGCATGTATGGAGTATGGGTACTGCATATAACTTACCTGATAATGGTTTAGATGAAAGTGGTGCAGCTGGAAACTTATATGGTTTAGCTTGGTCTTACAATCCAGATTATAGTTATGCTGGTTCCAATCCACAAGCTAAGGCTGGATTAGGTCATCAACTTCTATTGATGATGAATGGTACGACAAGGTTCGCTGCTGGTAGTGGTATGTGGACTGATGGTAACGTTACAGCAGATGCTTATTATGATAGAAATAACACTGGATATTATGGTAACTTTGCTTCTACTTCTAGATTCAATAGAGCAGATTTAAATGATACACGTTCAGATATTTTCTACGATAGAAATGATACTGGATATTATCTAAATCCTGCATCTGGAAATACCGGCCAAGCATTAAGAATTAATGGTATAATTAATAGAGATGGATTCTCAACTTCTGGTAATGGTGATAACAACATATTATTAAGAGCACAAGATTATACTCATTGGATTTGGCAAACTGCTGGTACTTGGGGATTAATGTGGGCTGGTAATAACAATCCAAGAAACTCATATTGGAGTTCATCTAATCCAAACGAATTGGTATTCATTGGTAGTGGTAACACTCGAGCTTCTATTGATTTAGATAATGGTAATTCATATTTCCAAGGAGAAGTAAGAGCAACGTTATTTAGAGATTCAAATAGTACTGGATATTATTTAGACCCATCTACATCTGGTACATCGGCTGTACTAAGAGGTAACATTAGAATTGAAAAAGGTAACTCAACTGGAACTGCTATTGAAATAAACTCAGTACGAAATTCCACTTGGCCATTTGAATTTACAACGAATAGTGCAGGTAATGATAATCAATCTGGTTTCTGGGTAAATAGTAATAGTTACCCTGATATGAGATTGAGAAGAGAGAATGGTACTGTACGTTCTTTAATATCATCTTATACTCGTTCATATACATCATTCGGATTTACGGACTCTACGGATATGAGAGCACCAATATTCTACGATACCAATAATACGGGATATTATGTAAATCCTCGTTCTAACTCTAGATTGAGTGGATTACGATTAGATGGTGTTGATAATAACGCTTCTGGTGATGATGCAATCTTATGGATTAATAAACCAAACAATAACGATTGGGGTATAATTGTTAGTGGTAATGATGATTATGGTATTGACCTTAGGATGGCGAGTAACAACTCATACGCACTTAGAGTTCAAGGAAATGGTTCGGAGCAAGCTAGGTTAAATTCAGATTACTTCTATCACTATTCTGATATTAGAACTCCAATATTCTACGATTCAAATAATACTGGATATTACTTAGACCCTAATTCAACATCAAGCATCTATCAACTTAATGTGGGTGGACAGAAGGTAATCAACCCTAGAAATATGCATGTTGGTTCATCTACCAACTTAGCAACTTCTGAAGATTGGGTAGTTGGTACTGGTTCAAACAACGCTGCATTGGGTGGTGGATTTGGACAAAATGGTGATGGTAACTCAGTAATACAAGATTATGACCCATTTGGTAGACCTGGATTAGTTTGGAGAACGTTAGGAAATGATTCATCTTCAAATGCAGATGGTGGTTGGAACAAAACTGTATCCAATTTAGATGGTAATAAATCATATATGTATAGTGTATATGTGAAAAGAGATTCATCATCTACAAATGGTACATTCTACATAGGATGTAGTGGTGGTGAAACACTCAATATGAGTGGTTCAGCAAATGGTAACCCATACTTCACCGCATTTGGTATTAGTGGCTTACCACAAGGTGTTTGGTGTTTAGTAGTTGGTATTCTACACGCAAATAACCATCCATCTAATTCAAATAGTGGAAAAGGTGGTGTTTGGAGATTGGATACTGGTCAAAAACTAAGAGGAACTACTGATTTCAAAATGAGATACACTGGTACCCGAAACCAAACTCATAGAACTTATTTATACTATTCAACTGACCCAGCTGCTCACTTAAAATGGTGGGGTCCTGGTGTACATGAAATGAATGGTAATGAACCTAATATAGGTGAACTTTCTGGTGGAGCTGTAATAGATAAAGGCCTTACTGCTTATGGTAATATATACGCTGATAGATATTACGATAGAAATGATACATCATATTACTTAGACCCTAATAGTGTATCATATTTAAATGATATTAGACCTAACATATTATATGATAGGAATGATACAAACTATTATTTAAATCCAAATGGTACTTCTAGATTAGCTACCACTAATATAACAACATTAAATACCTATGGTACAACTACATTAGGTAATGGTAACAATGATACAACTAATATCAATGATACTCTTAAATTATGGGCTACTGATAGTGGTGATGCACATTTCTATTTTGGTGAAAATTCATCAAATGGATATGGTGACCATTATTATTGGGATTCTGGATATGGTTCATATCATTATAGTAGAAATGCTGGAAGTGATTCATTGATATGGAGACATGATACTCGTTATACTGATAGAATAACATATGGTAGAAATATTTCTTTCGATGATTATGGAAAGGGTATTACTGGTAGATACTCAGCAAGTAGATATCAATTACTATTCTCAATGGGTGATGCATATCAACTACCTGATAATGGTACGAGTACTGGTAACTTATATGGTGTAGCTTGGTCACATCCAAATGCTGGAGGTGCTGCTAGTAACTTGAATGACCATGGTATGTTAATTTTAACCAATGGTGGTTTTAGAGCAGCTATATCGAGTAGAGCAGTATTTACAAATGAAGTAAGAGGAACATTATTCAGAGATTACAATAATAGTGGATATTACGCAGACCCTGCATCAACCTCCGTATTTAATGTTATAAACGCAAATACGTTTAATGGTACTTTAAGTGGTACTGCTCAAAACGCAAATCACTTAAATACAACTAGAGATACACCATCTAACTCATTACAATATTGGCAAAGTTCTGGTCTTGGTATTACTGAAGCACCCACAACTGATTGGCACAATACTATAAGAATGGGACATGGTTCACCATTATCCTATTATAGTAATACATTAGCAATTCGTATGACCGGTTCTAATGTAGGTGATATCTACACTCAGACCATTATGAATGGTAGTAGACAGGGATGGAAAAGACATTGGAATGATGGTATAGCTATTAATTCTGCTTATAATATAACCGCTCCTGTTTTCTATGATAGAGATAACACTGGTAGATACATTGATGGTGGTGGAACTTCAGTTCTACAAAGATTAAAATTAGTTAATAACGTTAATAATAACCCTCGTTGGGATTTCACCGCATATGTGATGGAAGCACAACATTGGTATGGTAACAATTCAGGCCAAACAATGTATATGGGTGAATCTGGTAACGTTATTAATGTAAGAGGTAACTTACGTTCACCTCGTTTTTACGATTATAATGATACGGGATATTATACAGACCCTGCATCTACTTCTATTTTAAATGAGATACGGGTAAATGAGTATATAAGACATAATGGTGATACAAATACTTACATAAGATTTATTGCAGCTGATGATTTCCAAATCGTTGTAGGTGGTAGACAATTAATTAGAATGGATGAGGGTGGAGATCCTGATAGTGTTCAATTAGGTGATTCATCAACAAGACTGGTTCACAATGGAAAGCGAACATACTTTGGTTTATCATCTGGTTGGGATTCTATTGGATTTGGTAATAGTACAAATGTACACTTCCAAGGGCACAATCAATTTTGGATTGGAGCTGGTAATGGAACTTGGTTTATGGGAAGTCCAAACCAAAAATCTCAAGCTTCTGGTTTAGCATC
>Ga0209716_1000188_pt1 | contig 63734 bp, 61 predicted proteins | sample COGITO_mtgs_1205_FD_184811 | JGI IMG/M metagenome (GOLD analysis project Ga0209716, IMG submission 184811) | Pelagic marine microbial communities from North Sea - COGITO_mtgs_120531 (SPAdes) (version 2) | ecosystem: Environmental > Aquatic > Marine > Epipelagic ... | reverse complement strand
ATACTTAGATGTAAACCCTAAGAACAACACTATTATTTTAGCTAGTGAAGGAGGAAGAACTATATACACTAATAAACCTAACTCTGTACCTAAAAATTTAAAAGATACAGCAGCAAGTGTTAAGAGTATAACAGATCCTGCAAACAAAGCAGCTGTTACAGAGTTGTTATCTACACTGTTACCGTCTATAAATATAAATAACGCTAACCAGTCAGGCGGGTATGTAAACGTAAAGCTTAATAGCGATGGTAGTCTTAACGATGCTGTTAATTACGAGAGCTATAACGACTATGCGTTCGAGTTAGTGCAGACAAATATAAATGGTACAAACGGATTCAGCTCTGTTAATGGTAAAACCGAATACGTTTATATTAACCAGCCAGTAATCCAGTTTAGTAAAGATTTTAAAGGAGCTAAACCTGCAGCTAAAAAGAAACCTGGACGTACAGTTGTGTCTACAAAAACTGTAGATAAAGGACGACAAAAAGGTAAAAAACAAGTTGTATACTCTACTACTACTGTAGAAAAAGTAGAAGGAGTTAATGTTAAAAAAATTAAATACTCTGTAGAAATAGGGGGTAGAAAAGTAAGTACTAGTGGAAAACAGCTAACTGGTACAGAGTTTTTAGAGCAATATGACTTAGATGAATCTTCTGCAGATCTTTTTGAGGGAGTCGATTTAAATAACACTCTTGTTACAATAACAGAAGAAATAATTCCTGAAGAAGGAAGTAGATTTAAAAATGTTATAGAAGTAAGAGTTAAGACACCAGACGGAACAGTTGAATTTACTTTAGTAGGAAAACGTAAAAGGGAGACAGCTGCCTTAGCTGAAAAAGTATCTGTTAGCCCAAATCAAGTATCTACACCAAAAGAAGCAGTAGAAAAAATGTCTGCTGAAGATTTTAAAATTTACAATGATGCTAACGAACGGTTAGTAGACATGGCGGGAGTAGTATCTGAAAAAGAATTGCTAAACGATTTAGAAGCAATTAAATTAATGGAGTTATCTGATAGTTTGCTTGCTAAATACGGATTTGTATCTAAAGCAGCTACAGAAAAGCCTACAGTAGATGATGTACTAGATGATCTAAACGACGAGTTTAATTACAGCATTGACTTTAGTATTGAGCCTGCATCTGAGCCAGGAAAACAATTAGGTTTATTTGAAACGCCTGAAGACTTAAAAGAAAATGCAGATGTATACTCTAGATTACAACCTTTCTTTATTGATGTAGAGTCTATACCGTCTAATAGACAAAAAGAAATACTGTCTTACACTACAGCAAAAGTTACAAATGATTTCTTAAAAGATGACACTATTACTGTAGAAGAATCTTTAGAAAAAGCTAGACAAACATTTATTAAACTTAGAAATGCAGGAGACTTTAGTTCTAAATCTGAAGTTTTCCAAAACGATATAAATAAAGTACTAGAAAACTGGGATAAAGTTATAGAGCTAACAAAAGAAGAGTTAGCAATAGTACATAACATAACTGAAACTAAATCAAAAACTGCTGGAAGAGATTTGCAGCAAACAGACTATAGCGATGAAGCTAGATGGAAGTCTAATCCTAAAAAGAAAGCTTCTGCTAGAATGAAAGTTAAGATGTCGCAGATCTTAAAAAGAAATGCAGACGGACAGCCTATACTAAATTACTTAGGCCTGTACAGTTTTTATAGTTATGCAGAAGTTTGGGACGGTACTATGGGTACTCTTACAGAACCTATACACAACTTACCTGCTATGATAGCGCACTTAAACGCTAAAGGTAAAGTTAACCCAATGTTTTCTGAAATTGTAACATATATAGAAAAACGATTTACAGAAGAAGAAAAGAATGAGTTTGTATCACAGTTTGCAAACGCATATATATCTCAAAAAGTATTACTATTTAGTAAAGATAAAACAGAAACTTATACTGCAGAAGTAATTGACTCTGCAGCCAACAAATCTTCTAATGTTATTAGAGATAGATGGTTGTCAGAACAGTTAGATAATCCTAACTTAGTTAAGTTTTCTGAAGACGGTGAAGCTTACATAGATGCAGAGTACGTTAAGTCTGTACAAGAAGACTACGCAGCTGAGTACAATAAACTTAAAGATGCAAAGCAGTTAAACTCTCAAGAAATGTTTGACTTGTTAGCAGCTACTCTTACTAAGCTATCTGTAACAACCCCTGCAGATACTTTTAAGTATTTAGCAAGTACAATTCCTAATACTAGAAGAACAGTTGCAGACGATGTACTAGGGCAAACATTTAATTACGCTATTAATCCTAACAGTAGATTAGGATTGATGAATTTAGTATTCACTGCATACCAAACTAATGCTCCAAAAATTGAGGATGTAAAGTATGATGCAGAAGTGCAAGATAATGCTAAAGCCTTATATAAAAACAATCCATTAAAAGGAGATAATTTCCAAGGGATAGTTTTAAAGTTAGCTGATGTAACGTCAGAGTTTGGAGATCCTATTTATCATATCTCATACAGAGATGGTGAAGGTAAATCTGTATACCCTTACAACGGAACAACATCTATGCATGTACTACTTAAGTTGTATGAAAACTACAGTACAGATAAAGTTGCAAAGAATTTAGTAGACAACATCTTAGCAACGCATATGGGATCTGTTAGTAGATTACTACCTAAGATGCTAACTAACAAGGATGTATTAAAAATACATTACACAGATGTACTTAAAGATAAGTATGCTAGCGATAGCAACGCAGTAAAAAGAAAATACCAGGGAGAGTTACAGCAAGAACTAAATTCTATTTGGAGCTTCCAAAACTCTAATAAGAATAAAGGATTTTTCTTTGGTATAACTAAAGCTGACCGTGGCGTATCTGAACTTATAGAGCACGACAAGATTGATTTTAAAGATCAGGTTATTATAGAAGATGGTAAAGTAACTGGCTTGCAAAAGAAAGCAGAGGACCAGCTATTTAACTATGTGTTAGGAGAAATGAAAAGAATACACTCTACACAAGTTAAGCTTGATGAAAATCCTGAGTATTTGCAAGGAGAAAAGTACAGAGAAGGTTCTCAATACTTTCACTTCTTCTCTTTTTTAAATCAACACGAAATAGGGCAGTATATAACTGAAGAAGAAATGAATCTAGTATATACTGGAGAAAGCTTTGACGGTATACCAAGATTAAATATTGTAAATGCAGAACCTGTAATTAGAAAAGCATTAAACAGTTGGACAACAAGTATTATAAACGAAACTTTAGCTAATTGGGATAACTTAGGTATTTCAAAAGGTAAAAGTAAATTGTCTGTATCTTACATGGCTAGTTTAGGAGATGCAACACTGCAAGATAAGTTAGCTATTGCAGCTGCAGATCTAGAACTTAATTACATTATATCTAATATCGAGCAACAGATTTTATTTGGAGGAGATATTGCAGAAGCGTATAATGGTAAAGGAGCTACAATCTCTAAAAAGATAGAGTCTGCAAGATCAAACAACGAAAAGCGTTTGATTGGTACAGATGCTCCTAAAGTACAAGGTAACTACGAAAAACGTGAGTATACTGCTGTAACATTTAAAGATAGACTTGTATTTTCCGAGAATCACAAGTACTATGATAAACTTATTGGCGCAGGAAGCCCTTATGGTAACCCTTCTAACAAATCTATAGAAAGTACAGACGCATTAGAAGTAACTACTACTCAAGAACATATCGACATGCTTAAGATGCATGGTGAAATTCCTATAGCTATCTATGATTCTATATCTGCTAAAGTAAAAGAAGCAATAGAAGATGATAACAATCCTACAAACTACTACAGATTAACTGAAGAAGAAACTTCGTTTGCTTTAAAACCAGTTAAGCCGCAGTACGATTTTATGCACCCAGATCCTAAGACAGGGCGACTAGCTAGATTTTATAGAAAGTCTATGTCTTTACCGTTACTGCCTGATATGACATCTGACATGCAGCTAGACAATATACGTATTGCATTAGAGTATGAAAAAGTTGATAGAGCAGGGCATAAAACCTCTGATAAATTATCTCCATACTCTACTGTAGATGTGTACGATAAAAATGGAGACATATTACCTGTAGACAAGTTAAGAGAAAATATAAAAAACAATACGTTTACTTTATATAGAGACGGGTTAGGTATACAGCAAGAAAAAAATGTAAAAGAAAGCCAGCGTATTACGTTGTCTACGCAAAAAGCTAAGTTAACATTCCAAGGATTAGCAGAAGAAATGTTTACGTTTGACGGTAAAGAACTTACTGGACAGCAGCTAAAAGAACGTAAAGAAGAAATCATGAGCTTAATCTATAAAGGTAAGCACGATAAGATTCTAAAACGTTTTGGAAACATTAGTAGAGACGAAAGCGGTGAAATTTTAGCTATCGAAGGTGATACAGTAGATATGAAAGCATTTATATCTGCAATCAAAGAAGAAGCTAAGAAAAGAAACTGGAATATAAATGACATTTTCTCTTTAGATCTCAAAGAAGATGGTACAGAAACTTTAGTACCTCTACCTTTTATACAGTCTAGAAAAATGTTAGAAGGACTAATGCTAAGTTTAGTAAATGGCATCTCTAACGTAAAGATTCCAGGTATTACATTTGTACAATCTTCTTCTGCAGGGTTTAAATCTACAGGAGCTTGGAGTGAAACTACTGCAGAAATGCGAAATGAAGTAGTAACTACCACTAGTTTTGATGAATCTAAAGGGTTACAAGGCCCTAGATGGAATGCAGAAACAGGAGAAGTTATTCCTGGCCAAGTAATGGTAAAGTTTTTCTACAAAGACGACAACGGTAACGAGTTAGATATAAAAGCTAAAGATGAAAAAGGTAACTTTATATTCTTGTTTGAAAAGAATGGCAGGTTATTTTTAAATCCTACTAAAGTGCCTAAAGAAGTTAGGCAAATGATTGGATACCGTATACCTTACCAAAACATAGCTTCTGAAATGCCACTAGAGATTGTAGGGTTCTTACCTAGCAATATGGAGTTGACAGTTATTGTTCCTGATGAGATTTTACCTCAAATGGGTAGTGATTTTGATGTCGATACATTAAATACTATTACTTCACAGTACATTGTTAGAAAAAATGAAGACGGTAGTGTTAAAGGTGTATATAGAAAAGATAGAAAAAAATATGCTGATAAATTTACGCAAGAAGATCTTTTATTAGATGAGCTCAGGGATATATTCTGGACTACTTTAACAACTAGCAAAAAATCTTTTGATAAAATGTCTAAGGGTATTGATGACCCTGCGTTAGAAAACTTAGCAGAAGAAGTTAATGATATTCTTAACAAAAACAAGCGTACTAAAACATCTATTGGAAGAGCAGATCAAATTGCATCTAACATATCTCAAAGAATGGGGCAAGTACTTATTGGACCTGCAGCCCAAGCTAATACTTTAAATGCAATTTTTGAAGAAAAGAATATACACTTAGCAGCTTTGCGAGACGGTAAGCAAAGAATATTTACTATTTTAGGGTTGTTCAGTGATGAAAAAGATTCTAAGGGAGCAAATAAGCAATTACAGTTTAGTGATTTATCTGGTGAGAATAGAACTGTATATTACAAAAAAGGTAAGAAGTTTTACAGAACATCTTCTGATGTAATTAACATATTCTTGAATGCAGCAGTAGATAATGCTAACAAACCTACGCTTGGTAAGCTTAATATGACACTAGATACTGTATCTACGTCATTGTTTATGGCTATGGGTGGTGTAGATATTAGCACTATTGCATATATGATGTCTCAGGAAGTTATGCGTGAGTATACAGCAGAGATCGAAAAGATTGTTCCTGGACTATCAGAAGGAGATATTTACAACAGAGAAGAAGAGGCTTACAATATTATAGAGGAAAAGTATAGAAAGCTTGCAAATATAGATGAGAGTACACAAGCTCAAGTAGTAGTTGAAAAGTATAGCGATAAAAGAAATGAAGAGAAGTTTGAAATGCTTTTCCAATCTGATATACTAAAACAAGAGCTTATTATTGGTGCTCCTAACTCAGGAATAACAAAAACAGAAGATTATTACAGAAAGCAGTATGCTATAATTAGAAAATACAAAAAGTTTAAAGGATATAGTGATAAACTAGGCCCAATAAGAAAAGCACTGAACGACTCTTCTGTAAAAGGACTTGGTAGTACTATTTCTGGAGCTAAAACTCAAATCACAAGATTTGATAAATTAAACGTTCTTCCTATAGAAGATAAAAACGATCCTAATTTTGCAGGACTATCTAATTTAGCAAACAGTGAGTATTCTAATCTTGGTAAATACTTAGAAAGTGCATTTACATTATTTGGTAATGTATACCCTACTTCTACATCGCTTACTATGCAAATAGAAACATTGTTTACTAATAATAGTGCGTCGGATGTATTAACAGAAAGTAATATAGATCTAATTTTTGATAGTATTATTTCTAACGGATGGAGCTATGCTATAGAACAGATTTTTGTAAAAGACTTAAAAGAGGCTTCTAGTTTATACGAATTACGTAGAAAATTATTTGTAGAAGAAAACAATATTGCAGTACAAACAAAAGAGGCTCAAAACTCTGACTGGGGTAAAACAAATGAATTTGTTATGGCCCTTAAACCTGTACTGTCTACTAATAGAAATAAAGGTAAAGCAGCAGTTAATATAGATTGGGCTAGTAATCCTGACAACCTTGCAATGCAAAGAGGGTTTGCTTCTTTGTTTATGGGGTCTAAAGAAGAAGAGCAGTTTGGTAAAAATTTACTTATAGCTGCCTACTTAAACGGAGGACAGCAAAAAGCTACAAGCTATTTAAAGTTTATACCGTTTGGTGCTCTTGAAAAGTACGGGTTAATAAATGAACTGCATAATGACATGTTTACGTCAGAAACAATAACAGACTCTATGTCTTTAGTGCAACAGTTATTCCAACATAATCCTTGGTTAGCTACTAAAATAGACTACAAAGGTTTAAGAAAGCATGTAGGAATTATTGGTGAAGGAAATAATATTCAAGGAATTACTTTGCCTAGCATGGAAAATTTAAAAGATGTTCCTGCTCTTACAGACTTTGTTTATGAAGATCGATCAGGAGTATATTATAAAGATTTTTTAGTAGCACCTGTAGGTAAAACATTTTACTTATTTAAACTAGCACAAACTACTAATGCTGGAGCAGAGTATACTAGAATAGATCTAAAAGGAGATAAGTTTGGAACAGAGTATAATTATACAGGATCTGCATTCTCTTACTTAGAAAATAACAAAGCAATTAAAACTGTAGTAACTACTCCTGGACAACAACAACCATCTGGAGCAGTGCCTCACTTTGTAACTCCTGAAGTTCCAACAGAAGTTCAGATAGATGTACCTCAAGGTATGCCTATGGATGTGCTAGAAGATTTTATAAATAAAACAGATCAAGCAGAGTATGATTTAGATGCTATGTTAGACACTGTAATTAATTCAGCTTCTGAAGGACAAGTAGAGCTTGCAAAGATGTTAAAGCAAAAAGGTGTTTATAGATCTCATCCTATAGGAAAAGTAGAAATATCTGACGAAGTTAGAACAACTAGTAAAGGAAGTATTGTTTTAGGGCATTACAAACACGATCCTAATAATCCTGAACAAAGTCAAATAGTAATTTACAAAGGGTCTCAGCAAAGAATTAAAGCTAGCGATAAAAAGATGGCTCAAACAATGCTGCATGAGATTGTACATTACTATACTGTAGCAGCTATTGAAGAAAGAGACACGTCCTTACAAGCTAAACGTTTTAGTACTGCAATGGAAAACTTGTGGGCTAAAGCAGATAAAGCTTTTAGAGAAAACCCTGAGTATCAAACTGCAAACACCACTGAAAAAAGAGCTAGGAATAATGCAATTAAATATGCTTTATACGGTAATAATAAAATTGGCGTAAAAAATGTTAAAGAGTTTGTTACAGGATTAACTACAGAACCTTCTTTCCAGGAGTTCTTAAACAACATTCCTTATAACAAGACAGAAACTTTATATACAAAGATTTTAAATACTGTAAAAGCTTACTTTAAGTCTATTGCTAGAGAATTAGGCTTTGATGTAAAAGAAGGTAGTGCTCTTGATGTAGGTTTAAGTGAAGTACTAGTATTCTTAAATGTGCAAGAAACTGTGCAGACACGTATTGCACCTCAAGATGTAAGAACAGCTGAAAAAGATATAGATCTTTTAGCGGGTGCATTAGGTAGCTCAAGACCAGTAATGGATGATCAAGGTAATATTGTTGGAGAAGTAATTATAGAAGGCCCACAAGCTACTCCGCATGATGTAGTTCAAACTATAAAAGAAGATATAGAAAGTAAAAAAACTATACCTCAATCAGAAAAAACTTTTGATTCTATTTTAGAAGCAGCTATGAGTGAGCTTACTGTGTATAAAACTATGGTAGGCCAATACGGTAAAGATGCTGTTGTAAAATCTTTAAAACGTCAATACAAAAACAATGTAAAAGCATTTGAAGATGCAGTAGACTTAGAAATATTTGAAAGTAGAATGAACTACTTTATGGTAGACTCGTCTGATATACCTGTAGGAGCTCATGGAGAGATTGCTGAAATTATAGTTAACATAGAAGCTAGAATTAAAGACCTACAGCGTAGAAAAACTTTGTCTACTTCAGTTGATAAACGTATTTATCTTAATTCTCAAATAGATTCCCTGCAAGATGACATTGAAAAATTAAAAGAAGGTGAAAACACTTTTGTAATACGTGATGTAGCAACTAAGCAATTAGAGTGGTCTAGTAAAATTTTAGAAAGACCTACACTATCTATACAAGAACTTAATGATGCAAGTAGAATAGTAGATATTTGGAAGTTTGATAACACAAAACACTTATTAAGTGCAGAACAGTTAGAAAACACAAAAAACCCTACTAGAAAAACTTTTGCAGAAATAGGTGCAGTTGCAGAAGACATTAGTGTTACAATGGCTGCAAAACGTACTGCCTGGTTAAAGAAATATACAGAAGAACAAAGTACAGAGCCTATAGAAGGTAAAATGTTTACAGAAGAAGGATTCTTAAACTTGCAAGATGAGAGTACTTTTAAGGGTATGTTCTTAGATGCTGCAAACTTTGCTAATCCTGCAGTAAGAGCAATTGATTCTGCTTTAAAAACTGTAGCACGTAACGCAGAAGATAATGCGCTTAACTTAACTTTAGATATTCAAGCTAAATTTAAAGAATTAAACACTGCTTTAACAGAGTTAGGGATTAATGAGGACATTTTCTTGCAGAAAGATGAGGATGGTAATCCTACGGGTTATTTTGTATCTAGATTTACAAATGATTATTACAATGATTTAGGTAAGGCACATAAAATGCATCAAGGTGCAATGTCTAGAATCATGTCTTCAACAAGATTAACTGGAGCTCAAATAGTTAGTGAAAGATACGAAGCATTTAAAAAATTGTATGACACTAAGAATGAGATCGAGATTGTAATTGACAGTAGGTTCTGGTTAAGAGATGGGCACACATCAAGTGTTGCAAAATCTAAAACAGAGTACATTGAATATCTTAAAAAAGAGTTAGGTGAAGGTAATGCGATAGACTTAATTAGTAAAACAGAAGATGGTATTGCTAAGTATAACTTAGAAGAAGCAGCTCACAAAAGTAAGCTTGCAACAGATGTTGTAGAAAATGTATTACAACCTACTGTAGGAATGACATTACAAGAAACTGCAGAAGCTAAACATAGACAGTGGATAGAAAAACACAGTCCTATGTATTACTTAGATCAGCGCTACAATACAACACCTACAAATATTAAGTTTGGTACTATGGGATGGAAATATTCTGTAGCTACACCTAAAGGAGAAAAGTATACAAACAAAGACTTTGCTACTATTGAAAATAATGAAGCTTTGTCTGAGTTTTATTTCTTCTGGACAAACTTAATGGCTGAGATGAAAAGCTATTTACCTGAAGTTGCTGTAAGTGAGATGTCAGAAAATTTCTTTCCTACTATGCAAAAAGATCTTTTAGAAGAGTATATGCAAAACGGATCTGTAGCAGCACTTTCTTATTTAGGTAAAAATACTAAAATCTATGGGTCTATATTTGCAGACGAAACATTAGGTTTAAGCAGAGAAAATGAAGGATTAAAATCTGAATTAGATGAGCGTGGCGTACCAATATCTAAAGTACCGTTAAGGTATTTAGGTTCTGAAGGCACAGATCTTAAAGATAGAGCATTTGATTTAGAGCGAGTAATGATTATGTTTGGTAACATGGCCATGAACTACAAATATAAATCAGAGGCAGAGCCTTTAGTTAATATCATGCTAAGAACTGTTCGAGAGTCTGTACAACCATTAATTGATTCTAGTGGTAAAGCTATCAAACGATACAAAACAGGAGACAAAGTAACTATAAAATCTAATCCGCAAATCATACTAGAATCTTTAGAGTACGCTCAAAAATCTATTATGTACGGTAAATCAAGAGAGTCAGTTAAAAAAACTTCTTGGGAATTCCCTGGTAACTTAAGCACTGATTTCTTAGCTAGAAATAGAAAAGCTAAAGAGATTAAAAAGAAATACGAGAGAGCTAATGAGTTGCTAGCAGACGGAACTTTAACTAATGCGCAATACAATGCAGCTGTAGAAAATCTTGAAGAAGCATTTAAAGCGTTAGATATTAAAGCAGTTAGTTTTAATAAGATTATTAGAAGCTTTATTGGTTACACTCAATTAAAAGGATTAGGTTGGAACATTTCTGCAGGTATTGCTAATGTTGGGTTTGGGATTATTGCTACATCTATACATGCAGCTGGAGAAGAAGACTTTACAAACAGTCAATTTATGAAGTCATTCCGTATAACATTAAATGGAGCTGTTAATCCTAAAGCAAGTAAAGCAGCTAACATTTTAAGACGAATGAATTTATTATTTGAGATGCGAGAAATTGCATACGGTAAAGGAGATGTTCGTGGTGAAAAGAAATTTAAAATGCTAGGTAAGCTTACACCTATGTATGTGCAGCAATCTACAGAGTTTATTGTGCAAGGTGTATCAGGTATTGCTAAAATGTTAAATACAGTTGTAGTAGACAAGGAAGGTAAAGAACGTAACTTATATGAAGCATTTAACGAAGACGGTAGTTGGAACATAGAAGAATTTGGGTATCAAAAAGATTGGGACTTTAAAAATCTTGAAGCAACTACTAAAAATAAGTATACTCAGTTTAGAGATGGAGCTATTGAAATGAATAAGAAGCTACATGGTAACTACGATCCTAATTCTCTTGTACGTGTAAAACGGAAAGATATTAATTTATTATTTACAGTCTTTAGAACATGGGCTTTTGAAGGATTTAACACGAGGTATTCTAAAAAAGTGTACAATGATCAGCTAGGAAGATATACCAAAGGTAGATACAATAGCGTACTCAATGTAGGTGTTAAGCAATCTGCTTCTATACTTATGAAGTTGTTACTTAAACGGTTTACAGGTCAAAAAGCTGAAAATATTTTAACTGGAGTTGAAGATAAGTTAGATGCAATCAATTTAAGAAAAACTTTAGCTGCATTGCAAATGCAAATAACACTTGCAGGACTTGGCGTAATGTTAAAAGGATTATCACAAGGATTAGATGATGACGATGAGTTTAGCCCAGCACTACGAGCTACATTAAATATTATGTACAGAGTTGAGCAAGATTTAAGTTACTATAGAAATCCAATTACATTCCTTAATATCTTTAAAGATCCTACACCAGTAATAAAAACAATTACAGATGGTGTAAGAGCAGTAGACGGAACTAAGCGATATATATTAAAAGAGGATTACCGTGGAGATCATCCTTTACAGAAATGGTCTAAGGTATTCCCGTTTACAAATCAAGTATACAAATGGACAGTACTAACTGAAAAAGATCTAGATACTTCTTACAATATGTCTGACTGGATCGAAGAAAACTTATTAGAAGACGAATAATGAAAATAGAACTTGGAATAGGGTGGTCTAATGGCTTAGTATTTGGAATTAGACATTTCCAACCAGAGGAGTACGCTCCTTATTTTGAAATACAATTTTTTTTAGGATTAATACAAATTTATATAATTATAGACAATGGCAACACTGACAGTAACAGTAACTGAAGCAGTTACACTAGGAGACGGTAGCACAGACCGTGGGACAACAAACACCCAAACTATAGATGTAAACGAAGTAGATCACCGTATTATGGATGTAGGTGCAGGATATGTAGATGTACTTAGATTTGCAGCTGCTGCATCTGCAGGTACATTTAAAGATGCTTCTGTAAAATATTTAAGAATTACAAACATAGATGATACTGCATTTGTAACATTAAGAGTACGTACAAGTGATTCTCAATATTTTGTTAAAGTAGAAGCAGAAGATCATTTTATAATAGGTAACAATGAAATGGATGCAATGGAAGATGGAGATACAGCTTTATCTACAACAGAAACTCTTGCAAAAATAGATGCTATTGCAGCTAAGTCAAGTAGCGGTACTATACAAATAGAGTATTTTATAGCATGTAAAGATTAAAAAAAGGGGGACAAAAGTCCCCCTTCAATTAATGCCCCACAAAGACAGCAACACACAATCAACACAACACAAACTTTGTGAGGCGTATTAATTATTGTATAATGCTGTCAGCAACGGCTCTGCGTTCTGCTAACTCATCTTCGATTTGTTTGATAACATCTCGCTTAGATTCTTCATAGTTTACAATGTCATCTTCCATGCAAGCATGGTCAAAGGCAGCGTAATCAGATTCTAAGTAGACATTCTCATTCTCACCATTAGTAACAGCGATTGGATAGTACTCACAAGTACGCATCTTCGTGTTATTGTAATCAGTTGGTACTGCTACAACGTTACGAGGACTAACTAGTACTTCAAGTATTACTTTATCGCCATGTCCAAAGTCGTGAACATACTCCATAGAGCCTACATGTAAACCTGCAGAACAAGTTACTTCAGGATTAGAGTCACATTCTTCTCTCGGCATAGTGATTGGCTCACCTACTTTAATAGTAGAACCATATGGCCCGTTGTGGATAGGTTTAAATGTCATAGATTGAGATAATTTCTCTTCTATTCTTTCACCTGTCTCCTCATCGTACCGAACATTGATTACCTCTTCGCCAGTTTCAGCGTCATACTTACGCTTAATTCCTACAGCCTTGTAAGCTAAGAAATAACCTTTATCCGTAATAGGATGGCCATTGTGTTCTAGAAAACTAAACAACTGTTGTCTCACCCCTTTGTCAGGATTCAGTAGTGTGTTTTTCCAGAAGTTAACAAGAGCTTCTACGTTAAGGCCTTTGGCAATGTATTCCAAAAGCTTCTTAGCAAGAAACTCAGGTATAGGGTCGCTAGTACCTACAAGGTACATAGCAGAGTTCCCATCAAATTCAAATCTTCCATCAGAATTAAATTCGATTTTCTTTGCAGGATTGCAAAGTTCTTCTATCTTTGTGATAATATCTACTCTCTCAGTTAGAATATTACACGAATTGTATTGCTTTACGAGAGCAATAACTAATTCAGCATCAGGAGAATCCTTTCGGATTCTCTTGTGCTTTCCATCAATAATTACAGTAACATCTGTAGGTGTTACTTTGGCTACTAAGTAGTTCATTAAAATTAATTTAAGCGGTTAGTGTTAATTGTTTAACTTGTTCAAAATCAGGTGTTTTGTCCTTTAAAGATAAGAAATCTATTACAGATTTCCTAGATTGATTGGTAAAATGTACATGATTCAAAAGATCTAGTCCTTGAGAATACTCAACGACTTCCTCTAGTTTATTTATAATCTTCATGTCATATCTAACCTCATCGGCTATATCTAACTGTAAGATTTCTTTAACTATAGGAGCCATTTGATCATCACATCTCCAGCAAGAGTCTACTCCATTATTATCATCATAGTTCTTTATATCTTTATAAAGTTGACAAAGATGATTACTAATATCAGAGTTTCTATGTCCAAAACTTTCAAGAAACTCAAAAGAACTTTTATATTCTTTGATTTTCTGTGCCGTCATAAACGATTGTAAGTGTGTAGGTGATTTCATAAATTCTTCAGCTGTTATAAATCCTTCAATGTTTTTAAATTGCTTTGCAACATCTTTAGATACTTTTACTACTCGATAATGGTTCTCAAACTTCTGGGCACCATAACGGTAAACCTCGGTAGTTTCATGTTTATTATGAGATATAATTTTAACAACCTTATTTAACTCATCTACATTCTTAGTCTCTGCGTATACAACAGCTTTTAAGTTAGGGTCTGCGCCTCCGTGAGATAATAACAAGTCTTGAAGATCTGAGATTCTATATTCTTGGTTGGTATACTTAATCTCAGTACTGTAACCATCAGACTTAATCTCAGCATTACGCGCAAATACTTGCTTGTTTACTTTACGACGTGTTTTACTATCTAGTACATCTCCATAGCTCTCAGAAAGTTCTTTCTCCTCTACATCTGCATAGGATTTAACAAAAGATGATTTCTTTAAAAGCGCTGATACAGTATTAAATGTAGAAACTTTTAAATAATCTGCTCTTGGATCAACAAAATTAGTCTTATCGTTAATCCTAGCACCTCTTTTAGCTGCGTCTACCTTAAAAGCCATAAAACTATCTTCTTCATCGATAATAGTATAACTTTTAGGAGTACTAAAATTACCGTCTACATAATACAAATGTTTATGATTTTTAACATGTGTAAAGAATTCATCCCAAGTATTGAGCTCTTTGTGATAAATAGTTTCACCTCCAATAGCAGAATTGTTACTTACTCGTTTAGCATAGAATACACTGACACCGTCAAATAGTTGGTGAAATGCAGCATTACTACTATAACCTTTTTTAGGACTCAAGTTAGCATTGCAAGCAAAAGGAATGTCATAAGCACCCACATTAGCCATACTAGCTTTGATAGCTTTAGGACAATCACTCTCTAAAGAATAATATCTACTACCTCCTGAGCTTGACAAACTACTTATACCAATTAAATACTCGACATAGTCTGTCATAGTATAATCAGCTGCAGCATCAGCTTTAAACTTAGCTTTAAGTGTAGCTAATTTAGCTTTAATAGCTGATACAGTAGTAGGAGTATAACGAAGTTCTTCTCTAGAAGGTACAAGATCTAATACACCAATATCAAATCTTACGCCTACACTAGCTTTGTATGAGCTTTCATTATCATCTAGTAAATCCCAGTTAATAGGGTATACTACATCTCCAACCAATAGAAATAAATTTCTACCATCGTTAGTAAGTACATAGTCTTCTGTATCCTCTATTACTTTACCTTTATTCTGTAAAGTATAGTAGTTCTTTATCTCTCCTAGAGCTTCTTCTACATTTTTGTAGACTAAGTTCTTAAAGAAACAAAGCTGTTCGTTAATTGCCTCTCTAAATTTACGTCTATCGTAATAGCCATCTTTAATAGGTACAATTACACTGCTACCATTTTTATCATCTGTAGCTCTCTGGTATACCTGATCCATATGTGGCACGTTATCGTTGTTACGATAAATCATGTAATATGTCTCAGTACCATTGTGTCTACTAGATACGTAAAAGGTATCTGCATAAGCCAAAGGTGATTTTGCACCTAAGCCAAAGCCCCCGATTTCATAGTTATTATCTCTCTTAGTTGACGCACCGAATGTAGTAAATACATTTTGTACGCGTTCCTGTGAAAGACCGCAACCGTAATCATGGAACATAATACACTCATCTACTCCTAGAATTGTGTTCTTCTCAACGTATTCAATGCAAACTGTTTGCTTGTCGCTCCAGTAGCTAGTATCATCCCCTATTTCCATAGGAATTTTACTATCTAGCTTTAGTACTCGCTCACGGTTTGCATCAATACAGTTGGAAGTGATCTCACGGACAATCGAACCAATAGGGTCCGAGTATAAATTAATAAGGCTATCCATAATGATAGCCTGTGATCCGTCTGTAATTTTAAATTTGTGCTGTTTTTGAACGCCAATGACTTCATCGACGTTCTTGTGTTGTGTTAGTTTCATGTGTGTGTGTTTAGTAAATTTCTAGATTCATATCTGGTATGGATGAAACTTCCATGTTCTCAGGTATTTCAACACCTATCCTTTCTTCTAATTCCTCTCTGAGATCTGGATGTTTAAATAAAACTTTTGCAACTTTGTGGTCTGCAGAAAGAATATTATGATACTTAAAGATTTGTATTTTATAGTCTTCAGGAAGTTCAGAATATTTACCAGCTTTAAACTGATCGTAAACATCTTGATAATCTTCTGGGACTTTAAATGCAAACATTACATGCTCTTTGTCAGGATCAAACTTTTTTTCAAATAAAGTATTGTTTTCTAACTCTTCTTCATATAATATATATTCTTTAGTACCATGGAACTTATATAGAAGGAATATATGATTATCCAATTCAGGATAATCGCTACATCCGATAAAAGTGTTGACTAGATTACGTTTTCTTAAATCTATAAAATGTGCCATTAAAGGCAATATATAGGTAAAAGATTTTGTTTTCATAGTCATAATTTACATCTAATAAGTTACTGCTTCTTCAAACCCTTGCTTAACGCTCCAGTTGTTAGTTTCTTTGTAATGGTTTAACTCAGTTAACAAACATTGAATTTCTTCGTTACCTTTGTCAAGCCATTCTTTAGGAAGTTGATATACCGCTGAATCGTAAGAACCTTTAGTGTCTACTGCGACAATAAATGCTTCTACTTTGTAATCAGGGTATTCAGCTTTAACTGCATTAATATAAAATGCAAGTTGTCTATAGTAAGAATATTGTAAACATGAATACATAAATCCTGTAACGTGCCAATCTCGCATAAGTATTCCTGTATCCGTGTTAAGTGGTGTGCACTCTCCGTATACTTGACTACTTGTTGTTTTAAGATCAATAAGTGTTACAGTTTTATTTTCATTATCTACAATTAATCTGTCTAGCTTAGATTTACATTTAACACCGTGCTGATTAAAGAATACTTCTTTCTCGTTAAAACTTTCTTTTTGTTCTGAGAATAATAATCTATTTGCAACTACGTGTCCTCGTAGGGATGTAAGACATCCTTCTACAATTTGTTTATCTTTAGCTGTAAGAGCAATCTTACCATCTGCATTTTTTAAGAATTCATAAAATGCAATATTTTCTGGTTTATTCTTAAAACTTTTAAGAATTGTTTCAGGTTTAGAATGCGCAGCTTTATACTGAGCATGTAAATAAGCCATCTCTGGTATTTTACTTTTTTCTAACCCTGATTTCTCTAGTTCAAAATAAGCTTTAATATACTCACCCATTTTACCACCTACAGGCTCAACGTCTGCTATGATAAATTTTTCAGGCTCAAGTGTAAACTTATGAATAAGAGTACCAAGTTCTAACGCTGCACTTTTAGTTTGCATTTCTCTCTCTTTACGCATTACAAATCTGCGTGGAGATACTTTTAGCTCACCTAAATCGCTGTTAGAAATTTCTTCTCTACCGTAATAATTTTCGTCTGACATTTTTTTGTGTATCAAGTGTTTCAGTTAATAATTCCATGTACTCGTTGTACAATTCTTGTCTTACCTTGTGCGCATGTATTTTAGCATTTGCTATTTTACGAGAACCATTATCGTGGATCTGTTGATCCAAATATAATCCATCATCTTCTAGCGCTTGCTCTAAATAATACCTCACAATACTATCTCTACCGTTGTCTATTGCAGACATTAGCAGCCTTATATCCATAAAAAATCTAAGATTGTTAAAACATTTATCTTTAAACTCTTGTGAATATTTAATTAAGCTTTTAGCCATCTTTTAAGATTTTAAAACATTAATATAAACTCCTGGACAATCTTTATCGTATTCAAACTTAACAAATATTGGAAGTATTTCGTCTGCGTTGTCGTCAGAAATCCACCCATACTTTACCATTTGATCTTGTACTGTCTGCGCAGGATTGATATAATCAAACTTGTGCTTACTCTTACGTACAAACTTAAATGAGATTCTATGAGGTTTAGTCTTACCTTCAAGCATCTTACGAAACTCTTTTTTATTGTCTTCCCAAAAATCTTTACTTTCTTTGTAATATCTTTGAGTTTGTTTGGATACTATAAAGTATCTCCCTGTCCATCTTCTACCATTCTTACTTGACGGGACATTCCCTGGTATAAATATTCCTCTTGGCATACATATTCTATTAGTTCAGCCGCTTTTCTAACTCCGTTAAGAGCTATAAAGTCGGAAAAGTCTTTGACTTCGTAGTCAAAGGTATTAAATTTTCCGTTGGTAAAAAATAAAGGCTGAAATCCATATAACTTTCTATGCTTATTAGCAAAAGATATGCCAGTAGGATCAAAGTCATATAATATGTAAATTCTTCTAAATCTGTCATATAATCTACTAACAATGTCAGCAGGTATAATACAACTCTCTGAAGCAGGAGCAATAGATGGTATATTCCATATATCTAAACACATAACATCTTTTAAAGACTTAGTAATAACTAATGTATCGCCTCCTTCACGTACTCTGGAAACAGAGATAGGAAGTTGACTCAAACCTTGTAGGTCAGATACATTAGTATTACTTAGCCATTTATAAGTTTTGCTATATGGTTGGTATATTTTCATTTTACCATCACCAAAGTCATAAGCATAAATAGGATTGTATTTAGTTGCACTAACAATTAAGTTACCGTTAATAAACACATGTTGTGCAGGTTTAACGTTAAACTTATTTAATATGCTACAATCAATTCCATACTTAGACCAGAATATCTTGTCCTCGCTAGAATTCCAAGGACGTGATTTAATTTGTATAGTAGTAGATGAGGGTTCAATATCCTCAAGCTCTTTTATATGTTTACCTACATACTGTTTAGTAGGGGTTTTAAAAGATGTATTAGAAATACCTAACTGAAAATCATTATCTATAAGACGATAAGTACCAAATCTAGTGAGGCCAAACATTTTACCTAAAAAGGCAAAACAATCGCCAGCATCGCCAGTACTAAAATCTTTAAAGAAATATTTACCGCTGCTGTGCTTGAAAATAGTAAACGAAGGAGATTTGTCTTTACGTAAAGGAGAGCACATAGCTCTCCCATACTTAAAGTCTTTACCTATATAGTAAGAAAAGATGTCTAAGCAGGTTACCCTACTTAGAATCTCTTCTTCACTTAGTTCTACTACTGCACTACCGTACATTAGAATGGCATTTCAGCTCCGCCTGTTGCTACTACAACTTCTGGGCCTGCCGCTACTGCATCTGGTTCAGGTTTAACTAGTTTCTTTTTATTCCAGTCTGAAATATAGATATTAGTATTGTCTGCAGGTACTTCCATTCCCTCGATAAAGTTAGGGTATTTAGGTAGTGCTACATATTTACCTTTGTAAATAAATAACATTCTAAATTTTCTACCAATAAACTTTTGACCCATCAAAGTAGCTACTTTGTGTCCGTACTCTTCAAAAGTACTTACATCAGTAATAACAAACTCTGATTCTGCCATACATTTAGTAGCAATGTGCTTAACACGACGAGATACATCTGTTGCTTGCTTTTCTACATCACCATAGTCTGGATTAGCAGGGAATTCTGCATGCTTAACTGTTGCACCATTAGGCTGCTTAAACTCAAAGTCAAGTCTTCCACCTTTGTCAGTGTTCAATGTTACACTTACTAATTCACAGTTTTCTACAATACCTACTGTTGGCATAACTGCGCCTGTGTTGTTACTTTCTACGTTACTTCCGTACATTTTTCTCTCGTTTTAAGAATTAATTACTAAATTATTGATAAGCTACGATAGCATCCGCTACCAATTGTAAATCGTTTGGAATTTTAACAGATCCAAACATGTCTTTCGGGGTTTTACCAGTGTTAGTACCGTCATTTTGTGTAATAAACGTGTACTCCATACCGTTTTCACCCTTCGTTACGTCTGTATACAATACAATTGTAAACATACCCTCGAGAGTAACTACATTGTCCATCATCTTACCGATAGTCTTTGCTTTTGTTACTTTGTTGCCGTGTGCATCAAAGGTAACTTCCGAGTGCATCATAAACACAACCAATAAATCATCGCGCATAGCTTTAACTGCATTGATAACTGACCAAGCATTCTGAGCAATCTCAGTAAACTTCTTGAAGCCAGTCTCGTTTGCTCTACGCATATACTCATTAGCCATAGTGTATTGATAATCATCAACAATAATTGTCTTTATCTCAGGACGTTTATCATTAATGTAATTCAAACAGCCGAGAATCTCGTTAGGTACATCTGTAGAACAGAAATTACCTTTAGGATTTTCTTTGTTGAATATAGGATACTTAGTCTTCCACCCCTTAAATGGCAACGCCTTACGAGCTACGTTTACAATGAATGTCGACTCAGGGTTTAAGTTTTCAATTGAAGTGGATTTCCCTGTTCCACTAGCGCCAACTATTAATACTTCTTGTGCCATGTTAAAATAAATTGATTTCGGTTTTTACTGTTTCTTGTTCTGCATGTCTAATGCTCCATTTAGTTCCTCTAAGCTCTTCATGTTTCTCTTGAAGTTTACGACGACACCGAGTTACCCCTTCAAATGCAGGATAAATCTTATCGTGTAAACCTTTTAAGAAATCTTTAGTGTTTAGAGTGTGTATATTGACATTGTATGACAATAATACAAAAGCATATAAAACATAATCGCAGTCTCTAGCCTTGGGTTTGTTCAGAAGGATTGCTGACACCTTCTTCTCGTACTTCTTGATTTTCATTACTTGAATAGTTTGCAGATTTAGCATCTAGTATTTGATTATGAGCCAAATCATTTTCCATTAAAGCAATGCAAGGCTCGCCCTCCCTAACCTTTAAATAATGCCAAAATATAGCATTATTTGTAGGCCATCTCTTTGGGCCGTATGCCCTAATACCAAGCATTTCTGGTCTGTGTGATACCATTACAATATCTGAATACATGTAACATGCATCTGCACCAAAAATGTCTTGCTTTTTAGGGTAGTGTAAATCAGGGTTCTGAATACGCTCTGATGCTTCTATGTTACGGTTCATTTGAGATATTAGAATAAATGCTACTCTAATAACTTTTTTTAATCCGTTAAACATTGCCATCAAATCATAGAGTAAATCTCTATCTTGCGCACCGCCTGCCTTCTTTACAAGAAGAGTATGATCTAACATAATTATAACTGGCTTGTCTTTCTCTTTAGAAAAAGCTAATATAGTTGCTTCTAAAGATTTAACACTACCAGGAATATCTACGTAGTTTATATCATACTTATTTAACTTGCGAGCTTCTTGTACAGCGTTCATGTAATAGTTATCATTAAGCTGAAAGCTTTCTGATGCACTATACAATTGCTGTGTCGTAAGATTCATCTTATTACTAAGCTTACGACCTATTAATCTTGAAGATAGCATCTCAAAGTTAAATGAGAGTATTGCAAAATCGTCAGTTTGATTAAGATCTTTCAATCCTGTTTCTAGCTGACCGAGTATTGCAGTTTTACCGCTACCAGACATACCAGCAATAGTTGTGATAGTCTGCCATTCTATTCCACCCATAGATATGTTGTTAAACTTTTTCCATGGTGTGGCTAGGGATTTAATCTCACCTTTTCTTCTACCATCTATGTAGCGTAATGCTGCATTAGACGCTTTAGAAATGTGACGCCAAGGTAACGCTTTGTGTTCTTCGCTCATACTAAATCTCCTCCATATTCTTCCTCGTCTTTTATTGGTTCGTTATGTTCTGTGTTTTCATACATAGTCCAAGATTCTTGGTTTATATACGACGACATCATTTTCCAACGAGGACGAAATTCATTAATCCAGCTTGCACGTTTCCTATCTTCTTTCTCATTTTCTAGAGCTTGTAAGACAGTTTCATGTAGATCTGGGTTTCTCTCGATTAGCGCAATGTACTTAAGCTTGTTACGTCTCTTGTCATTGTGCAGTGGGCGACTCTGATCCTTCATAGGATAAGCCGCAACAAATTGATTCCAACAATCTTCACATCCTCTTACTTTAAATAAATCCAACGCTTTTTGACGGAGTATAAGTGACTCATCGGGCATTATTTTCACAAAGCCGCGTGTCTGTAGTTTTTCTCTGTCTAAGGGTAAAATTTCTAAGTATTTGTCAGCTTGTTTATCTCCTTCACTTTTTAGAAGCATATAAACAAACTCACTAGGAGTAAGTTTGTTGCCTTTCAACTTGGTTAAGTTTAAAGACACTTTCATCACAATTTAGGTATTTATCTAGTTCCTCTTCAGTTAAATTTACCAGAGCATCATCTGGTAAACAGTTTAATTCTCCTTCACATTCGATACAATTAATCATGACATTTTAAGTTACCTTCTGTGTCCCTATTTTGTACCGTTAGAAGATATAAATATACGTCATTTTCAGTTGTCATACAACCAAACTCTAGCTTCATTATATCTGCTACTGCTGCAGGAGGTAAAGTTTCTATATCTTCATAATAAAATTTCAACACTTGATAAATGTGAAATACTTCATCAAAATCTAGAACTCTTCCTTTATAAGGACTATTCTTCATATTACATTAACTTTAAACCCATATTGCTGGTTCAGCGCTTTCAATAGAAGAAATCTCATCTTGAACATGTTGCTTGTACGCACTTAGGGTATAATCTTCTGTAAATGTATGTAATTTAGTGTACTTTTCCAAAGCATTAGAAGGATGCGCAGATTTGAGTGCTTCTGTACATGCATTGTATGCAGACCATAAAGTTCTAGATGTAAAGTCTTTAGAGTTAAACCATTCATCTGCAGCTTTATTTATCTGAGAACTATTTAAAACATTTTGATTAACAAATAACTGTCCTAAGTAGTCTGCAGCTTGCTCATTACTAAGAGGTATTTCTTGCATATACCCTGCATCTGAATGCGCCTGTGTATATCTTTTGTCTACATCTTCAAATAACTTTACAATTAAAGCATCTAAATCGTCTCCTACATTTTGTGTATGTTTACGCATTTTAATTACATCGCCTACAAACATAAGATTAGAACAAACTGTTACATTTGCTCCACCACATACGCCTACAGGAAGTGTTTTATCGTAAGAGTTGCGAAAACCAATAGATCTACTCATACTATTGTTTTCTCCTTCCCACACTAATGAGCCAAATAATTGTTGGCCTCTATGATTTACTTCGTAGTTATGCTTTGAAGCTTCACGTCCATAATGTTTATTACCAGCTTCAGTTATTTTTGTAACTAATTCTTGGTGACTTACTGGAATGTAAGTCTCTGTTTTTTCAGGCACTTTAATAAGGCCTAGCTCTTGAAAGTTTACTATTTTTGCCATTTTGTTACGTTATAATAAGGGTTTTTAAATGATTTTAAGTGTTTTGCAATAGGGATAACGTTTATTGTAGGGTAGTTAAATCCAAACATTAATTCAAATGTACTTTGTGTAACTAATCCTGTAGTATCCTTTTTCTTCTTTATTGCTTTTTTTTGTTTAGGTTCTAAAGGAACATAATCTGTGTATTTTTTACTTGGCATAATGATTTAGTTTTAGAATATGTATCTAATTGTGTTCCAAGGTATTATACGCTCATGCATAGCTCTAAACACATCTATGTATTCAGGTTTAAGATGTCGTGCATACCTTATGTTAGTTCCACCAAATTGTGATACTTTCTCTTCCTGTATTGGAGGATTCCAAAGATCAATTTCTGCTTCTGGATGTCTAATTAGATTTTCTTCGTGTTTATTTTCGTTGTGTGTTAAGAATATAACTTCTGCTAATACTTGATCTTTATAGTCAACGTAATCGTTAAGCATATGGAACAAGTCTTCGTAATCTTCTAGCCAAGTATCTGTTACAATAACTGGACTAAAATTCACATGTACGTCATAACCTGCATCTATAAATGCATCGATAGCTTTAATTCTATCAATAATTTTAGATGTGTAAGGCTCATGTATGTCGGACATGTGCTGTGGCATCAGGCTAAACCTGAGTCTTATTTTACCGTTGGGATCAAAATGTATTAGATCTGGATTCACATATTTAGTTGCAAACGAACCCATAGCTACAGGGTGATCTTTAAAGAATTGGAATATTCTTTGCCAATCATGGTATTTAGCATGTAACGCAAAATCCTCGTTACAACTAATATCGTATGTAGTAAAATCTGGGTGAGTTTGATTTGGCTTATCTACAGGTGTAAAATAAGCATGGTTGTTTATCTCTGTTAGTATGTCTCCTGTGTTTGTTGCAACTGATAAGCCGTCTGGCTTGTGTCGCTTCATGTAACAATAAGAACAATCATATAAACAACCATAACCAAATGATGGTGATATAAAATCTGTGCTACGTCCTGATGGTCTAATAGTAAAAGTCTTACGTTTTACCTTCTGTATCATCTTCAGTATTATAAGATACAATACAAATAGCTAATACTGCTAGTATAGTAGCTATAAACAAAATTAAATGCATCATTTTATGTTAAAAGGTTCTATTCTTTCTATTTTTGATAAAATTGTTACAGAAACCCATTTATTAATAGTTTCACTGTAGTCGCTAAGTACATAAATTAAGTTATCTTCTGTATCTAAACAAATTTTACCTTTATCGCCTTCTGTTATGTAGCATTCTCCTAGAGTTTCGTCTCCATAGTATACCCACCATCCAGTTATAAAAGAATTATCTTTTTTTTCTAAAGCAAAATATTCTTTACTTGTAATAATACGAGTTTTTTCCCACTTACTTCCAAGAGTTGTAAACTCGTGAGTAATCTCATTGTATTTGTGAGAAGAGTATCTACTTGATACGTAATAATCTTGTGCTTGTGCTATTCCAGAAAACAGCATAGCAGCAATTAAAAGGTGTTTCATAGTAATTTCTTTTTTAAAAGTTTATAAATTGATTTGTAAATAAGATAAAAAACTAAAAGTAATACAGGAGTTTCCCATCTCATAAGATTGTTGTACATAATAAACTCTACCATGTTTTGCCTCCCTTAACTTCTTCAATATCTCCCTCTATCATACGAATGCTGTTAGAGTTTTCATTAATAAGTTTAGATAACTGTTCTAGTTGCTTATCAATATTGTTAAGCTGTTGTTGTTGTAAACTAAGAAGTTCTATAACTCCTTCAAGTTTTTGTGTTTGGTTCATGCTAATCTGTGCCATGTTTAATGATTTTTTAATAAAGGTTTAACAATAGTTGATCTGTCTATCCATATATTTGCAATATGAATAGATTTACTAAATTTTTGTACGCAATGTTAATGATTGTGTTTTATGCAGTTGGAATTCTATTGCACTAGAGCTGTAGGGGGAAGATTCGAACTTCCACGTAGTAGTTAGCTAAAGGACAGATTTTAACCAGGGCGCTGCGCAGCTTGGTGGTCAATCCCATTATCCTTAGTTTATCCATTTATCTACACCCCCGAGACAGGAGGGCATGTCTGCCAATTTCATCACCCTACAATGATGTTTACTTGAGTATTTTTCTATACTCTTTTACTGCCATACCACCGCAAACTAAAACGACAGCTAAATAAATTAATTCCATGTTGATAGTGTTTTTTAATAAAGTACAAATGTATAAAATATTTTAACACTTTACTATTTAATTGTCAGATAGTTAATAGTAAGAACAGGGAGAAACTCCCACAGTCTCTCCCTGATTCTCCTTTGTTGATTTCTAAATCCCGTTAGAAATGCCTGCTTTTACAGGTCTTTTGTTTGCTCCACTCACGCAGGACACTCTCGTTAGCTTGCAGCACTCACGTAGCTTGCTCACGCACTATAGCTAGACAATAAATTATAGTAGAGGTATCACGTACCACGAATAGCTATTTAATAAAAGTAGGCTCTCAGGTTTTGTACGACAGAATTATCTGCAGTAACTGAGATTATTAGAGTTTAACTGCAATCACTCATGCCTAATTTATAATGTAACTACCTACGACTTGCACGCCAAGGTCCACTTCACCTCAAGGGCAGATTAGATAGTAGTTATAATGTAATTTCGTCTACACTATCCACCCATTTTACAACTTGTCCTTCTTGTCTTTTGTTAAGCCAAGCAACTTCTTGTGTATCAGGTGCATATAAGTTAATAATTACAGCTGTTTTACCTGGTACATATCTAATGATACGGCCAGTACGTTGAATATTATCAAGCTTACGAGAATTACCAGCAGCAACAATACCAAGAGAACAATCTGGTACATCAAAACCTGCATTCAAAGCTTTTACTGAGCTTATTACACGTTGTTTTGTTCTACCATCTTTAAACTTCTTTAATACTTCTGCCTGCTGTTTCTTTGTACGCTTGCTATGAAAACTTAGGCATATATCTCCTAACTCTTCTTGCACAGAATCTGCAAACTTTACAGATCCATTAAATAACAACGCTTTTCTATCACTAAATTTAGTTAGTAACTCCTTGATTACAGGTATTTTAGCTTGAGAGTTTTTACAAATTTCACCTCTCTTTCGCATAGAATTATAGTAAATCGCAGCAATACCCCGCATAGCAGGATCAGCATTTTGATCACCTAATAATCGTTGCGCAGCATTGAAAGATTGAGCTCCTCCAAATCCTAATCTACCTGCAGCAAATCTAAACTGTTTGTTAGCTTTGTCATAGTCAAGTTGCTCATCGTCATGCATAGGTACTTTTAGATTATACACAAGATAATCACTAACCCATTCATTTTTATGGCACTCTTCTATTGTAACTTCCTCAAATACAGGTGCTTTAGTAAGCAGTAAATCATGTCTACCGTCTGCACGCTCTATTGTGGCTGTTAAACCTAACAAGAATTTGTAATCAATTTTGTGAAACACTCTCTGAAACTGATCTGCACCGTAACAATGTAACTCGTCAAGAATTAACATGTCACACTCATAATTGTTTTTGTAAGCTGTATTAATTACAATTACTTCACAATTATTATGCAGTTTATGTTTTTTAAGTTCTGTATTCCATTGATTCTTTAGATTTATAGTTGGGACAACTACAATAACACTAGCATCAGGAGTTCGGATAAACAAACGTTTAAGTATAAGAATACTTGTGTAAGTTTTACCGAAACCTGTTGCTGCTATTAACGTACCAACCCCATTAGCACTACTAAATTTATCAACTATTTCTAGTTGTCTTTTTGTTCTACCTGTTACCTCTGTAGCACTCATAAGCTATTGTGGTAGTTATCGTATTGATCCTTAGTTATCTTGTACACGTTAGGCATCCTGTTTGGGTACTTTTTATTAATTGATTTCATGTTATGTCCAGGTAAATAAGGCTGTAGTCTACCCTTAAATTTCTTACCTAAATACAGTATACTAGTGTACTCACATAACATACATGATTCTGTAAACTTGTACACTTGTGCAAACTCTATTGAGTTGTAGCTGCATATTGTGACGTAGTCTCCTACGCGCAGCTCTTGTCCTGATATGTCTTCTACTTTTTCCATACGTTTGAAATTTCTGTTTCTGATTTTAATAGTCCTGATGGTATAATATCTAGTGTTGACTTTTCCATAAGCTCTCGAAGTTGTTTACACCACATATCTGCATATGATTGATGTACAATAGTGTCGATTTGATCATGAACTGTCATTACTATTTTAACAGGCAGATTGTTCTTGTATATAAAGTCTCTTACCATAATAAGTGCAGACTTACACATGTCAGCGCCACTACCTTGTATTGGTGTGTTTTTGCTAGCACGCTCTATCTTACTCATTACAGCATTGTCTGTATTTATACCTTTCCAATCTTCGAACCATCTGATACGTCTATACGGTGCATATGTTTTAATATGTCCGTTAAGCTTACCGTATGTACCAAGAGACTCTAGAAAGTTTTTAATAGACGGAAATGCTTTAAAGTATTTCGTAATTAATCTTTCTGCTTCTTTAATACTGATAAGTAATGTGTCAGCTAGTTTGTGTGGGCCCATACCATAGGCTAAACCGAAGTTAATACTCTTTACATTTGAGCGCAATCTCTTGTGTTCTGGACAATTACATTTAGATTTTGATTGCATGTAAGCACAATCAGGTTCTGCTGCATTTTTCCACTCTTGTCCATACACTAGTTCTGCACACACGCTATGAAGGTCTTCTCCATTCTCTAGCGCTTTAAGCCACACTGGATCTTTACTCCCTGTGGCTATAATACATAGTTCTTGTGAACTGTAGTCGCCTGATACAAATACCCAATCATCATAACCACTGATAAAGCAATTACGATAATCATTATCTGCAGGTATCTGTTGCATATTCGGTTTTCCTGATGCAACTCTACCTGTATTTAGTATTTGTTTAAAGCCCGTACGGATTCTACCGTCGTTATCTACATTATCTAAGAACTTTTCACCATAACTAGTGGCAAGCTTTGCCTGCTCTTTGTATTTTATGTACGTTTTAACAAACTTGTCTTTACTGTGTACATGTAAATTCTTTGCATTTACATCTTCTACATCTAGACCGTATGTTGTAAACACATCTAACACTTGTTTTGGTGAACTCCATTTAACATTTACCTTACGTATATCTTCAACTGGTATAAATAAATCACCTTGCACTTGAGAATCTACAAAGTTATAAAGCTTTGTATTATTTTCTATAAACTCATCTAGTGAGTCTTGCATGTTGATTACTTCTTGCTTTGCTTTTTCCGCAAGCTTATTCCAGTTAGATATGTCTAAGCCAATACCATTATACTCAATGTCAGCAAATGCTAAAGCTGCATTGTTTTCTAGTGCCACTGTATTAAGCAATTCTAAAGCTGTTGCTCTATCATGCTGTTTATCATACAGTTGTACAAGATATTCTACATCTTTTGCACCATATAGTATTTCTGAGTCTGTAAACTCTACACTACTTTTACCAATAAAATTAGATCTAACACTCTTATCTATTTGTATTTCAAGCTCTCTTGACAATACATTGTTAAGACTGTGAGACATCTGTTTACCACAATTAATAACTTGAGAAGTTAGCATAGTATCCCACACATTATTAAGTCTGATGTTATAGTTCATAATGAACTTGTAGTCAAACTTTACATTGTGTAAAATCTTTACTATGCTATTACTCTCAAGTATCATTCTCAAGGGACTGATGTCTACATAACGAGTGTCTATTACAAATTGTGCATCTTGATCACCTATTTGTAACATTATCATTTTATCTTCAGTATGATTTAACCCTGTAGTCTCTGTATCTACTGCAAGTATTTTTTTGTCTTTACAGTAGTTCACTGCAAGTTGTAAATCTGTACTTGTTGCGCAGCATTTCAAAAGTCTAGGATTACCTATAAAGTTTATCATACCTATTTGTTTAGTAGTTTAAGAATTTTATTAATCTGCCTGCTTGCCCAGTATTTCTTCCAACGCTTTTTTGTCAATCTGTGGAAGCGCAAAAGTATATTCAGCTGATTTGCAGACACCTCTAATTTTCTTTCTGACTTCATCTTTAAATCTTCTAGGCATGTTTGGACTTTCTTCAACGGAATGGAGTGTTCTACGTACAAAAGTACGCATTATTTCTCTATCTCTACCTTTAAGTTGAAAGCTTAATAAAGAAAGAAGCGCGTATTGATCACGCTTCTTTTCTTCTGGTAATTCGTTGATCATGAGCATCATGCGAGTTATAAATTCTTTAGAGCTCTCCAAGGCTATGAACTACTTTAGGTTGTACATTTTTTCTTGGTCTACCTCTACGTTTTTTAGGAGGATTAAGCTTAGTTTCTAATGTGCTTATCTCTAATTTAAGTAGATGTGTTCTTGTAGCACACTCTAATATTTCGTTGTTTGTTCTACCTAATTCATTTTTAAGTATGAGTGTTAAGACAATAGAGAATACTGAACAAAATAATGCTATGCTTACGCAAGCTATAAAAATTGTTTCCATAATATAGTTTAGTTTAATAAGTTAGAAATAGAGAGAGCCATTATGACTCTCTCTTAATAATTTAGACTGTTAAGTCATCTACTGTGCTCACAAATGGCGAAGCCTGTGCCACACCTGCCTTGTCATGGGCAATAAATGTGTCTTCTGTAGCTAAGTCAAATGTAACAGTACAATTACGGTAAATTGGTTTACCACCTTGAGTTAATGATTCTGCTGTAGAAGGATTAACTTTAGGGTTTTGTGCACCTGCAGTACCATCTGAATTAGTCCATGTTTCTTGCTTGAATGTTTCTGTTACAAGTAGTTTACATGCTTTACCAATAGCAATAGAAAAGTCAACACCTTCAGTGATGTTGTATTTTTCCATAACATGCTTTGATACAGATTGATAAGATACTCGACGTTCAATGCCATCTCCTACTCCTGGGTATCCTTCTAAGAAGAATCCAAGCGGATTTGCTGCCGCAGGCTTTTCTACCTCTTGGCGTAGCATTAACTGAAAGATTTCAGGGTTACGAGTTGATAAGATTTGCTCAACCATTACGGGAGCTGCTGTTGTGTTTGTGTTTGTTTCCATCTTGGGATAACTGTTGATTAATTAATAAATTGATTGATTGTGTGTAAACTTGTTAAGTAAAAAGAGAGAGCAGGGTAGTGTAATAGGTTACCTCTCTAGTGCTCTCTCTTCTTTTATTAGCCATGCAAGCTAATTAGATTGATATTTCTAGTACTTCTGTGTCTTTGTCGCAAAGTTTTATACGTAGATTAAAGTTTAATCTGCCTAGCTCCATACATAGTTTGTAGTACTCTTCGTCCTCAAAAATGAATTCTCCTTCAGCTAGTTTGAGGTGATATTTCTTTTTCTTAGGCATCTTTCTTTGATATTTTAGTCCACTCTTCATAGCCATCAATAGCTAAGAATGATGGAGAGGTTGTGTTAATGTGTCTTTCTTTAAACCCTATCCAATAGTTAGCTCTTGATAATAGTTCAAGTACTTGTTTTGGATGCTCTGCTATTGCATAGTAAGCTTTAGGTTGATCACTGCAATCTAATGTTTGTACAGCTTCTATTGTAGGTACATCAATTGTTGTTGGAACACTAGGACATGACGGATCAAGTTCTAACACTCCTTGTTTGTTTGGTATAAGTTTATACTTGCGCATGTGTTTAATGTTTAAGTGATTAATAATTTAGTGAGTGCATAGGAGTCGAACCTATGTTAATACCATACACTCGGTGTAAAGTAGAGTTTATATTATACGTTAAACGGGCAGTTTATGTATAGGTTAGTTCTACTTTATTTGTTTAGTAATAAGTATATTCCGTAGAATAATACTGGTAAGCATGCAATTAGTATTAGTTTGTTACTTACTACAAATAGTATTACTGTGAACACTGCAAGTATGAATAAACATGCAGCCATTAGTGTGTCGATAAATGTGCTATTTTCCATAATTAGCTATATTTATAATGTTATACAAAAGGTTTAAGTGATAAAAGGTGTGATTATGTGCGTGTTGTTACTGGAACACGTTGTAACTCTCACGTTTAGTGGAGTTTATGTACTTAGCACTTTAGTAAATAGTGCACTTTAATAAATGTTGCAACAAAAAGAAACCCCGAAGGGTATCCAGTGTTACGCAGGTACTACCTTAGATTGGTGGTACTTACCTGTCTTGTCGAACTTCTGTTGTCCAACATAGAACGGCTCATCGCTACTGTGTTTCTCAACAGTATACCCTGGGAATTCCTGTCCTACTTCCAGCAATGATGCTGACGCAGTAGCTACAGGTTCATAGGCAGTGGCAGAAGAAAACTCTGCTCGCGCTATAATTCCAGTTAATCCACTATCTGATGTTACAGTAGTGAATACGACTTGTTTCCAATCAGGATTTTTAGTATCCTTGATTTCTACGATCTTTACGGCTTTTTGCATGGCTATAAGTTTTAAGTTATAATTGTTGCACGGGGGTATCTCCCTCGCATTTTTTAGTGGGGGCCTCTGCTTGTAAGTGGTCCATAACCTCACTTCCGTAAAGAAAATTTTTTATAAAAATATAATTAGTAGAACGTATGCAAAGAACTCAAATACAGGTAGGGGAATGTCTCCTGTATAAGTTGCATACATCATCAGTAGAAATATCGACATTTTAAGTAGACCCCAGGGATCTTTTTTATTTCGATACTGTAAGTAAAAAAGAGCAGGTTGACATAAGAAAAATACAACTGCAAACAGGTTGTGTGTTTTAGGAAAGTAATGCATATCGTATATAGATATAAGGCACAACGATGCTAAACCAATAAATACTAATAAAGGTTTAACGTTTATACGTTTATATAATGCTCCTAATATTAAAGTTTGTAAAGTGATAAAGTAACCAAAAAACCTACGTGTTGCAGGATGAACTCCTAGCATTGATATTGGTGTCGTGTATATTTCCCATCCTTCAATTGTTGCTATCATGCTGGCTAGCAACGAACCAGTTATAAGGAGTATACCTCCTTTAATTACCTTTATCCCATGTCCTGTTTGAATTAAGCGTGTAGTGTAATACAAAAATATAAAAAATATAGTAAATTATTTGCAAATAAAGAATAAAAATTATAAGTTTGACCTGTGTGTTTCGTGACTCCTTTCTCAGAGGATTCATAATTTGGTTTTTTGGTTTGTATCCCCTTCATTATGAGGGGGATATTTTTTTTATAGAATTTTTTTATTGATTACTAGTTCTAAGTAAAAAATTTTATATAGCTTTGTAAACTGGGTTACCGAACTAGCACTTCAGCAAGCAACGGCTGTTGGAACAGATAAGTCCCTTCGTGTAATGATGTTTGAGAGTTGAACCAGCAATGACTCTCCCAATTGAAATTTAGTGGCGTTTCAATTTGGTTTTCTTTTGGCCACTTTTCTTTTAACAATTAAATGTGTATATTTATGGCAACAAATGATCAAGAGTACTTAAAAGATTTAGCTAAAAAAGCTGATGAATCAAGAAATAATACATTTGATTCTTGGTTAACTGATTTAGAAGATAAAGATCAACCAGAAGCATGTAGTATAGACAACCCAGATTGCGAAAACTGCGGATCATAAATGGAGAACAAAGAAAAAAGACAACCAAAAGGGAATATTAAGTTTAATATTTCTTTGTCTGAAGAACAAAAACAAGCTAAAGAGCAGATATTAAATCACGCTTTTAGTTTTATTGTAGGTAAAGCAGGTAGTGGTAAAACACTACTTGCAGTACAGGTTGCTTTAGATATGTTTTTTAAAAGGCAGTATAATAAGATTATTATAACTAGACCTACTGTCGCAACAGAAGACAACGGATTCCTACCAGGAACAGAGAAAGAAAAGCTAGAACCCTGGCTTGTACCTATTATGTCTAACATGAGAAAGGTATATAACAAACCCGAAAAGATACAAAAGATGGTAGAGCAAGAAGAAATTGAACTTGTTTCTTTATCACACTTTAGAGGGCGTACATTTGATAGCGCTGTAGTTATAGTAGATGAGTTCCAGAATCTAACTAAGTCTCAATTGAGAATGGCTCTGGGTAGATTAGGTAAAAACTCTATAATGATTTTCTGCGGTGATAACCAACAAATTGATTTAAAAGACACATTTAACTCAGCAATTGATGATGTAGCTAAGATTTCTAGTAGTGATCATGTATTTAAAATGGTACTAGAAGATAATCACAGACACAAAGCTATAAATGATGTGTTAAACCTATTAACTGGATATTAGAAGTGAGTAAAATTGAAGACAAAGTCTGTATTAAGATACTAGACAGAGCAGAAGTAGGACAGAAAAAGTATGGCACAACTATGGAAAGAGAGGATCTTTCTAAAGAAGAGTGGTTAATACACCTACAAGAAGAACTAATGGACGCAACAGTATACATAGAAAAAATCTTACATGTTATTCAAAGAACTAAATAAGTTTAACAACGTCGTTTTTACAGAAGACGGCCACACATACACAATAAACGGAAAGCCTGCAACATCAGTTACAACGTTTATAGGAAAATTTAAAAAACCATTTAACAAAGACTTTTGGGCAAGTAAAACTGCTAAGAAAGAAAACACAACAGTTGAAGAGATTTTAAATAAGTGGGATTCAATTAGTACGCGCGCTTGCAATAAAGGAAGTAAGTTTCACGCATTTGCTGAAAATTACATTAATAATAAGATACTTGATAATACAATATATGATTTTGATTTAGATAAAAAAGCGTATGAAAAAATTGAATCCCACTTTTTAAAATTCTATGAAGATTCCAAAGATAATCTTATCCCTGTTCATTCAGAGTTGTGTGTGGGGTCTAGCGATCTTGGCATATGCGGGATGGTGGATCAGCTATATTATTCAACGACTCTTGATAGCTTGGTTATATTTGATTGGAAAACTAACAAAAGATTAAACTACGATAGTAAATACGATAATAGGATGTTAGAACCTATATCGCACCTACCTGAATGTGAATTTACAACCTATTCACTACAACTTTCCCTATATAAGTACATAATAGAGCTTGAGACAGAGCTTAAAATAGAAAACTGTTATATTGTATGGTTTAATGAGAAAAATGATTCTTATCGTCTTATACAATGTGCTGATTACAAAAAAGAAATACAAGATATGCTAGATTATAATTAATTTTATTATATTTGCTGAACACAACAATCAGTAAATGCAACATAATGGAAGAGGGAATAGATTTAAAAGAAGACGCTAAGTTAGCGCTTGATATAAAAAGTTTAGTTGGTATTATTGTAGGAATTGTATCTCTAGCAGGGATATGGTTTACACTTACAGCAGAAATTGCACAGTTACAGTTAGATGTAGTAAGAATGCAAGACGCTGTACATCTTAACGAAGAGTTTAGAATAAAGTGGCCTCGTGGTGAAATGGGGGCTTTACCAGATGATGCTAAACAAGACCTTAGAATAGAATACTTACAAAAAGAGGTGGATTATTTAAGAACAGTAGTAAAAAACTTAGAAATAGAACAAGCAAAAAAAGATGGATAGTTTTGAAAAAGAAGTGAGAAAATATTACGGGCTTAAATTAGAAGGCAGTAGTATGTGTAAAGAATGCTTAGTTAAATATCAAACTAGATACCGAATAGATCAGTTGCTACACATGAACGCTAAAGCACAAGCAGAATTAGGTACAGACTCTACTAAAGAAGATAAACAGAAAGCTTTAAATACTGCTAAGTATGTAAAAGCTTCTATTATGAAGTATAACGTAGCTCGTGCAGAAAGCATGTTTCCAGAAATAAATTTATTTGAAGATGATAATACCCTTAAAAGCTAGTATTTCAAAATCTTTTAAAGCTTATCTACAAATTCTAAATCCTGTATTAAAACTTAAGGATAAAGAAGTGGAAGTGCTTTCTAGTTTTTTATCTGTGTGGTACGCAAATAAAGATAAAGAAAACTTAGATAAATTACTTTTTTCCACTCCTGTAAGAAAAATGGTAAGAAGATCTATAGGTATGTCTGAAGCATCGTTTAATAATCATATTACAATGCTTAGAAAAAAGAAAATGATTATTGATAAAAAAATTAACCCATCTCTTTTAAAAGAAATAGGTGATAACAATATTGAAATCACATATAAAATAGAGTGGACAAGTTAATAAAGAAGTTAGCTAAAAAATACAACTTAAGTGAGTTTAAAACTGAGCTTATAGTTAAATCTCAATTTGGACTTTTAAAAGAAGTTATTGAAGAAGGAGATTTTGAAGCAACACGTTTAAAACATTTAGGAATGTTTACAGTAAAGAAAAATAGATTTAAATATTACAAAAATGGCAGAAGAGAAAAAGGGAGCAGGAGCAAAGATGTCTGAAATCCTTAATGGTTGGAAGAATGTAGTATTCCCAAACGAACATGTAGAAAATATTGCAAAAGCTAGAGCAAGCATCTGCTCTGACTGTGAATTCAACGTTAAAAATAGATGTACTAAATGCGGGTGTCCGCTAATCGCTAAAACAAGATCAATGCAATCGCATTGCCCACTAAAAAAATGGTAAACATGGAAACAATCAATTACGAACCTTTAGGAAACCACATTGTAGTAGAAATGCCACAAGTAAAAAAAGAAACATCATCAGGTATTATTAAATCTGAATTAATGCTAAGAGAAGAAGCAGATAAACGTGACGGGCATGCTAAAGTTGTAGCAGTTAGCCAGGATGTTAAAAATGTTAAAGTAGGAGATACTATTATACCTAAAGGTCAAGGCTTTATGGTTATGGTAGAAGATGTAGAGTACTTTCAGATGAATATGTTTGACGTACTAGGTATTGTAAAAGCGTAATGGCAAAGTTTACTTGCAGTTTATGTAATAACAATGTAGAGCTTACTAAACATGTTATTAAAGTAGTAGATGGTAAAGTAGTTTGCCCAGATGCTAAATGTTGTGATACATACATGAAGCACATTAGGGAAAACGCAGGGTTAGGCACAGCACTATCACGTCCTGGTGGTAGAATTAGAGGTAAAAATGATGGATTAAGAACAAACTAATGATATTAGAAGGATTTGACGTAGAAGCTAACTTTTGGAATTTAAATCCCCAATTAAAAGTACCTACTCCGTTTGCTGACATTTTAAAAGAAGATAGAAGTAAAACTAAAAGCAAAAGCTCACAGATAATGTGGGCTATTGCTCTTTTAGTTGATCCTGACTCTAAATTTTCTAATATATCTTATAATACAAGAAAAGATATGATTAGTAAAGATTATCTTAAAATAGAAAAGTTTGATTGGGCTAAGTATAAAGATGCAATTGTTTTTTATGAAAGATCTTTAGTTACTCCTGCTAAAAGGCAACTTATGGTATGGAATAAAAAGATGGATGAAAAAACATTATATCTAGATGAGTTAACTTACAAAGATAGTGCAGACACTATTGAAGGGTTATTAAAAACAAACGTTAAATTGTTTGAAGATTATGAAAGACTTCTTAAACTTGTAGACAAAGAAAACAACGAAGGTTCTACAAAAGGTGGAGCAGAAGAATCTGCGTCAGAAAAAGGATTAATATGATTATTAATAAAGAAGCTTATTTACTTAATGATATTCCACAGTTTCATCCAGCTAGTGAAGAATACTTACTGTTTTGGAGAGAAGAAAAGAAACGGTGTATTGAAGGACATTGGGTAGGGGGAGTATGGATGCCTGGCAATTTATACTTTTATGTAAACTTCTGGACAATACTTTTAAATAAAACTGCACACTCTAAAACAAAAACTCCTGGTAAACCTTTTCTTAGAGATTTAGAGTGGGAGTTTTTTTATAACTGGTGTGAATCTAGAGGGTTTTCTGGATTTAAAAATGATAAAGAATTTACTTGTAACAGAGATTTTATAGGACAAAATAATTATGTGCCTGCTGCAGAATATATGCGTAAAACACATAAAGAAAATTTAGGAACTCCTCTTTGGGAAAATGAAGCTAAAAACTTTATGATGATGGGAAGTCGTGGATTTGGTAAATCTTACTCTGTTGCGGGAGGTGTTATTGGGCACGAGTTTGTGTTTGATGGTATGAAATCATATGAACCTGAGTTTATAGGCTCTCCTCCATCTACAGAAATTGTAGTAGGAGCAGGAGATGCTAAATACTCTGGAGATATATTAAAAAAGACACAATTTGGATTGGATAATTTACCTGGAGGAATTGAGATTGGGAATAAATTTTTTCCATCTCCTTTTTCAAAACAGTATGGAGGAAGTTGGTATTCTGGTAAAGAGGTTATTGCAGAATACAAAAAGAAATTAGGCGGTACTTGGAAAGTTATGGGTAGCAAGTCTAAAATTAAACACCGTACATTTAAAGATAACCCATTTGCTGCCAATGGTACTCGTCCTGCTGTAATGGTTATGGAAGAGATTGGAATGTTTAGCAATCTTAAAGCTTCGCACGAAGCATCTGTAGAATGTATGAAAAACGGTGCGTATAAGTTTGGAAGCTGTATGTATTTAGGTACAGGAGGTGATATGGAAGGTGGAGGTACTGTAGATGCAAGAGATATGTTCTACAATCCTGATGTTTATGATATGGTAACTTTTAATGATGAGTGGGAAGACAAAGGTAAAATATCTTATTTTGTACCCGCGTATAGAGGACTAAATCAGTTTAAAGATAAAAATGGAAATACTCAAGAGCAGTATGCAAAAGATTATCTAGATAAATTTAGAGAAAAACTAAAGAAAAGTAAAAACTCTAGGAGCGCTTTAGATGCAGAATTGCAAAACAGACCTCTTGTACCTTCAGAAGTATTTCTTACACGTACAGGTAACCTCTTTCCTGTAGCAGATTTATTAACTAGACTATCAGAGCTAGAGTCTACTAATAGAGAACGTAATCACGATTATGTTGGAGATTTATATGTAGATTCTGAAAGTAATAAAATTAAATGGAAACCTAACGCTAAATTAAACCCAATTACAGACTACCCGCTTAGAGGTAGTGATGATCTATCTGGATGTGTAGTTATATATGAAATGCCTTACGAAGATACTGAAGGAAATATACCCTACGGTATGTATTTAGGAGGAACCGATCCATATGATCATGATGATTCTACAACATCTTCGTTAGGATCAACTATTATTTTAAATAAACTTACTAATAGAATTGTAGCAGAATATACAGGGAGACCAGACACTGCTAATGAATATTATGAAAAAGTAAGAAGATTGTTACATTTTTACAACGCTAAATGTTTGTATGAAAACGAACGTAAAGGTATGTATCAGTATTTAGAATTTAAAAATCAAACGCATCTTTTATTAGATCAACCTCAAATTATAAAAGACGTAGTTCAAAATAGTAGAGTAAATAGAGGTAAGGGTATGCACATGTCTAAACCTTTAAAAGATTACGGAGAAGAGCTTATTAAAATGTGGTTATTAGAACCGTATGAAGCCGAAGAAGGGCTATTAAACTTACATAAAATTAGAAGTATTGCACTATTAAAAGAGTTGATTGCGTATAATGACACAGGAAACTTTGATAGGGCTATGGCATTTATGATGGTTATGTACCATTTACAAGAAGTTAAAAAGATAAAAGTAGACAAAGAAAAGAAGGTTACTACTATATACGATCAAGGATTTTGGAATAAGTCATTATTTTCTAGAAACAAAAAAATGTTTTAGCTATAAAAGTTGTTTGTAAAAATATAATTTTACAGATTATTGCTTGGAACATAGATTAAAATTTCTATTTTTGTTTTTTAATTCGCGAATTTTAAAAAAATATTAATATGGCAACAGTAAACGTAACACTGTCTCTTTCTAGTACAGATTTGTTTGCAAAACAAACATTGAGCTTTACAGAAACAGACTCGCTATCTCCTGCGGGGGATCAGCAAGTAATAGGTAGGATATTCACTACTGCATCTTCCACTGAAGATCAAATTGCAATTAAAGAATTAGCAGGAGCTAATGACAGAGCATACTTATATATGCTAAACACAGCTACTACAAGTGGGCATTATGTTGAAGTATCGGCAAGACGAGCTGCTTACGGAACAGATTCAACAGCAAATGATTGGTTTGCAGTTTTAGGGCCTGGAGAATTTTTATTTATGCCTATTGCAGATATAAAAAATATTGACTTACTACCTGGTGCAGGTAATCCAGTTGTTGAGTATATTTTAATGGAAAAAGCAGCAGGTTAATTTTATAAAATAATAAAGATATGGCAAACGCAACTTTAAACGCAACTTTTAGTATTTCAAGTACTGATTTATTTAACTCAGTTAACTTGTCAAAAACTGTTACTAAAGCACTTACTATTGATGGTGATAATAGACAAGGTTTAACTACAATGGTTACTAGCACTTCTTACGCAGATATAAACATTGAAGCTTTAGCTGGTACAACTAGTGGAGGTAAAAAAGCATATGTATATGCAAAAAATTTAGATTCTACTATTGATCTAATTTTTGCAGACGACGGAGACGCTGTCTTCGCAATGTTAGCACCAGGAGAGTTTTTATTTTACCCAACAGCAGACAACACAAAGATTCAAGTAAAATCTGCTTCAGGAACTCCAACTATAGAATTCTTACTATTAGAATTAAGTTAAAAATAATTTATGGCTTACGTAGATTTTCCTAGACAAAAACTGAGTCGAAGAAAAAAGACTCAGAAATGGGGAGAAGAATGTGTAGAATCTGCACTAGGCTTAATTGGATTATACGATCATACAAGACGTAGTTCTCGTTTCAAAAAGAAGCGGAACTACGATTTGTATAATGGTAAATTCGATAAAAAAGACCTAGAATATGTTACAGATCCTTTAGGACTAGGTGGTGTTGCAGAATTACCTGCTACACTTCAGTACTATGACATTGTATCTCCTATCTTTAATCTTCTTTTTGGTGAAGAAGCTAAACGTAAGTTTAGTTATGTAGTACGCGCAACTAATGAAGACGCTATTACAGGAAAAGAAGTGGAGATGAAAAATGCTGTTGTTGAGATGTTCTCAGGAATGATCAATCAGCACAGGGAAGCTATGCAAGCACAAATGCCAGATGCAACCTCTCAACAAGAGCAAGCAAAGATGGCACAAGAGATTGAGGCTAGTATACCAGACAATCTTAAAAGACTACAACAATACTTTGCTTACGATTTTCAAGACATGAATGAGTCAACAGCTCATAAACTTCTTACTTTCTTAGAAAAAGATTTGAAGCTTGGAGATATGTTTAAAAAAGGGTGGGAAGACGCTCTTATTGCAGGTGAAGAAATATATCATATAGAACAAGTAGCTCAAGAGCCTACAGCTAAACGAGTAAATCCTTTAGAGTTTTATTGCTTACTTCCACATAACTCTGATTATGTAGATGATGCTGATATTATTGTAGAAGATACTTGGATGTCTGTAAATACAGTTATAGATAATTATTACGAAGATCTTACCCCAAAACAAATAGATGAGCTAGAAAGAGAGCAAGGTAATAGAGGCTCTATGGAAAGCAACAGTTTATTAAATTACCCATCTCCTGAAAAGCTGTTTATTGAAAACAAAGATGGAGAAGATGCAGGTAATGTATTTAACTATTATGATCAAGACGGTAACATACGTGTTACTAAGGTTACTTGGAAGTCTATGCGTAAAATCGGTAGACTTTCTTATTTTGATGAGCAGGGTATGCCTCAAGAAACAGTGGTTACAGAAGCTTATAAGATAGACGAATCTAAAGGTGAGTCTATGGAGTGGATGTGGATCAGTGAATATTGGGAAGGTACTAAACTAGGAGAAAATATATATTTAAATATTCGTCCTAAAAAACAACAGTTCCGTAGAATGGATAATCTTTCTGTATGTAAGTCAGGTTATGTAGGAACTATATATAATGCAAACAACTCTCAGTCTGTATCTCTTATGGACAGGTTAGTTCCTTGGGTATATTTATACATTACTCTTTGGTATAGATTAGAGCTTGCAATATCGTCTAATCAAGGTAAAATTGCACTTATTGATTTATCACTAGTTCCTGATGGATGGGAAGTAGAGAAGTGGATGTATTATGCACAATCAATGAAGTTTGGTTTTGTAGATTCATTTAACGAAGGTAAAAAAGGACAATCTACTGGAAAACTTGCTGGTAATATATCTACACAGAATAAAGTGTTAGATATGGAAACTGGTAACTTTATACAATCACATGTACAACTTTTAGATTTTGTAGAAAGTAAAGTACAATCTTTATCTGGTGTAACTAGACAACGATTAGGAGCTATATCATCTTCTGAGCTTGTAGGTACAACAGAAAGATCTGTAGAACAATCTTCTCACATTACAGAAAAGTGGTATGATATTCATAACACAACTAAAGTAAGAGTTTTACAATCTTTGTTAGATGTAGCTAAAGATGTATATGCTGGTAAAACTAAAAAGTTCCAGTATGTAGCAGATGATTTAGCTACAATGACATTTAAACTTATGGGTGATGAATTTGGATATTCTGAATACGGAATATTTGTTTCAAACTCTTCACAAGATTTACAAGCTTTAGAAGCATTAAAATCTCTTACACAAGCAGCTTTACAAAATGATAAAATGTCTATCTCAGATGTTATTAGCGTTTACAACTCAAGTTCAATCGCTGACATCAAAAATAAAATTAAAGCGTCAGAAGCAGAATCTCAACAAAGAGAACAACAGCTCCAACAGCAGCAAATGCAAATCCAGCAGCAGCAGTTACAAATGCAGCAACAAGAAAAAGAAATGCAAATGCAGTTCGACGTCGAAAAAGAAAATAGAGAAGATGCAAGGAATACTCTCGATAACCGCACGAAGCTGGAAATAGCTAAAATGAATGCGGCTACTAAAATGGGAAATTCTTTTAACGATCAAGACACTAATGACAACGGTGTTAGAGATAGTATTGATTTAAGTAAGCTAGATATAGAAAGAGAAAAGCTAGCAGAAACTAAACGTAAAAATAAAGCAGACGAAAATATAAAAAGAGAACAGTTAAGAAAAAAGCCAAATTCTAAATAGCGTATAATTTTAAACATTATGTTTTAGCTATAGAATCAGTGTTTTAATTGTTTTATAGAGTATTTTAAGTTTGTATATAAGAATTAAGTTTTTATTTTTGTTGACTGATAACTAAATTTTAATTATGGCAATAGGTGATGATGCATTAGAAGGATTGGATTTAAGCGTGTTAGATAGTATCACGGTTAACCCAGAGGAGAATGATGCCAAAAGTGCTGTAGGAGGAATTGAAGAAGAACCTTCAATATTTGAACCACAGCTAAAAATTCAGGAGGTAGATGAAATCCCTGAAGCAAAAGAAGAAGTAAAAGTAGAACCTCAAGCAGAGGAAAGCGATGTAAAAGATGAAGACGTCGAATCTAAAACAGAAGATCAAGAGGAGCCTGTTTCTGAAGCAACTGAAGAAGTCGAAGCGGGAGAAGAAGATCAAAATGCTTTTAGAGTGTTTGCAGAAATGCAAAGAGAGAAAGGTCTAATTGATTACAACGATGAAGAGTTTGAAGAAAATGATGAGTGGCTTTTAGATAAAGTATCTGAAACTGTAAACAGTAAGGTAGAAGAGTATAAAGATTCTATGCCTGAAGAAATTAAATATTTACTAGATAATTATGAAGCAGGTGTACCTCTTTCTAATCTATTAGATATGCAGAGTCAAGAACAAGCTTACGAATCTATTACAGTAGAAGCATTAGAAAAAAACTCTAACCTACAAAAAAACGTAGTTAAGGATTTATTACTTAAATCAGGATGGTCTGAAGAAAGAGTAAATAAAAAAATCCAACGATATGAAGATACTGGAGTTCTTTTTGAAGAAGCTGAAGAAGCATTGTCCTCTTTAGTAGAAGTTCAAAAACAACAAAAAGAACAATATGTAGAGCAACAAAAACAAGAGCAAGAGCAAAGAATTCAAGCTCATGAGCAATGGCTTACAGATCTAAAAGGTCATATCAGTAAAAAAGAAGAAATTATACCTGGGTTCAATTTGAATCCAAAAGATAAAGATGCTTTGTATAAAGGCATAACTAAATTAGACAAGCAGGGTAAAAACGAAATCATGAGATTACGTGAAAAAGATCCTGAGTTTGATTTAAAAATAGCATATTTAGCGACAGTCCTAAAGTGGGATTTTTCAGCGTTTGAACGCCAGTCAACTACGAAGTCAACTCGTAAATTAGCTGACGTTATAAAAAGTACGAAAAAAACTGGTTCCAGACCAAGTAGAGGTACTTCGAATAATGTTGATTTTGACACTATGCGAAAATCTCTGCGATAGGGAGCTATTTATTTAAACAACAAGTAATAATTAAATTAATTTAAAATGGCAAACACAATTAGTTCATTACAAATGTACTCTCCGAAAAGTTGGTCTGGTTTAACAACAGAAAACCATCTAGGGAGCGTATTCGCACAAGAACCAACTTTGGTATCAAATATCATTAGTAGGGTTTTTGGCCTAAACCAATACGCAGGTTTAGATTATTTTTTATCAATTGGCGGTGGCGAGCAAGAGCTTCCAGATGACAATGATTTCGAGTGGTACCTAAAAGGTGACGACGAAAAAGCAGTTACTATTACAAGTACTACAACAGGAACTCCTGGCCAGTACGGTGCTGAAATTCTTATTGAATTTGCAGAAAAGTATTTTGCAGTAACTGACAAACTAGTTTTAGATGATGGTGAAACTGCTGTACGTGTTATGCGTGAGCCGTACATGTCTGGTACTTCTTTTGTATACCCTTGTGTACTTATGTCTTCTGATGCAGACTCTTTTGTAGCTCCTACATTATTAGCTGCAGGTTCTAAAGCGAGTAAAGAATACTCTCCACAAGAAAGAACTTTGAATAAGACTTACGGTGAAACTAGCTACACGTCTCCATTCAAAATGCGTAATGCAATGTCTTTCTTATCTAAGACTTACACTATTCCTGGAAACATGCACCAACGTCCACTAGTTATTGAAATGTTAGATCCTAAGACTAACAAGACTTCAAAAATTTGGACTCAGTACGCTGAATGGGAATTTATGTGTCAGTGGATGAAAGAAAAAGAGCGTATGCTTTGGTTCTCTAAGTCTAACAAACAAGCTAATGGTACTTACAACATGTACGGAGACAATGGTACTCCAATCATCGAAGGTGCAGGTTTACGTGAGCAAATCTCTCCATCGTACAAGTTCCACTATACTGACTTTACAATTGATTATCTAGAAGATGTATTATTGAATCTTTCAATTAACATCCTTCCAGAAGACCAACGTCACTTCGTAGCGTTTACAGGTGAGCGTGGTATGGTTCAATTCCACAGAGCTCTTGAAAATCACGCAGCTCGTTTCCAACCGCTAGATTCTAAAAGAATCGGAGGATCTGGACAAGACTTGAACTTCCAAGGTCAATACAGAGAGTTTATGGGCCCTCAAGGAATTAGATTTACTTTGGTACACTTACCAATGTATGATAACGAAGTTCGTAACCGTGTGCCGCACCCAAAAGGTGGATACACTGAGTCTTACCGATACACTATCCTAAACATGGGTACTTCAGGTGGAGAAAAGAACATTCGTCGAGTATATCCTAAAGGACGTAAAGAATTGATGTGGCATGTTGCTGGTTCAACTTCTCCGTTAGGACCAAACACGAACTTTAGTAAAGGTTCTGCGTCCGCAGTAGATGGTTACCAATTGTTCGCTCAAGCTCAACAAGGTGTGCTTATTGCAAACCCAATGTCTTGTGCAGAATTGATTTACTCATCAACTGTCTGATAAATAGTAATTAAATTAATATAAACACAAAAGAAGATGGCAAAGAAGGCAAAAGCAACAGAGAATACTCTAGACGCTGCACCTGTACAAGTGAAGAAGGAAAGTGTTGTTATAAATAATACACCAGATAAGGTTACTTTAAAACCTATTAAGAAGAATGGATGGCTACCCGACGATCACGACGGGGCCATCCGCTATTCTAAATGCTTTGAGCGTTTAACTGTTCAAGCAACAAAAGGTACTGGAGTTCTTAATACTGGTTTAACTGAGGAAGACGAAAGACGTCTAGAAAGAAAGATGAACATGTCTGCAGGTACGTTGTCTAGATACAACAAAGACTATTGGACTATGTTTAGAGTTGATGTTCCTAAAGAAGGAACTACTCTTGATCTTGGATTCCCAGAACAAGAATTGAAATACTTAGTTTTAAAAGCTCATCAAAAAGTTGCTAATTCAGAAATGGAAAGATTTGATTCTCCGTTTGCAGAATACGTGATGACTTCGCAAGAGCAAGAAGCTAAAGTAGAAAATAAGAAATCTAAGCTTAAACGTAAAGCTTACAAAGTATTTAGTAATATGTCTACTAATGAAATGAAAGATGTTCTTAAGGTTATTGGTAAAAGAGCAGGAGATGATGTTTCTGTAGATTTTATCGAATCTCAACTTGATAAAGTTGTAAGTAATGACCCTCAAGAGTTCTTAACTACAGTAGAAGACCCTACATTTGCTATGAGAGCATTTATTGATGATTGTATAGCATCAAGAGTTCTTGCAAAAAGTGGTACTAAATATGTTCTTCCAGGTGGAGATGTAGTAGGTTATACGCTTGAACAAACGATTGAATATTTAAAAAATCCTGACAATCAGGAAGTGTATTTAGATTTAAAAGGTAAAATGTCTATAGGCAAATAGTATGGATAGAACTGAGATGCATAAAGAATTTAAACTACTCATGGATAAAACAGGAGGGGGCTCTGCCCCTTCCTTTATATCTGCTGAGATAGATAGGTTTTTAAATATAGCACAAGATAAGTTTGTGACTAAACGTGCATTCGGTAATAATACTAGGCGTACTAGTTTTGAGGAAGATCAAAAACGTAAAGATGACTTAAGAACATTAGTTAAAAATAATGTTAATAAAACACTTGTTGTTTCTGCAAATACAAAACCAAACGGATTTCTTTTTGAATTGCCCACTGATTATAGGCATTCTATAAATGAAGAAGCTGTTATTAGTACTATAGATGTTAGTGATTCTTCTAGAAGAGTTAGCGTAAAACCTATAACTCACGATAAGTATAATAAAATTATAGATGACCCTTTTAACAAACCTAGTAAAGATACAGTTTATCGTCTTTACTATGGAGGGAATAATAATAGCTCTTTTACCGAACTTATAACAAGTAGCGGACAAAAAGTTGAAGAATATCATTTAAGATATTTAGTTACTCCTACTGAAATAAGTTCAGATAATAATTGTACATTAGCGTCACATACACATAGAGAGATTGTAAGGATGGCTGTCGTAGATGCTTTAGAAACTGTAGAGCAACCACGATACCAATCAAGTAAAATAGAACTTAACGAAATAGAATAAAATGGCAAGAACAGCAAAAATAACAAAAGCCAATGTGGGCCCTCGACAGAATGTCGGAGGTGCTGTTGGTAATACTCCAGTTCGAGCACAAGATTTTAACGATCTTGCTGGAGATTATGTCAGCCAAACTGACACAAATGCTCAGGTAATAGCTAGCCAACTTACTGTAAGAGGAGATATTCTTACTAATCCTGGAACTCCTGCTGCAGCGCTTGGGACTGGAAATATAACTTTAACTATTGCTCAAATTTTGACGCAAATTTTAGAGGAAGATCCAGAAGGAGCTGCTAACTGGACTACTCCTACTGCTGCTTTGGCAGTAGCTGGAATATCTAGTGTAGCTGTAGGAGATTGTCTTGATTTTTATGTTATAAATAATGCAACAGCAGGGGCTGACGAAATTGTTACTATAGTAGCAGGCTCTGGTTGTACTATTGTAGGTAATGCAAAAGTTGCAGCACCTAATGTTACAGAAGATCAAGAAAATTCAGGTAGTGCTAAATTTAGAATTAGATTTACAAATGTAACTTCTAGTTCTGAAGCATATACTCTTTACAGACTAGCTTAATTAATTAATTTTTAAAAAGAAAACAAATGTTTAAAACAGATAATTCTCTACATGTATTTGTAGGGCCTCAAGAAACATCTTCTATTGCAGCAGCAACTGCAGGAGATGTATTTATTGTAGATGAGAATAATGCAATTATTTCTGATGCAGCTATTAAGGCATCAGGAGTAATTGATCATACTTATTTAAAGATTGGGCAGAAAGATGCAGACGGTAACGTTAGATTTACTCCTTTATTTAAATATGAAAATATTACTAAAATAACTTCTCAGGAGCATGATATTGATCGTACTGAGCAAAATTCAGTGTTTGGTTCAAATGGAAGTACTGGATCAATTGATGCAATTAACTCTAATCGTTACACTATTCGTGTAAACTTTAAAAACAACACTAATTTGTATTCTGAGCAATCAGATTTACATTTCTTTGAGTATGTTTCTGATGCTAGTGCAACTCAAATTGAAGTTGCAGATTACTTTGCTCAGACTATATCTAAAAGTGAAAAGTTATCAGGTAAAAGAACTGGTAAAAAACGTGCTTCTGTAAAAGTAGAAAGATTTACTGATGCAGCTGATTCAGCTATTTCAACAGATATTACTTCTATTGCATTTACAAATGGAAGTAAAGTAGGCGAAGTAGTATTTGGTTCAGGTAGTGATCTTTCTGGTATTGTTGTAGGAAACTACTTAAGAATTACAGAAGATAGTACTACAGATGTTCCAGTTGCTACTACAGATGCTATTTATAAAGTAGTTGCTACTTATGATAGTGGTGCAGCAACAGGATCTACAGTAACTTTAGATCAAGCTTACCAAGGTACTTCTCTTGTTCATACTGATCCTGCAGTTAATCAAATTACAGCTGCTGTTATGGCATCTGCAAATGTTGGACTTAAAATTACAGGTTTAGAGCAAGACTGGAAATTAGGATTGATTCCTGATGCAGGTAATGTTGTTACTTTTGATGTAACTCTAGACGGATTTGGATCTACTACTGCTCTTGCAACTACTGCTGCAGTTCTTGGAGATGGTACTGCTAGAGCAATTGCTGACTTAGAGTGGTTTTCTCAAGGTTCTGCAGGTGCTCCTTACCGTCACGGTTCTGTACCTAATAATGCAGATTTAATTACTTTGTACGCTGATGGTACACTAACTACATCTTACAACACACTTGAATTGCAAGTAGATCTAGGAGATCCTGGACATGCAGTTGCAGGTTCTGGTAAAGGTAAGATGACTATTGTACTAGCTGCTGTTGAAGGAGCTAGTCAAGCACTAGTTACTACTGCATTTGGCGTTACTCCAGCTTGGGACTAATACTTACATTATTTATATAACTAAAGGGCAGGCAGCTAATCTGTCTGCCCTTTTTTAATACCAATAGCATGGCTCTAAACTTAGCATTAAAAATAAGTACAGTTGAAAATTGCCAAAGTATCATGGTTGAAGATGTAACTGGATACTATGACGCAACTTTTAACTCTGAGGGTTGGGGTAATTTTAATTTATCTCCAGATGTAGATAAAATAAATTTAGTTCTTAAAATACGTGTGTTTAACTTTTTAAATGAAGAGTTTTATGACACTCCTTTGACATTTCCATTACAACATGGAATAGATGGGCAAAGCTATAAATCAATTAACTCTTACGAGGGATTTAAAATAATAGTATCTGCAGATGAAATATATCTAGCTTTACAAGCTAGTATTGCAGCACAAGAAATAGATTTTCCATCTGAACTAGAAACTGCGTGGGAAGTTTTAGAAGATACAGTTTATGAAATAAGTGTAGTAGCTCAAAACATTTCTTCAGGCTTAGGAGATCAATCACAAATACTAAATGTTGGAAGTTGTTATTACGGAAGCACTTGCAATGTAACTAAAGATGTAGATGCTTTGTTTTCTAGTATTGATATTGACTGTGATGATTGTGACGACTCTGATGTAGATAGAGCTTTACTTGCAAAAAGTTTATTAAAAAATCTAAACTCTATGATTACATGTCAGCTATAAGTAAACAAACATACTTGTACTTACAGCTGCTTTATAATCAAGTTTCTGGAAAATGTGCTGAAGATCAAGAAAAGCTTTCTAGATCTAAAAATTTTGTATCTAGACAATTAGACAATTCTGATGAGTTTAGTAATACTGTACTAATTCAAGAAGAAGGTACTCTTGATCAAGAAATTGCTCTTTTAGCAGAAACAATTAAAGTAGAAGATAAAACTATACTAGATGCATTAGAAAAATTTTATCTTGTTAAAAATAAAGTATTACAAATAATTTTAATGTCTAAAAATAATGAGTAGTATTGTTTATCCCTTACTTGGAGAAAATGTATTAGCAGAAAGTGATAATATTAAAAATTGTTTTTTGTATAAGTACCGTGGAAATGGTACAGGTGAAATTATAATTGAACTAAAGCCACAAGAAACTTACTCGGCTGAAGAAGCTTCAGGTAAATGGGATGTAGACATAACTAGTATACAGACTTTAATTACAAATTTAGCAAACACATACAATAATTCTAAAGTAGAAATAGATGATCCAATAAGTGCTAGCAACTACAAAAGTGTTATAACACCATTATCAGTTTCAGAAATACGAGATATATTTTGGAAGTTTGGTCCTGGGGCTCCTTATAGTACTTTACCCGTACAACCAGGAACAAACGATAGACAAGCTCAATTTGTTTTTGAAGCATTTACTAATTATTATGTTAGCAAAGATAATGTTTCATCTTCTAATATATTTACAAATAAAGCATACATGCGACGGGTTACTTCATGGAGTTTTAATACTTCGACCCCAACTGAAGATCAATATAATAAATTTTTAAATAATGATTTTGCATTTTCTAGTACTCCTATAATACAGAATCTTGATCAATATGCAAATACTTACGGTAGACTATATAAAGTAAACATAAAAGGATTACCTACTTGGATTGATAATTATTTACAATCTTCTAGTATTGATCAGTATTATCAGGCAAAAAATTTAGAAACTTCTCCACCTTATGTAGGGGCTTGGACTGAAGAAGATTTAATATATATCCCTATAATTGCTAATGTTTTTACAGAAGAAATATCAAATACTAAACTTACTAAAGCTGATAGAAATAATATTGTAGATAGAATAAAAGGGCAGATAGATGTTTTTAATCAATGTTTGTCTGGAGAATCTACTAGTTTTAGTAATATAGATCCTTTAAGCACTGAAGATGCTATGCTTTTTCCTAATATAATAGGAGTAGATTCTGAAGGAAATGAGGTTAAATTAACAGATGGTAAATCTTTTTTAGATCTTATAGATCATGGAGTTGCATTACCTTATAGATTTAAGTTAATGCAAAAAATTCCTAAAGATTTTATGTATCCTTTTTTTACTAAAGAACATCCTTCAGATGCGTCAAACACTAAATTTAATTATGTACTTGGCCCTGACCAACCTGGAAAACAATATAAAGAAACGCGCACGCCTAGTAAAATTACAATAGATGCTATAACCCCTACTACTGAAACTATTGAAACAATAGAATTTATAGACTGCGGTTATCAAGGTTCTATATTTTTTTATGATTATGGAGTTTGGAGAAATAAAAACGTTTGTAATTTAGTAGCTCGACATAGTGGAGCAACTACTAAAGCAGGCTCTACAGATGTAAAAGATGCAGCTACAAATATGTTTAATCGTTTAGGGGCTTTAGTACTTACGTACAACCCTTATAGCAATACATCAAGTAGATTAGTTCCAACAACAGATCTGTTTGGAACTACTTATAATCAAACAGGTAATGTTTTTGCAGGAACTACTTCTCCTATAGAGTATAATAATAAAGGGTTAACTTTTCAAAACACTCCTGCTATAACATTTGAAGCTATTGCAGCACAAACATCCTCAAACTCTATAGGACAAACACTTCTTCATGAATTTGTTCATGTAATAGGTTGGGGAGGGCACACCCACCACGCTACTGCATGGTCTCATTCACAAGAAACTACAGGAACAAATCTTCGTACAGCTTATTTTGAAACACCTTACAACCCTGAATTTTCATATAAAGATTTAGATAAAACCTTGCGGAATATGTCTGAAGATTGGAGTGCTGATTGGAATACTTATGCTGAACTTATATACTCTTTACCTGAAAGATATGACATATTCAATAATAAAATAAAATTAAAAGATATTCCTCAAGCTCAGTATATTACTACTACTGAAACAAAAGAAACAATTCAAATAGTAGTTGGAAATCCTAAGCAAGTTGGAGATGATCATGAAGGAGGAATAATAGCTCATATAGATCATGAGAATCAAAGAACTTTAATTTTACATCCTAGTGTTAAGGTGTCTAAGCCTCTTTTTACAAATGGAAAATATTTTATCTATAAGCATGGGTCAGGGTTTAATACAGGTGATCTTGTAAACGAACTATATGGAGGACAACATAATACTGAATATTTAAAAACTAAGGTAAAAGATGAGGCTTGTTTTATAAACGAAATAAGTGATATAACTCTAGAAGGATATAATGATTGGTATTTTGGATGTCAAGCAGAAGCTAACCTTATAATAGACGGAATAGACAATAATATTTTACCTTTAAATAATTACGGTAAGAGTAGTAGCGGTAAAGATGAAAATGGAAATTATCTCTTTGGCGGTATTTACCCTGTAAGTAACTTAACGGGTGTTTCCAAGGTACTTAGATATTTATATATAACTGGTGGTGGAGGATGGAACAGGTTTTCTCCACTAGAATTTAACTCAAGTTATAATGGTTATTCGCCACTACTATTTAGAATAGGGTCTTACCCTGGAAATCAAACTATTATTACTACTGAAGAAATTGAAGTAGAAATTGAAAATCCTGAATACGATAGTACGTTACTAGAAACAGAAAATACTCTTACATATGAAAGTATTAATATTCGTCAAAAAATTGCAGAAGCAATAGCAAAAGCACCTTTATTTTTTGGGGGATGTTGGAAAACTATTGACGGAGAAACTGTAAATGTTATAAATCCTACTATAGATGAACAAGGAACAAGAAAAGGGCCTGATATTACTGTAAAAATTCCGTTTTGTAAAGCAGATGATAACACTAAATATGATTTTGATTGGTGGTTAAATTTTGGATTTTTAGATCCAGCTAAACCTCCTTATCCAGCCAACACACCTATAGAAAATATATTAGATAGTGAGTTATGCCCTTGTTTATATTTACCTCAGACTGCAGCGAATTCAGGTTACGATGTAAATTTAACTGTTATTAATAGTGATGGGGAAGTAAGTGCAGAATTTTTATCTGAAATGGATAAAATAAAAAATATGCTTTCAGATAATTTTATATTTACTGAAGACACTATGACTACTGATGATCTTAAAACTAATCCTAAATACTCTTCTAATAAAACTGGTAAAATTTTTAATAACGATTATTTTACTCCTCCTCAAGCAAGTACATTTGAAAATATTTTAAAAACTTTTAATGGTTTTAAAATTTACAATAATAGTAGCTTTGTAAAAAGAGGATTATGGACAGGTATTAGCCCTGAAGCGCATATGCCTACTAAATATAGAAAATTAAATAAAAAATTAGATACCACATCTTTATTTAATCATAGTATAGCGCATGGAGAAGTTAACGTAGAGTTAAGTGACTATGAAAAAGAATTTATAAATAGCTGTAAATTTAATGAAGATCCTTCTGGATTAGCTAGAGGAACATCTCAGTTTTTTGGAAACAAAAGAGAACAGTCTGAAGGTATAGAATATGCACTATTATATACAATTGGTAGCTCAGATCCTGCAGCTGAAACTTATAATCCTTTTAGAAGAAATGAATTTTTTACAGATCCTGAATATTGGGGAAGTTTATTTGGTGTAAGTACTTCTGCAGGATTTACTAAAACTCAAGGAGTTGAATTTTATGATGGAGTAGTAGATATAAATTATCAATTATCTGCTGTAAAATATATAGGAACTCCTATTGTATTTAAAGAAAATTCTAACCCTTCTGATTTATTAGCTCAATATATAGATGAGCTTACTTTAAACTACACAGATAGTGACTTTAATAATTATAAAGAAAGTTTACCTATGTATAATGCAGCACCTTTTTCTGCAATTACTCCTGGTTACCCAGATATTTACGGAATAGATTCTAGAGTAATTATAAATAAAGATGCAGCATTATTTTTTGATTTACTAGTTAAAAAGAAAGGAGAATCAGGATTTCTTAAAGGTATTAGACTTGGAGAAATTTTTGATCTTAAAAATAGAGCATACACTTCAGCATACAATGTAAACTCAGACGTACAAAAGTATATTGAAGATATAGAATCTTATATTAGTAATTATCTTATTGATGGTGAAAAACCTTCAAATTCAGATGTTGTAGGGTGTGCAGATCCAGACGCGTGTAATTATGTTGCAAATGCTGATATTACAAATTTACTTTTGGCACCTTGCACATACCCTGATGTAGCATATGTAGATTGTGATGGTAACTGTTTAAACGATTCAGACAATGATGGTATATGTGATGAAGACGATGCTTGTGTAGGAGATGTAGATAATTGTGGAAGATGTGTGGCTGAGGATGGGTATCAAGTTAATTCATGTGTACCAGTTTCTAGAACATTAATTAAAACTTGTATAAAAGATTTTTTAAATGTTGAAGAAATTGCTTTTTTATGTGAAAGTTCTTTAGATTTAACTGGAGTAACTAATATAGATGGAAATGAATTAGAAATTATTACAACGGGTGTTCCGTCACATCCTGCTGAAATTGCATTCTTAGAAGGATTTGAATTAGAAAGCTATTGGGTAAACACTTCAGATCTTTCTACTCCAGACTGGGATAACACTTATTATAATGCTTTTGGGGCAATATCCCACGGCGGTACTCTAGCAGGGTATTTTTCAAAATATCAGAGGATTAGAAGAGCTACTTATGATTGTTCTAGTAATCCTTATGTTCCACCTTCAGCTGATAATAGCTTTAGAGGTGGCGGAGGCTGTGTAGTTGTCCATGACAATGATGTTTGTGAGTACGGAAATGTTATTACTGCGTCAGGGTGTACACTAGACAATGACACTACTTTAGAAGATCTTCAAAGTACTTACGGAGTTATTCCAATAGAAGGAGAACCATTTTTAAATTTAGAGTGCGCTACTAGTAGTGCAGTACTAATAGGACTTAATACCGCAGAGGGTGTTATGTTTACTGAAAGAGGAGAAGAGTATTCTGGAGAGTTTTTTTATCAAAGTAATGCTTCTTTCTATTCAGGAACACCGACAAATGTTGGAGAAAGATTGTATCCTAGAAACGAACTTCTTAGAAAAAACTTAATAGCTATAACAAAAGTAGATAAAATAGTAGAAGACTTTAAGAAGGTTAAAGATAAAATTAATAAAATTTGTACTTTTACAAATCGCAAATAATATAACATGGCAAATATTTCAAATATTATATATAGTAAATATGTACAAGCTACTACTGCTTTAAACGAATATGCGATAAAAGTTTCTAGTAATCTAGGCTCAGGCATTAAGTCTAAACAAAGAATGCGAAAACTTAACTTAATGTCTTCTTGGCTAGATTTATTAGGAACGTACATAAAAAAACCTAAATTTTCTACAGGATCTTCAGTACCCTCTCTTAGAATATCTAATATAATTGCACCCTCTAGTGAACTTGTTGGAGTATTTATAAATCTTAATATTCCTAGTACAAATCAAAATTATTTTATAGGAGGTAATGTAATGCCTCCTAATGAAGGTTACAATCTGTACTCTGAATTATATACTATTCTTAAAAATCAGCAGTTAGATCATAAACAGTTACCAGATGTAGTGATTACAAAAAATGATATTAATAAAACTATTACTTTTAAATTTCCTAATTCTGAAAAATACAATGGAGCAATACTTGAAATTTTTGGGGGTGCTACAAATTCTATAAAAAAAGATTACAAACAAAATGGTAACAATCCTTTTGAAGGAGGATCAAGCCCTTCTGCAGAAATTATTGCGTATAATGATATTTCTGAAAAACAAATGTTAGAAAAATTAGATATTATAGCTGCTGAGTTAGGGATAATATATAATCTTTCTGAAGATTTGAGTGAAACAATATAAAATTTAATTACTAAAAATATATTATAATGGCTATACCTCCTAAAACAACTAGTAGCTCTAATACAGATTTACTAACTATAATACAAAACGGAATAGAAAAATCTATAACTAAATCAGATTTTTTAAGTTTGATTTCAAATAGTTTAAATGTTTTATCTACTGATTTAAATTCTACTCGTAATCAAGTTTCTTCAAATACATTACCTAGAAACGTTCAAGCTATAAACTCTTCTTTAAGTGTTAGAGAACCTTCTTCAGATTCACACGCAGCTACAAAAAATTATGTAGATAAAGCTGTAAGTAGTTCTGTAAGAGATTTAAGTAGTACAAGAATTTCAAATGTACTAAGATATAGTGATAATAATTCAAGAAATTTTGAAGATAAGTCTTTAGTAGATAAAGAGTATGTAGATAATCAAATTGTAAATACATTAAAAACTATTACAGGATTAGAAATTAATATGTATCCAGCAGCTTTAGCTGGCGACACTTTTTTAGTTGAAAATTTTTCAGAAGCTTTTGGAGAAAACGGCCCTGAAGTTCAAGCAGGAGATATTCTTATTTGTATTGCAAACACTGAAGGGGGTACACATTTAGAAGTAGGAGATCAATTTGCTATTGTAAATACAAATGTAGTTATTTCTACTGAAGAACTAGCAGGTATTCTTAGAGTTGCTACTGATGCAGAATTAGAAACTTTAGATACAAATAGTTCTGTAATCACTCCTTTTAAATATAAAAGAGCTTTAGAGTCAAGTAGTGAGTATAATAGAATTAGTGTAGAAATCCCTACAGTATCATTATCTGAAAATGATAAAGGTATAGTAGGAGTTGATTGTAGAAAAAATGCAGTTACAATAAATCTACCTACAATATCAAGACTTTCTCACCCTACAATTACAAAATTTATTATAAAAGATGAGTATGGTAAATCTTCAAAAAATAATATTACACTAGTTGCTACTGGTGGAGATACTGTACAGGGATCAAGAACTTATAAAATAACTGAAAACTATTCAGCAATTACAATTTATAGTGATTCTGAAGGTCGATGGTTTATAGAAAATAGTTTTACAGCAGCTACTGAAAGCTCTTCAAAAGTACAAAGCTTTTTTACTGATAACTCTTCTAATGGAGAGACTGCTACTGCTACAGGAGCTTATGAGCCAGTTATGAGTTTAGATGTAGATTTATCAGAGTATCCTGTAGGAACTTCTTTTAAAGCTATTATATATTATAACACTTTAGCTAATTCTCAAGATAAAAAAGTAGCTGTAGGAATAAACGGGAGTCAAATAGCTGTTACTGAAAGTAGCCTTCTAGATGCTAATCCAAGTGCAAAATCTGGAATTATAGAACTAACTTTAATGAATTTAGGTACTGTAAATACTGCAGGTATTTGCAATCAAACTCAAGGAACGTTATCTAGCACTGCTTTAACAAATCAATTAAATATAGATTGGAGTACTAAAGTAGTGATTTCTGCTGATGTATTATGCGCTACAGCTGTTGCAGATCTTGAAGTATTTGGATTACAAATAGTTCCTTTAAAATAATAATTTATGGCAATTAGAGTAGATATTAATAATGTAAATACATCTTTACTAGATGCTATTAATAATGTTAGAAAAGGAAATGACACTGATGTTACAATAAAATATTACTATAGTAACATAGAAAATAATTTACCTTCTACTATTAGTATGATAAATTTTAAGGCAGATGTAGAAATGGCTTTCTTACAATGGAAACTTTTCTTTAATAACTTATATACTTCTAATAGAGTTATGCTTGGAAATTTAAATTTAAACTTTGAAGAAAGTTCTTCTGAAGGAATTAAAATAGAATTTTCAAGTGTTAAATATATAAGCGGTAGCAAGGACTTTATAAAATTAAACTCTAATGTAAAGTGGACATTTTCAGCTCTTTTAAAAGTAAACCCTGTTTTATCTGCTATGGTTTATGCAATAGGAAGATCTATAGGATTTCCAACTACTAATACTAATAGCCCTATGAGTTTAAAAAATGCAAAGTTAAATTTTGCATCTCTAAGCTCTTTAAATTATAAAGAAGGTTATTTACATAATAACGGGTTAAAAAATTATAAAAGTTTGATTAAAAGCGTTTTATATATATATGGGCATATAAACAATACTAATGATATTGTTTATGGATGTACAGACTCTAAAGCAGAAAACTACAATAAAAAAGCTAATAGAAGTGATAGATCTTGTAACATAATTAAAAATCCTGTTAAAGATGCTAGTATATTTAAACCTGCGCATGCTTTAAATAAGTCTTATAAAGTACTTATGTCTGGCCAAGGTTATGGAACTTTAGATTTTAAAGGTTTAAATGTAGACAAAGAAAATACTTTTAATTTATAATTAAAAATAACAAACATGAGTGTATCCCTTCCTTCCCAAATATTATTTTCTTTTGTTTTAGAGAATGGACTTAAAGGTGGTCTAGATGGTTCAGGTAAAATTGTTTTATATGATACTGAAGACCATGTAGTTACTGATCAAAGCGGAACAAGTTATGATGTAGCATATGATGTGCCTAATTATAGTTTAAAGTCTAGCGCAAAAGCAACTATTTTAAAATATTCTGAAACTGAACATTTAATTTTTTGGAAAGATAACGAAAAATTTTATACATATATACTAGATATTAATAAAGTTAATTATGATCAAAATGGATTTCCTATAGTTGTATGTGATAATCCTGGGCAACCCACAGGAGGACTATTAAATACCGCTTCTTCTATACAAACTCTTGAGCTTATAAAACAAGGAGTACAGTTTAATGTTGATAATAATCTACATTCGCAGCCAGATAAAAGATTAGTAGGATTAAATACAAAACTTAACGAACCTGATGGTCTTACGGAGTTATTAGAATCTACATACCTTCATTTTGAAAAAACTTTAAAACAGCTTACGTCCTATGGTGTAACTACTGATTATACTTCTTATGTTAATATTATAAATGGTAATTCTAAATATATTGTTTATAATGAAATAAAAAATAAAGGAGAAGAAGGGTTAAAAAGGAATAATATTATAATATCTTTTTCTACATATTCAGATAATTATTTTGTAAGAAGACTACCTGAAAATAATAATGGTACTGTGGCAAAAGATAGTGTAAACTTAGAATACAGTGTTTCTGTAGCTCAAGGATACACTTTACATAATAATAGTTTAAGTTATGAATTAGTTAATATTCCTACCCAATACGCTGTGAATGATTTAGATATAAGTAGCGATTTTATTAGAGAGTTTGGAGATGGATTTTCTTTTGTAACTGACGATGGTGCAGGAATATATAATATATGTACTAATCAATATAGTAGTTCTGAAGAAACTTTTACAAAAACTACTAACTTTGAAGGAGTTAATATTTCAACTCCCCCTATATCAGACAAAGTTCCTACTATACTAGATACTTTTGATTCTGAAATTAATTATACTTCAAATTTACCTACAGTTATAGGTAATAAAAGAAGCACTATAAGCGATTTGCTTTATTCAAGTTTAGAAACAGCTCAAACTAATTATTTTGATAATGAAGAAAGTGAAATATTAACTGATTTAATTGTAGATGAAATAGAGGAAGATTCTAAAGGATCTTTTTTAGTAGCTTATGCTATTAAACATGGATTTTTATTAATGGCTTTAGATGCGACGACTCATATGTTTTTGCCTCCTCAAGATACTGCAGGTATAGAGTTTCATATTCCTGGGGGTAAATGGGATACAGAAAGTAATTCTGAAATAACAAATGAAGGAGGATGGACTCCTATATCTATGGTATTTTCACCGTTAGATAACTTTTTATACACTATTATAGAACACCCATCTGAAGCGGGAAATAGAAAACTTTGTATATACAATACTAGTGTTATAGATGCTACTGCAATAAAAGAAAGCGCAGTAATGATTGATAACCCATTTAGCGGAAGTCTAGATAGATTAGAGCTTTTACCTGATGGTAATATTCATATTTTTTCATTAGGGTCTAGTGAGTACATAAAAATTCATGCATCAGATTATGAAGATGCTATAGAATTACTTATCAATGGATTTAATACTGTACAATCTTACGGAGAGGCTATTGAATATACTCCTGTGTTTGAGCCAGAAACAAATGCTGAAGGAAGAGTTTTAGATACTTTTTCAGATAGAACAACTGCTCCAGGAGCAACACCACTTCCTACTGACCCTCAAATTCTTGGAGGTGAAAACAACAGTACAACTCCATCTTTTATAGGTACAGGAGATACTGTTTTTTTATTAGATAATGTAAGTGTTGAGTCACCTGAAAATAATGTAGCTTTTTCAGGATTAACAGACGCTGAAAAATTTGACAAGAGTATATCTATTAATGATTTTTACACAGACTCTAACTATAATAAATTATTTACAATAAGGCAAAATACTATTATTTATAGAACTGGAGCTTCTGATACTATACCTAGCTTAAATGCAGTTAAATCATTTATAGGAGAAGAAACGTATGCGTTTCCTGACTATCTTAATCCTAACTATGGTATTATAAGTTTAAATTCTAGTACAAATAATTTTTCTTTTGGACTTGTTAAATTTGACAAAGGACAGTATATAGATTTACCTGCTCCTACATCTCTTAGTGAAGGAAGTTATACTCACGGACTAACAATTATTAGATCAACTTATAATAGTCATACATATGCTAACCCACAAGCAATAAAAATAGTATCTGTTTCATTATTTGAGCATAGAATTTGTATGCTACATACTCCAGAAAATAATTCTTATAAATTTACAATTTTTGGATTTGATGCAAGAACCGTAAATTTAGAAGAAGCAATTTCTAGGAATACAAGTCTTGAAACTGCTGTAACTAAGTTATCAGAAACTACTATTATAGTGCCTGATGGTACTGCTTTGTCTACCGATAAAACATCTATTATAGAAGTTTCATCAGGAGCAGGAGATAAGTTAGCAATAATGCTTGGAGACGGAGAAGATCAAATTTTATATTTAGCTGATATAGATTTATTTACAGGAGAAGTTCAAGAAGCAGAAGCTAGACAATACTCAAATTTTTACGAAAGATCTTTTAGTCAATTATTATTTTCTCCATCAACTGAAATTCTTTATGGAGTCACAAAAGCAGAGGCAGGTTCTATATCTTCTGATGCAAATAAATATGGTAGCAGTTCTGATAAAATTATTAAAATAAATTTTGCAAATGGAAATGCATCAGAAGTTGAAGTTTTTCCTTATGGTAAAAATATAGAATTGTATAATCCTGGAACTTTACCTTCAGACTTTAAAGATGATACTGGTTCTTATGAATCAGTAGTTTATGATCCAGGAGTTACTTTTGGTAGTGCGTACTCTCCTCAAGCTTTATTTATAGCTAATAATAAAATATACTTTACTGCAGGTAGTTACAGTCCGCCTTCTGGAAGTAGATCAGCAAGTTCAGGAGAAACAGTAGTTAAATCTAAATATCTTAGTACAATAGTTAATCCTAATGATTATACTAACAGTAGGTACGCAATAAATGCTATTGATATTAATTCTGCTGTAGACTTAGATCCTGTAGCAAAAGAGTCTAGAAAAAGTGTAAGTAGAGCGTACTTTGCGCCTAACCCTATAGATGATATTGTTCCTATAAATGTGTCGGGTTGTACAGATTCTTCTGCGTGTAACCATAATAGCGGTGCTACTATAAATGACGGTACTTGCTATTATAAAGATGAGCAATGTGATAGTTGTGATAATCGTTATGGGCCTAATCAATGTGGAGAATGTTTTCCTAGTATTCGTGCATCAGCAATAGATTTATTGCAAAAGTCACTCGATGGAGGAGATAACTGTTTTAAATGTTGTGACCCAGCAGCTACAAATTATTACTCTGAAGCTGACGAATGTTATGCTGAACTAGACGCATCATTTCCTGACAACACTGTTTATGGAACAGATGCTAATAATACTCCTTGTGTATGTTCAGAAACAGCATGTGTTTATACAGGGTGTTCAGATTCTAGAGCGTTAAATTATGATTCTACAGCTACAGTTAGCAATACTTCTGAATGTATATATGAAGATGATTATTGTGTTTTAGGAGAAAATGGAGACTTAGTATTAAGAGATCCTGATAACTATTGTGGGGACTGTAATGATCCTGATAATAGTCCTATATACCCTAAAGCAATTGTAGACGGAATTACTATATGTGATTGTAAAGATGGAGATGGAAACACAGGAACTTACAAAGGATTAAATCAAGCAGCTGTAGATAAACAATTTTGTGATTGCGGAACTGTAACTTCTAGTGTAACAACTTTTACTAAAAAAGGAACTGTTACTGTTACTACAACTCCTCTACAAGTTGCAATAGGAACTGAGGCTTATGGAGGATATGTAGCAAGAGATCTTCCGTACGATTATTTAATTGAAGATACGTTTACAAGTCAAGGTATAGATATATTTAACTTACCTTCTAACGTAGCGTATTCAAATTTTGTAGTTATTAATACAAATAAGCAAGGAGAAGGAACTTACGAAGAAGCTTTACAAATTGCTGCAAATTATGAATCTCCAGATGGATTTACAGGATGGAGGCTACCTACCGAAGAAGAATTAACAGAAATTATTTTCTTTGCTATTGAAGGCAAACAGGGTGAAGTAGATCATCTTAATGCTTTAAATATTTTAGAGAATTCTATAACTTATGATTCTTCAATTTGGTTATCTTCATTAAGAGGTGATCCTACTGATGCAGATGATTATAGTTCACTTCCAGGAGTAATAGATATAGATAGTGGTTCTTCTTATAGCAGTACTCCAGATACACCTCAGACTATAACTCTATATGAAAGTTACGTAAACAATAATTATACTCCTGCTTATCTTTTATCTTCACAAAGTAAAAGTTCAAACGCAAGTGTAGTTTTAGTTAGAGACCATTTAGCTACAAACACAACTATAACAACTTCTGGTGATACAGCAATTGAAGGTAAAACGTTTTCATATATAGCTCCTACCGCAAAAGAAGATTACACTATCTGTGGATGTGGTACTAGCTATGATACTGATATTTATTGCGATTGTATAGGAACATTAGCAACTCCAGGATGTGGCTGTACAGATGATGTAAATTTCAGAGTATATTGTGACTGTGAGGGAACTTTACTAAGTCTTTATTATGAAGATAATAATGGAGATGGGTATGGATACCCTAATAGTGACTGGCCTGATAACATACATAGATTTTGTGAGGGTACAGGTATAGGGTATAGGCCTAATGGAACTCCTATGGATCCGCCTGCTAATTTAAGTGATACTAATGTTTTTGGTACAGCTAAGTGGGTAAAAAATGGAAATTGTGAGCTTGGAGAACAAGATGTTTGCGGGATTTGTTTTGGGCCATGGTCAATAAACAATAAAGGATTTTATGTTCACAGAGATAATCCTACTGATTATAAATGTGGATGTTCTCAAGAGTTTGGAAGTACAGCAGGATTACCTTTAAATATACACGGATGTTGTGGTACACAAGTTAAAAACTGTAACGGTGAATGTGTCGATACTGATCATGAAAGCTTATTGTCTTATGACAGCCCTACAGGTTCTTTAGGATGTAACGTTTGTGGTGAACTTTATAGTATTAGTGATGGGTGTGGAGTATGTCTTCCTACAGGTCACCCTGATTTTAATAACTGTGAGTGTCCTGATCACGGAGGTGACGTAACAAAAGATTGTAATGGTGTATGTGGAGGCTCTGCTTCATATGATGACTGCGAAACTTGTTCTGGGGGTAATACAGGTATACAACCTAATACAGCTTGTGTAGGATGTTTAGACGCAGATGCTCCTAATTATCAAGGAAACGACTCTAATATTTCAATTCATGATCAAACTCTTTGTGATGAATACGTACTAGAACCAGATCCAATAGATCCAGTAGATGCAAATCCAAATTGTAATATTCTTAAAACACAAGAGTTTATAATGAGTGGAATTTCTAATACTGGAAACTCTCAAACTCAACTTAATTCAGACTTTATATCAGAAGGAAAACCTTTTCAAGAAACTATAGAGCACACTTATAATTTACCTGATGGAAGTAAAGTAACTATTTTACAAGATAATATACATTATAC
>Ga0209716_1000186_pt1 | contig 63799 bp, 63 predicted proteins | sample COGITO_mtgs_1205_FD_184811 | JGI IMG/M metagenome (GOLD analysis project Ga0209716, IMG submission 184811) | Pelagic marine microbial communities from North Sea - COGITO_mtgs_120531 (SPAdes) (version 2) | ecosystem: Environmental > Aquatic > Marine > Epipelagic ... | reverse complement strand
CTGTTGTTGAAGATTCACATCCAGGATCTGAATTATGTTCCGATGTAATACTGGAAGTTTTATCATTTATGGTAACATTAATAATTCCAAAACCGCTACCTGTTTGTTGCCAAAAACTCACATTACCGTACTTTTTCTTATTACAACTAAAAGATAAAATAACTATTAAAAAAAATAGTAGTATGTATGTAATGAGTTTTTGCATCTTGTTTTTATTAAAAATTTATATTTGAATTCTTAAATGATCAGTTAAATTAAATAATTTTTTAAAACTATGGTTTATTGTTTTGATCTTGATGGAACCTTGTGTCATACCGATGGTAATAACTACAATGATTCCACTCCTAAAAAAAAGCGAATTGAAAGAGTTAACGAACTGTATGAAGAAGGGAATACGATTATAATTGATACTGCAAGGGGTTCTGTAAGTGGCAAAAATTATTTTTTCTTTACTGTTAACCAACTAAAATCTTGGGGAGTAAAATTTCATACCGTTAGAACCGGAGTTAAAATTGGTGCCGATATATTTATCGACGATAAGGGAATTCAAGACCAAATATTTTTTAAAGATTGATTCTAAACACTCCCTATTGGTGAATAAACCTTTGTGTTTTTGTGTTGAAATTATCCGACATCTGAATTATATAAACCCCATTTTCAAAATTAGAAATATCAACTTTCTTGGTGTTGTTTAAATAATTAGAAGGCCACATTTCTTGAAAAACCCTTCTTCCTGAAGCGTCAAATATTTGAACTTTAATGTCCCCTGTAAAGCCTACAGAAGCTACATTTAAGACTTCTCTTGCGGGGTTAGGATAGCAACTAAAACGAACTTTATGATTCGTTTCGTTAATGGATAATCCGTAGCCAACAGTAAAGTAATGAATGATGTTTTTACCAAAATTTGACTCAAAACCAGCCAAAGGAGCGCTTGTTAGTTTTCTAATTTGAAAAAAACCAGTTCCATCGTTATTGGCAAAAAAATCTAGTCCATCTTCTCCAGTATCGTTCAACTCTATTTTATAACATCCAGTTGGTAAATTAACTGTGTCTTTGTGAAGGGTATTACTTTGGTAATTTGTCTTTGAAAACACTACGTTTCCATCTACATCTTTAAGATATAACCTCGTTTCATTTCCTGCTGCATTGGTTCTAACCCAAAGAACTAAATCTTCCGGATAAACAGGGGGAACTTCAAAGGTAGTTTGGTAGTGGTTGTTCTCCAAGCACTCATCTGCAACACTATTGACTTGCATAATTTCTACATGAAAATCTTTACAAAACTGTGAATGATTCCAAAAAGATTGACTAGATATAGGTAGCTCTATTTCTGTTTCTTGATCGAACTCTAATTGTCCGTTCCAGGTAAAAGTTTCATGCGGACCACCACAAATCCAGTAATCTAATTCTACTGAAATTAAATTTTGCTCGCCTGTATTCTTTAACAATATCTTTGGCTGGTCACAAATCGGATTAATTCGATTATGAAATTCCCATTCGTTGGGTGCTAGTACATCTACTATTCCTGCATCGTTTTGAAAATTATAATCCCCGTAAGAAACCATCTGTACTGTAGTTCTGTAATTTCCTTCCATCCCACCACTAGTAACTTCCATCCCATAATCAATATTCACAGAAGTATCACCAGAGCTAATTAATGGTGTTATTTCATGGTCGTAAGTAGTTCCAAAAGTACCTGGACACCACCCTGCCCTATCGTAAATCCAGGTACCCCCTTGAGCGATGACTGGATTATCAGAACACTCTTTCCAATTTAACCATTCAAATTCTTTGGTCCCGTTTACTTTTAAATGATGGAGTTTAGGACAAAACTCTGCGCAATTCTGAAACCCTCCAAACCAATGTCCAGTAGTTCTAGTTTTAAGCTTGTAATTTGTGGCGTTTGGAGTTAAAGGCACATCTACAGCAGGCATAGAAATATCGTTAGCAATGTTTGCATGTCCGTAATCACCTCTCCAAATAGTTTTAAAGTCAAGCACATCTCTTGGTGATGTTCCGTGAATAAATACAAATTTTAAATCAATTAATTCTTGTTGATTACCTGCAGATATTTCTAAAGTATCTTTAAATAAAGGTAAGTAGTCCGTGACATCGTAAACCCATCTGAAACCAGAAGATCCAAGGCTGAGACCAATACCATACGGGGTAACATAATTTTGTATTTGGTGAATATCTTGTTTGTAATGATTCGTTAATTGATGGTCTATTCCAAAATCAATAGAATCAATTTTTGTTCCAACACTATTATAAGTAAATCCCCAACCGCTTTCATAGCCATAAAGGGTGTCTATGAAATTTTTAGATATCCCTGTTTCATTCATATCTACATAAGGTTGCGATTCAATAATGGATACAGGAGCATAAAATGAGGTATCATTCACTAGGACGGAGTCTAAATGTGTTTGATAATTTCCGGTGTAAAAAGTGAGTTGCGGACGTACAAATGTTTCCAAGATATTAAAGGGTCTTAAGGACAAGTCTCCTTGTTCCCCCTTGGGTAATCCTAACAATATTCCGTTTCTATTATTAGTACTGTAATCATAGGCAATTGTTCCGCCGTCGTCATCAAAATTATAGGCTGCTTGTAAATTATTAAAGTACGGGTGGTTGCTATTTACAGACTTATTCATCCAAGACTTTATAGTTGTAGAATCCAAAGCCGTATTCCAAACTCTAAATTCGTCTATCTTTCCGTCGTAGACGCCGTTAAAATTGGCTGCTGCATTTCCACCAATTCTGAATTTTGTAATCCCAAACATTAATTTTGTTTTAGAAGAAGCCGTCATAAAAAGTTCACCATTTAAATAGGCATTCATTTTACCTGTTGCTACATCTTTAGTAAATGCCCAATGATTCCATTGACCTGCAAAATCGTTTACATTCGCTAAGTCGTGAACCCTATCATAAGAACTCGTTGCATTATTACCAGCGTCCCAGTAAACTCTACTATTACTCCAAGGTAAATGACAATTAATTACTCTGTAGCCGCTAGCGTCTCTTCCTTCAAAAATATAGGAATTAAAAGGCATTAAATCCTCATCGCCGTAGCACCAAAAAGAAACGGTAATCGCGCTGTCGATGGCTGCAAATACAGTTGCTGGGATATCCACTATTTCGTCATCCTTAAAGTCTAATACTCCATTGTAGCTTTGTAGTAACCCTATATTTGGTGAAACACTGTCTGCATTTACGATGTAAGTGAAATTACTAGAAACTGTTTCAAAATTAAAAGCAATTAACACATTGCTTATCCCGTCCCAATTAAAGGGTTGTAAAAAATTAAAATAAGATGAAGATTGTGGCTGCTGAGGATTCGAATTATCGTAAACCGTTATAAAATTATCGGTTTCAAAAGTAGAATCGGTTAAAGCAGTAAGCGTTGTAGGTTTCATTTTGATTGAAAGATTATTTAACTGATCTCCCTGAGATTGAATATTAAAAGACATTCTAGAAATAAATCCAGCTGTTAAACCTTGATTTTGTAACTCTACTGCGGTTATAAGGTATTGTGCGCTTCCATTCTTAGAACTTGTATTCAAAAATTCCGAAGAGGTATTGGCTCCTGATCCAATTGTAAAACTATTTTCAGAAAGTACCGCATCAACAACTAAGTTAAAGGTGTTTGATTGATGAATGTCAAACTTAGGGCTGTTATTGTAAGTTATGTTTTCGGGAGTTGAATTCTTGTAATAATAATATGGTGTGTTTACATTTTTATGGTTATACAGTCTCGTGTAAGTAGTATAATCCCACTCTCCACATGCGTAATTATCTTGAGTGGTTGCAGCATCACACTTAAGGGTGTAATACATTAGTATTTTGTGATAAGAATTGGTGTCTGATGGAAATATATACCAACCACGTCTTTTAGTGATGTCATTAAAATCTAGCGTTTCAATGATTGTCGTATCTCCAGCAGACTGAGAAAAAGAGCTTATTGAGAAAAAAATAAGTAAAAGAGAAAAGTAATTTTTCATAGGGTTTGGTTAAATCGTAAATTAAAAATAATTAATAAATTGACAATTATTACAATTGACTGGTGTACAGCACATTGGATCAATAGAATTTATGAATAATTTGTTTTTGTTTAGTTTTTTTCTATATTTGTTAAACAAAGTAAAGATTCATGCTCGTTTCAGAAAAAATAAAAGCTCCTAAGATAAATTGCAACCATTACTTAATAAATGGTGAACTTATTAAATGGGATGGCCCACATGCAGAAGTGTCGTCAAACATTTACTTAAATGAAATGAATGGCGAGAGTAAACCTACCATAATAGGAACTGTCCCAGATATGGACGAAAGTAGCGCTTTAAAAGCGCTCGATGCTGCAGTAAATGCTTTTTCAAGAGGAAAGGGCTTATGGCCAACCATGAAAGTAAAAGATAGAATAGCGTGTATGGAGAAATTTGTGCATTTAATGGCTGAAAAAAGAAAAATTGTAGTAGAGTTACTTATGTGGGAAATTGGTAAAAACAAAGCCGATGCAGCAAAAGAGTTTGACAGAACTGTAGAATATATTTTTGACACCATTGAGGCTTACAAAAAATTAGATAGAAAAAGCGCTAAATTTGAAAAAGAAGGAAATATTCATGCTCATATTAGAAGAGGCCCTTTAGGTGTTGTTCTTTGTTTAGGACCTTATAATTATCCACTAAATGAAACCTTTTCTTTGTTAATCCCTGCTCTTATTATGGGAAATACTGCTGTCTTTAAACCGGCTAAATTAGGTGTTTTACTCATTACCCCTTTGCTAGATGCCTTCCAAAAAGCATTTCCTAAAGGTGTTGTAAATGTACTTTTCGGTAGAGGAAGAAAGATAGCAGCACCTATTATGAAAACGGGTAAAGTAGATATGCTAGCACTAATTGGACACAGCACCTCAGCGGTGGCGCTCCAAGATTTACACCCTTATAAAAATAGATTGAGACTTATTTTAGGATTGGAAGCTAAAAATCCAGGAATTATTCTTCCTGATGCTGATATGGATTTAACCATCAAAGAATGTTTGTCTGGGACTCTCTCATATAATGGGCAAAGGTGCACTGCTCTAAAAATCTTATTTGTACATGAATCCATTGTAGACAATTTTATAGCAGAATTTTCTAAAGCCGTTGATCAATTAAAATATGGACTTCCTTGGGAAGAGGGTTCTTTTCTTACACCTCTTCCAGAAGTTGGAAAACCCAAATACATCCAATCTCTAATTGAAGATGCAAAGAAAAAAGGTGCCCAGATAATGAATAAAAAAGGAGGAGAAATGCTACCTAACTATTGTTTCCCTGCTGTAATGTACCCTGTTAATGAAACCATGAATTTATTTCACGAAGAACAATTTGGGCCTGTTATTCCAATCGTTTCATTTAAAGAAATTGACGAACCCTTAAATGCCATGGCCAATTCAGATTATGGGCAGCAAGTAAGTTTGTTTGGAAAAGACGTTCAACAAATTGGTCCCTTAATAGATGCATTGGCTAATTTAGTTTGTAGGGTGAATCTGAACAGTTCTTGCCAAAGAGGACCAGATGTTTACCCATTTACTGGGAGAAAAAACTCTGCTGTTGGTACTTTGAGTGTGTTTGATGCGCTAAGATCTTTCTCTATAAGAACCTTTGTAGCTTCTAAAGACAATGAGTATAATAATGCTATTTTACAAGAGCTTTTAAACTCTGATCACTCCAACTTTATTAATACTGAATATTTATTATAGTTTTGTAGGTTTTAAACTACAAAATGATTAGTAAGAAATTCTTAAACTACATAGTTCTAATAGTCATATTAGTTTGTGTAGAAAGTTCCTGTACTAGAAACAAGACTAGTAAATCCAATTGGTCACCTCAATCGTTACACCTTGTAATTAAAAGTAAGGGTTTAAAAACACTTCAGTCTAAAAGGGGAAAAGCATTAAATGATGGTCTTTTAATTACTGAAAAAGATTCTTGGGTTAAAGGTACTATTTCAGGATCGAAGAAATCTGAAGAAAAAAAGATTAAATTGAGACTTAAAGGAGATTGGTTAGATCATTTAAAAGGAAATAAATGGTCTTACCGTGTAAAAGTTACAGATTCTAAAAAATGGAATAATCTATCTGTATTTTCTCTACAAGACCCTAGTACTCGATCTTATTTAAAAGAATGGGTACTTCACCAGTGGTTTAAAAAAGAAAATATCCTTAGTACTGAATATGACTTTATAAACCTAAAAATTAATGACACCTCAAAAGGTTTATATGTTTATGAAGAGCACTTTGATAAATCTATTTTAGAGCGATACCAGCATGAACCTGGTCCAATTATGAAATTTACAGAAGATGGTTTATGGGAAATTAGAGCAGATCGATTAAATAAAAAAATAAAAAGAGGAGAAGATTATGAAAATTTAAGGTCAAACACAGATGTTAAACCTTTCAAAGAAAAAACCATTCTAAAGTCTGAAAATCTTTCTGAGTTATACATAGCCGGTCAGCAATTAATGTTTGATTATATGCATGGGAATAAGCCATTAGGAGAAATTTTCGATTTGAATTTACTAGCAAAATATTATGCTATTGTAGATCTTACTAGAGGTTATCATGGGGTTTTTTGGCACAATCAAAGGTTTTATTACAATCCAAATAGTAAAAAATTAGAACCTATAGGTTTCGACGGCTATGACGATACTGGATCTGATGGTTTAAGAGTGCCATTTATTGGATTCAACCTTGCTTTAGATATTGACGAAAATGAGTTGCTTTTCTCAAATATTTTTAAAGATTTTGAATTTGTCGAATACTACATAAAACATTTAAAGAAGTTTTGTGAAAAAGAATATATAGATAGCTTTATTTCTTCCATAAAAAATGATTTAAACAACAGAAAAGAGTGCGTCCAAAACTTCAAAAAAGATTACAAATTTAATTGTGATTATATATATTCAAACAGTAAAAAAATTGAACTATCCATTAAACCTAATAGTAATATTATTCAAACTCGAAAGGTAGACAGTAATACTATTGCAATTTGTAATAGACATTGTACTGCCATTGAAATTATTGGAGAAGCTGTAAAGAAAAATAAAAAATACCATTTACTTGAGACACCCATAATCATTTCTTGCACTAAAAATACACACCTACCAGATTTTTCAAAAAAATTAAAAATAGATCCAAAAACTAAGTATTTAATATATAGAGTTTTAGGGTTAGATAGTGTTTGTTTTTCAAGAATCAACCCCTGGCCCATTCCTGATTTTTCAGTATTCAATAATAAAAACAATTCAAATTTAGAAGATGCCGATAACACTTTTCACTATGATAAAAAAAACCGAAGAATTGTTTTTTCGGGCAAAAATCTTATTCAAGAACCTCTAATTCTTCCAGAAGGCCATTCTGTTATTTTTTTAGAAGGTGCTGATGTGAATTTAATAAACAATGCATACATCGCTTCTAACAGCCCTCTAAATTTTTATGGAAATGCTGAGAATCCAATCCAAATTTACTCCTCTGATAATACTTCTAAAGGAATAAATATTTATAATACCGATGGTATAAGCCGAATTAATTTTACAGAATTTAAATCTGGGAGTGGAAACAGCTTACTAACGATTAATAAGGCAGATTTCGTCGTTAATAATTCCGTATTTAATAGTAGTTTAGCCCAAAATCTAATATCGGTAAATGAATCCAAATTTTCTATTTCAAATTGTCTATTTAAAGGTTCAAAATTAAACGGCTTTTATAGCCTGTTTTCAGAAGGTGAAATAACGGGATGTAGTTTTAAAAATTTTAAAAACAATAGTCTTCAATTGGGGTGTAGTCTAGTTACTATTAAGAATTCAAACGTTCAGGAAAGTTCCAATGCCTTAGTTGTTAAAGACAAAGACTCCATAAATCCAACCATTTTAAATATAGAAAACTTAAATTTCGAAAGAACTAAACAATTTTACTTACTTTCCACTAATACCACAACAAATAATATATAATTATGAAACCAACTTTATTAAATTTTGCTGATATCCAAGTCATAAATATTTTTTAAAATAGTAGTTAATTTTATATTCATAACATGCTGTTGTACTAGCATTAACTGATTATTTTAAGGTTTTTAAATATTTAGATATAAAATTTATATTTTCAGTAATTATTTGGTGTTTATTCCAATCTGACTGAGCGAAAAAATCTTTTGACAAATGCACATTAATTAAGCTTAATTCATTTTCAATAGATTTAAAAAATTTGTCCATAAAATTTCTATTGGAATACTTTCTCAAGAAAAAATGATACCTATTAACAAAAATTTGACTATCCATAAAACTATAATTGTTATAAAAAAAATACTTTTCACTTCTAAAAATCGATAAACAATCATTTCTTGTGATTTTATTACCATCACTTCTTATGGGGGAAAACTTTCTTGATAAAGGATTGTAGTAAAAATTGATGTTGTGCCAGACTAAGGCATGATTAAATCCAAAAATATCAACTAACGCAAAATATTTTGCGAACTCATCAATATTAAATAAGGAGTCTAAGGGTAAATCAAAGTTTTTTAATAATGATTTAGCGTTTATTAATTGATGTTTTAATATCTTATTTTTTTTAACTTTTTTATTTTCATAGCATTTAATATCTGAAAAATTCCAAGCAAAGGATTTCAAAACATTGTCATTTTTTTCTCTAGCTTTTTCTTGCCAATATTGAGAATCGTCGTATTTTAAAATTATCCCCGGAATTAATTTTTTATTTTTGATAAAATTTTGACCTAAGCGTTCTTCTATAGAGTAAATTTTAGATTTATCACTATTTATAGACAATAAAACAAAGCCATAATGTGGGGATAAGAGTTCTACATAATTTGCTAGTTTATGAAAAATATACTCATCTTGAAACGATCTTACCTTTGGATGGCTAAGCGAAAAAGATGTCATTGACATTAAACTTTTTTGGTTATTCATTTTAAACTTTAAAGAAGGCCTGTCAGATTTTATGTGATCAATTAAGTCTCCTTTTAATTTTACTTTTGTCTTGAAAACCTTAGATTTTAAATATAATTCACCATCATATTTACTAGTTGAATCAGAGATTATAAAACCAATTTTAAGACTTTTTTTAATGTCCTCATTTATTGCACTAGTATCAACTGTAAGTTTTAAAGAAATTGGTTTATCTGAAAATAAATAGTTTAATTTATTAAATATAATCTTTTGAGAATCTGAAATAGTTACATTTTTGTGTTCACAACAATAATTTATTGTTACTGTAATAATTAGTAGACAAATAAACATTGTCAGAATTGTTTTCATTTTCATAATGTAAAAAAATTACCCTAAATTAATTTAAAAATCAACTGTAATAATACTATTTTTGATTACAAATTTTAAGTCATTATAAAAATTATGAAACCAACTTTGTTAATTCTTGCTGCTGGAATGGGCAGTAGATACGGTGGTCTTAAACAAATAGATGGAATTGGCCCTAATCAAGAGCCTATTATTGAATACTCCATATACGATGCTATAAAAGCTGGTTTTGGAAAAATAGTATTTGTTATCCGTGAGGAATTTGATGCTGCTTTTAGAGAAATATTTGATGCTTTTAACGATAGAATTTCGATCCAATATGTGTATCAACCAGTCAATGTGAAGGTAGATGGATTAAATTTAGTAGAAAGAACTAAACCCTGGGGAACTTCTCATGCTGTGTTGGTGGCAAAAGATGTAATTAACGAACCGTTTGCGGTAATTAATGCCGATGATTATTATGGTGCCAATTCTTTTAAAAAAATGGTTGAATTTCTATTAAATGATTGCTCTGAAACTAAAATGTCTATGATTGGCTACATTCTAGAAAATACCCTTTCTGAAAATGGAACAGTAAATCGAGGTGTTTGTATCGTTGACCAAAATCAAAATTTAATTGAAGTTAATGAAAGAATAAAGTTAGGTAGGCAAAATGGTAAAGTAGCGTATAATATTGGTTCTGATGATCCTATTGGAGAAGTTGATCCTAAATCATTTGTATCCATGAACTACTGGGGCTTTCACCCATCTATTTTTAAAGAAATAGAGAAAGGGTTATATAAATTTATGAAGGAAAATGCTGACCATCCTACCGCTGAGTACTATATTCCTGACATAGTAACTACTAAAATACAATCCAAAGAAATAGCTTTTTCTGTTATACCAACTAACGACAACTGGTTTGGAGTCACCTATAAAGAAGATAAGCAAATGGCTATAGACACTTTAAATAAGCATATTGAAAACGGTGTTTATCCAATGAAGTTGTGGAGCTAAGATTCGCTCAAACCATCTTATCAAAATTTAAAATTAATGACATTATTATTTCAGTTAATCAAAATAAAACTGGATTAATTAACCAAACATTTGAGCTGTCTACTCAAAAAAATAAATACCTTCTTCAGGAAATAAATACTAAAATTTTTCCTAACTATCAACTAGGATTACAAAATATTATTCTAATAAAAGAATGGTTAAAAAAAACCAACTACTCCTATGAGTTTCCTTCACCAATATTAAATCAATATATAGAATTTGACCATAAAATTTGGAGACTGCTGCCCTTTGTGAACAACAGTAGATCTATAAATAAAATATCAAATATAAATGAAGTAAAGGAATCTGTTAAATGCTTAGCTGAATTTTATAATTATTTAAAAGGATTTCCTGCTGAAAAATTAAATATCACTATACCAAACTTTCATAGTGGAAAGCATAAAATATTATCCTTTCGAAAGGCTTTAAAAACCGCCAATGATGATAGAAAAAAAATGCTAAAAAATTAATTTTTGAAATAAAAGAAAACTTGAAAATATTAATAGAATGGGATGAAATTTGTATGACGCTTCCAAAGCGTGTAGTTCATTACGATACAAAGATGAATAATTTTCTTTTTGAAAAGAAGACTAATAAGATAGTTGCACTTATAGATTTAGATACACTAATGCCGGGATGTATTCTTTCAGATATAGGTGATGTGATTCGCACTTACAGTAATTCAGTGGGTGAGGAATATAAAGACATTTCAAAAGTTATTTGCAATAAAACTATTGTGTGTGGTATTTTAGATAGTTTTAAGAAATTATGCAAATTAGAAGAGTTGGAAAAACAAAACTTATTTTTTGGAGGAACAGCTTATTCCATTTATGCTTTGGAACTGGACAACCATGACCAAGACCATAGACTTTGAAGGCGTTAACAAATGGGATTATATAATTCCAATGGTAAGATATTCTGGAAAAACAACAATGATTAAAGAAGCTATGGCAAAAAACTAAAAAAGACAAGAATAAAAGGATTTAAATCAAATAACAAATCATGGACAAAAAATGCTGAACAATTTCTAAAAAGCAATAAGAGCTACATCTCCAAAATAGACGAAAACACAAAAATGGAATTTGAAAAGTTTATTGACGACTGCAAAAACAACAACATTGATTTAAAGTTAATTTATAATCCTGAATTTATTGATGGGCAAAAAAAAATAATTAATAAAGATTTAACTATCAAGCTTTTTAATGGAATAGCAATAAATAAAGATATAAAGTTTTATGATTTTTCAAACCATAAGATTTGCAATGAAAAACCAAATTTTTACAATACGGAGCACCTAAACTCTAAGGGAAGTAGCATATTTACAAATATTTTAATTGATAAAGTTATAAAAAACACAAAAATCAATAACTAATAAAATACATGTCAAGAAAGTAATTTTTTTTGAGGTTTAAATGACGAAACGAATAGCATAAAATTATTTACACCTACAATAATTATTATTAGACTTCTGCATCTTTAGTTCCGGAAAAATTAAAAAATTGGGAGGGCTATAAATAGGAAATTAAAGAATATAATGTGTCTTGCATAAAATTAGACGATTTCATTATTCAAAGCAATATTGATGCAATTGATTTAATTAAAATTGATATAGAAATGCATGAACCAGAAGTTATGGAGGGTTTAAAAGCAATTATTTTTTAATAAAAAGAGATGTTTTAAAGGTTATATTTCATCTTAAATCATCGTTTAATTTAAAAAAATCATTATTTTAACAGAAATAATAACGGTATGGACAGAGGAAAAAAACTTAAAAAATGACAAACATAGCTATTGTAGGTTTTGGTTATTGGGGAAAAAACTTAGTTAGAAACTTCAATTCACTTGATAGTTGTGAGGTTATCTATGTTTGTGAAAAAGACACTCCTTCAGGTAAAAAATGTTTAAAACTTTATCCCAACATAACCGTTGTCTCAGATTATGATATTTTACTGAAAGATGATACCCTGCATGCTATTGTAATTGCCACTCCTGTGAACACACATTATTACCTTGCAAAAGCTGCCCTAAGTAATGGTAAACATGTATTGGTTGAGAAACCATTGACAGACTCTTTTTCAGATGCACAAGAACTGAAAATATTAGCACAAGAAAAACGTAAAATTTTAATGTGTGATTTTACTTTTTTGTATACAGGTGCAGTTAGGTATTTAAAAGAGCAGATAGAAAAAGATAACTATGGAAATATAAAATACATAGATTCTACACGAATTAACTTAGGGCTTTTTCAGCACGATGTTAATGTGCTTTGGGATTTAGCGCCTCATGATATATCCATATGCACCTGGTTGCTAAACAAAAAGCCTGTTTCTTTACAGGCCACAGGAATAAGCCACACAGGAAACGATATAGAAAATATTGCTTTTCTTACTCTAAAATATGACAATAACTTAATCATACATTTTAATTGTTCTTGGGTTTCTCCAGTAAAAATTCGTAAAATGTTAATAGGTGGTGATAAAAAAATGGTTTTATTCAATGATATGGAGCCATCAGAAAAGATCAAAGTGTACGATACTGGGTTTAATGTTTCTTGTAACGATGATGAAAAAAAAATAAATGCTGATTATCGCGTAGGTGATATTTATGTCCCAAAAATAACAAATACAGAAGCTTTATCATTAATGGCGATTGACTTCATAAACTCCATAAAAACTGGAAATCCACCTGCTGCTAATGCTAAATTGGCGGTTGATGTGGTAGAAATCTTAGAATGTGCTCAGGAATCAATCAAATCCAAAGGCAAAGAAGTCAAATTAACTTAATAATGAAATTAGCAACGATAGATTCTCCAAAAAAAAGCTTAAACAAAGTAGAGGTTGGAATTGGCGTAAAAATATATGACTTCGTTAATGCATACAATTGTAAAATTGATGATGGATCCACAATTGGGACTTTTGTTGAAATTCAAAAAAATTCATTCATAGGAAAAAATTGTAAAATTTCTAGCCACACTTTCATTTGTGAGGGTGTTACTATTGAAGATTATGTTTTCATTGGTCATAATGTGTCATTTATAAATGACATGTTTCCAAAAGCTGTTAATGAAGATGGTAGCATGCAAACAGATAAGGACTGGGAACTTAAAACCACATTAGTAAAAAAAAGAGCAAGTATTGGAACTAGTGCTACTATTTTAGGTGGTGTAATCATTGGAGAAAATTCATTTGTTGGAGCAGGCTCTGTAGTAACCAAGGATGTACCACCAAATGTTATAGTTGCTGGAAATCCAGCCAGAATTATAAAAAAACTAAAATGATCAAAACTATAAACTGTTTAGACCTTAAAGGTCAACACGCGCAGATAAAGGATGAAATCTTTGAGGCCTTTGAAAAAGTATATGCTAAAACAGCATTTTCTGGAGGACCATTTGTTCAAGAATTCGAAGAAAATTTTGCAAAATTTATTGGGACTAAGTATGCCATAGGTGTCTCAAGTGGAACAACTGCATTGCATTTATCTATGTTAGCTTTGGGAATAGGCCCAGGAGATGAGGTAATTATGCCTGCTAATACTTTTATAGCTACCCCTTGGGGTCCTTCTCATGCTGGAGCAACACCCGTTTTTGTGGATTGTGATGCTAAAACATGGCAAATAGATGCATCAAAAATTGAAGATGCAATTACTTCAAAAACCAAAGCTATAATTGGCGTTCATTTATATGGACAACCTTTTGACATAGATGCTGTAAAAGAAATTTGTGATAGGTATAATCTTTTTTTAATTGAAGATGCTGCACAAGCTCATGGAGCTAAATATAAAGGAACCACCGTAGGCACTTTTGGTGAAATGGCCTGTTATAGTTTCTATCCTGGAAAAAACTTAGGTGCATGTGGAGAAGGTGGAGGCATAACCACAAATAGTGAAAAAATTAAAGATCATTTACATTCACTGAGAAACCACGGATGTAAAGAACGATATTATCATGACGAAATTGGGTACAATTACAGAATGGGAGGATTGGAAGGTGCATCATTGAATGTTAAATTAAAATATATTGAAGGCTGGAACCAAAAAAGACAAGAAATAGCAAAAAGATATTTAACAGAAATTGATAATCCAAAAATTCAAATGCAACATCAACCAGAATGGTCAAAGTCGGTATATCATTTATTTGTTGTAATTCCAGAAAATAAAATTGATTTTGAAAATCACTTGAAGCGAAGTGGTATTAATCCAGCTTACCACTACCCTGTGCCTTGTCATCTACAAAAAGCATATGAGAATTTGGGTTATAAAAAAAGAGATTTTCCAAATGCAGAGCAATTAGCAGAAAACTGTATTAGTTTACCCATGTATGCAGAATTAAAAGAAAACGAAATTGATAAGGTTATTACTGTCATAAATAAATATAAATAATGAACTTTATATTTATTGGTGGAACATACAGGGGAAAAAAGGTAATTGAAAGCTTATTGAAAAATGATAAAATCCCTGATTACATTTTCATTCTAAAAGAAGATGACCATGAAACTAAAAAATATTCTGAAGACATAAAATCTATTGCAAATACCAATAACATACCATTTAAAATAAAAAAGAAATTATCAAAAGAAGACGAAAATATTTTTCAAGAAAAAAAACGTGATTTTGCTATTATATGTGGATGGAGAACAATAATTAACTTTGATTTAAACAAATATTTTAAGCTTGGGTTATTAGCGGCCCATGATTCATTACTTCCAAAATACAGAGGTTTTGCTCCTATTAATTGGGCAATAATAAACGGGGAAAGCAAGACAGGAGTAACACTTTTTCAAATCAACAATGGTGAAGTTGATTCAGGAAAAATTATAGATAAAGAGGAAATAAATATTTTACATGACGAAAATGCAGTAGAGGTATATGAAAAAATAACTGTTGCTACTATAAAACTAATTAATAATTTTCTGAAAAATTACATTAACTCCAGTTATACACTTAAAGAACAAAATCATGAAAATGCCACATACACTTGTAAACGAATTCCAAATGATGGATTAATAAACTGGAATAAATCTTCTACAGAAATCTATAATTTAATCAGAGCTTTATCACCTCCATACCCATGTGCATACACAAAATACAAAAAGGAGAAACTCTTTGTTAGAAGAGCTCAAATTGGAGACTATAATGAGAGAAATTATATTGGAAGAATTGTAGGAAGAGTTATAAATATTGACGAATTTGGTGTTGAAATACTATGTGGTAGGGGGACAATTAAACTAACTGAATGTGAATTTAATAATAGAATTGTTAAACCCAACGAAATAATAAAATCAATTAAAATCACTTTTTAACAACTCAAAAAATGGAAAACAAAACTATTTTGACTTTTGATATGGAATGGGTTCCTGACTTTATGATTAATCATGTTGTAGATATTCTTAAAAAATATAAAGTTAAGTCAACATGGTTTGTTACTCATAACACCAAAGTTCTAAAAGAAATGAGAAGTTTTCCGGATTTATTTGAGCTAGGAATACATCCAAATTTCCTACCAAATTCTACACAAGGTAAAAATGTAGAAGAGGTTCTTAAATATTGTTATGAAATTGTTCCCGAGGCTATATCTATGAGATCGCATTGTCTTTATCAACATACGCCGCTGATTGCAAAACTAATAAAAGATAGAAAAATTAAAATCTGTTCAAATATTATTATGCCTTTTACAAAAAATCTATCATGCTTCAATTTTTTTTGGGATAAAGAAAATATTTTGCAAGTTCCAATTTTCTGGGAAGATGACGTATGTTTAGAAATCCCAAATTATAAATTTACAGATTATACATTTTTAAAAGTCAATGGGCTAAAGGTATATAATTTTCATCCCCACCTTGTTTATTTGAACTCTAATAATAAAAAAACAAATGATAATATTAAAAAGAGATATTCAAATTATACAGAAATTAAAAAAGCTCATCTAGAAGATCAAATCAACAAATTAGATGGTATTGGTAAATTCTTTGATTATTTAGTTAAGTATATAAGCAAAGATAAAAGTCATTTTATGAAAGATTTATTGTAGTATTTGAATACTTTAAATCAATTGGGCTTATTAAATCTAATGATAATGTCATAAAATTATTTTGAATTAAAATAAAAGTATTTGGAAAAATCTGAAAAAATAGAAACACAAAAAGTTCAAGATGAAAACATAATTGAATGGTGTAATTTGATAGAAAATTCAAATAACGGAACAATTTTTGACCACCCAAGTTTTATCAGTTATCATAAAAATAAATTTAGAATTGAAAGATTATTATTTAAAAAAAATAAATCGGTAATAGCTGGTATATCATTTGATTTAAATTTACTTGAAAAAGAGAAGATACTTAAATCTCCTTTTGGGGCTAGCTATGGCGGAATAATCTTTTTAACTAAATGTAAACTATTGACTTATATCGAGGTTTACAAATCATTAATTGATTATTCTAAAGATATAGGAGTTAAAAAAATATATTTTACGCAAATCCCTGATTCTTATACATTTGAAAAACAAAATTACAATTCTTTTGCTCTAAAATTAAACAATTTTGTTCTAGATAAATCTCTTTTAACAATGGGAACAGAACTCTTTAATTTTGATGATTCTAAAGTGTCTAGACGAAAAAAAAGATACATAAAAAAACATGAAAAAGAAGGGATAATTGAGAACAAGGAAGTAGATTACTCTGAATTAGAAAAATTTTATTTAATTTTAAAACATAACAGAAATAAATTTAATGTTGTGCCAACTCACACTCTTGATGAATTAAAAGAAATATTTAATAGTAATAATAAAAATGTAAAACTTTACCTTTCTTACGTTAATAAAAAAATTGCATCAGGAGCTTTAGTTTTTCACTTAACAGATAAACTTGCTAATGTTTTTTATTTATGTCATGATGAAGAATTTGAAAAATTCAGACCCTCTCTTAGCCTTGCCTTGTTCATTCAAAAAAAATATATAACTTTTGGCTTTGAATATTTAGATTTTGGGCCTTCAAGCTTTGATGACTTCTCATTAAATATAGGTGGTATTAAATTTAAAGAAGACATAGGATGTGTAGGATTTTGTAGAGACAGTTGGATAAAAAAATTATAAAATGTATGGTATTATATTATGTATTGATGACAAATCAAAAATTTCGGAGTTTCTTGTAAATAAATTCAAAAAAAACAAAAACTTTAAAATATTAAAAATATGTAACTCAATTAATGACATTAATAATTTAAATAATGGAGAAAAAAACATCTTTATTTTAATAGATTTTCCTTATTTAATTTCTAAAAACTTATTAGAAAATAATATATTCATAAATTGTCACGGTAGTTTACTTCCAGATTACAGAGGCCACCACGCCACTGGCTGGGCATTTATTAACATGAATGAATATATCGGATATACCATTCATTTAATTGAAGAAAAATTCGATTCTGGAAAAATTCTTTTTCAAGATAAGTTTAAAATTAAGGAAAGTGACACTTTCAATACACTTAAAAATAAAATTATATTGAGTATTCAGGAAAACTACGATAAAGTTGTTTTAAATTTTATGAGAGGCAAGATAAAACCAAAAACTCAAAAATCTAAATTCCCAATTTACGTAACAAAGAGAAATCTCAGGGACTGTTATATTGAATGGGATAACAGCGCTAAATACATAGAAAATTTTATTAGAAGCGTTTCATTTCCATCTGCCCCAGGTGCTTTCACTATTTACAAAGACAAAAAAATAATAATTAATAAAGTTGAAATTTATAATTCTCAAGATTATGTAGAAACTCCAGGACATATACTTTTAATAGATGAAAAAGGAGTACTTGTTAAAGTTAAAGATAAAGCTGTATGGATTATAGAAGTTATAATTGAAAATAAAATACATATGGCCAATGAAATTTTCAATACAATCGGGCATAGATTAGGAATTGATCTAGTAAACGAAAAATTAATACAGTTAAAAATAAAATGAAAAAAGATTGGGTCGAATATTACTCATTAAGATCAAAAAAATTTAATAATAGAAACGATGTTGCTGAAATTAACCTTGGTACAAAGTTTAAAACAAGAAATTTTTTGATAAATGAAAAAAAGAGATTATTGAACGTATTACAGCCTAAAGAAAAATCAACCTTGTATGATTTTGGTTGCAATGTTGGGGTGATTTCAGAATTACTTTCAAATAAATTTGAAACGATTATAGGCCTAGATTTATCAGAAGATTGTTTAAAATTAGCTTCTGAAGCAATACAAAATGGTAAATTTTATTGTTGTGACTTAGAAAAATTGGACCCTAAAATAGTCAATAACCTAAAATATGGAATATGTTATGGAGTTTTACATTATTTAAAAGACATAAAAGTTTGTATTAAATTCATAAAAAAATTATCTGAACTTTCACAACCTGGTGCTAAAATAATCTTTTCGCGTATACCAAATTTAAAGCATAAAAAAAATTATCTAAAATTCAAAAAAATTAAAGAATCAGAAAACACATGGATTTTTTATGACCCAAACTTTTTTATCGAAAATTTTAGTGATCATTATCATGTTATTCCTATTCTGCCAATAGAAAGCATTTCATACCCATTTCTAGCCTTTTTTGAATTAATATTAATAAAAAAATGAAATTAGTTTCAATAATTGTATGTTTCTATAATGAAATAGAAAACATTTCTGAATGCCATCATAAAATTTCACAATTAATAAAACAAAATAAAGATTTTGAATTTGAAATAATTTTTATTAATGATGGCTCAACAGACCAAACTACAAAAAGGATTAAAGATTTTCAACATCTCAAAAATTCAAAACTAATTGAATTTACTAGAAATTTTGGAGCCAAAAATGCATTATTAGCAGGGATAATTCATTCAAGAGGTGATTATTTATTTCCTTTTCCAGCTGATTGCCAAGAACCAAATTATTTATTTAACAATGCGCTCGATATTATAAGAAAAAATAATAATACTGATTTAATTTTTGGAATTAGAAAATCAAGAAAAGATCCACCTATTTCAAAAGTATTTTCAAATTTATATTCTCTACTCATGAGAAGATTTGCAATTGATAACTATCCAAAAAAAGGGCTAGATAGTTTTTTTATTTCACGGAAATTAATAGACATAATTAATAAGAATAATGAAATCAACATTCAATCATTTTTAATTTGGACAGGGTTTGAATATGAAATTGTATTTTATGAGAAAGAATTGAGAAAAAAAGGTAAGTCAAAGTGGTCCATTAGCAAAAAAGTTAATTACTTAATTGATAATTTTGTTTCATTTTCAACTGCTCCACTAAAATTCATTACCATAAGCGGTTTAATAATGTTAATTTCTGGAACCTTAATCTCATTTTACACTATTTATCTTAAATTATTCACACAAGATGTTCCTCAAGGATGGACAACTTTAATTTCTGTTTTATTGATTGGTTTTGGAATGACAAATTTTTTTATTGGAATAATTTCTTTTTATTTGGTAAAAATGTATAAAGATTCGAAAGGTAGAGACATGTATATGATAAAAGAAACTTATGACTTATAGTTTTTTAGAAATGATTTGTAAATAAACCTTCTATATGAACTTTCAACTTTTTTTATACTCTTTTTTTTATGCATTAGCAAATGTTGCAGGTGCGGCATTAATTAAAAAAGAAATTAAACTAATAGGCAACTTAAGTAGTATAGATGATTATTTAAAGTTACTTTTTAAATGGAGAGTAGTTTTGGGATTTATAATTATTTTTGTAAGTGCATTAATTCTTTTTAAAGCATTGTCAATTTTTGATTTTTCAAAAATAATTCCTTTATCAATTGGCATTAACTTTTTATTGACAGCAATTCTTGGAGTTTTTATTTTTGATGAAATAATCAATTTTTATTCTTCAGTTGGAATGCTAATTATTATAATTGGAATTGTAGTTTTAACATTAAATTAATTTTAAATATCTTGAGTAAAGTATCTAATTCTAAAATTTTAGTGACAGGTGGAGCAGGTTTCGTAGGTTCACATTTGACAGATTCACTGCTATTTAATGGACAGAAGGTTATTGTATTAGATAATCTTATTAACGGAAAATTAGATAATCTAATAAATGCAAAAAAACATGATAATTTTAAATTTATAAAGGGTGATATTTTAAATATTTCAACTTGCAATGAAGCAATGAAAGGGGTCGATTTTGTTTACCATTTGGCTTGTTTGGGAGTTAGGCATTCCATTCATAGTCCAAAGGAAAATCATAATGTTAATGCTACTGGCACACTAAATATCTTAGAGGCAGCAAGAAAAAATAATATTAAAAAGTTCTTCTATATTTCAACTTCTGAGATTTATGGCAAAACAGTAAGTTTTCCAATCACAGAACAGACACCTACAGTACCAATTACTGTTTATGGCTCAAGTAAATTGGCTGGAGAACATTACACTAATTCCTATAATGAATGTTACGGATTAGACACAACAGTCCTAAGAATTTTTAATAACTATGGTCCAAGAGCTCACTATGAGGGTGATAGTGGAGAGATCATTCCAAGGTCTATAGTAAAAATAATTTACGGAGAATCACCTGTAATTTTTGGAGATGGATCGGTGACTAGAGATTTCTTTTATGTAAAAGATACAGCTAAGGTGCTTACTTCATTGATGGGATATGGAAATGAAATTACAGGCAAGACTTTCAATTTAGGAACTGGGATAGAGTACACTATGAAGTACTTATTAGAGACTTTGATTGAATTAATGCCTGAATATAAAGTAAATATTGAGTATCTACCAGACAGACCTGCTGATGTGCCAAGGTTGTGGGTAGATTCCAAATTAATTAGATCCTTAGTTGAAATAAAAGATGAAAAACCATTTGAGGAAGGTTTGAAAGAAACGATTGCTTTTTATAAAACGCTAAGTGAATCAAGAGCATTAAACAAAGAGATTAAACTTTATAATTGGGAGAAATAATGAAGATTCCAATAGCTAAGCCATATTTAGATGAAGCAGAAGCGCAAGCTGCTTATGACACTGTATTAAGTGGATGGGTGACACAAGGTCCAAAGGTTGCCGAATTTGAAGACAAATTTGCAAAATATGTAGGTTCAAAATACGCAGTTGCAGTTTCAAATTGCACAACTGCTTTACACCTAAGTATGATTGTTGCTGGCATCAAAGAAGGTGATGAAGTTATTTGCCCTTCAATGTCTTACATAGCTACAGCAAATTGCATTACCTACGTTGGCGCTAATCCAGTTTTTGCAGAAGTTAACTCAGATTATAATTTAGACATTAATGATGTTGAAAAAAGAATTACTGCGAAGACAAAGGCTATACTTTTAGTACACCAAATGGGGATGCCAGCCGATATTGACACTTTTCAAAAACTATGTAAAGACAAAGGCCTTATTCTTATAGAAGATGCTGCTTGTGCCATAGGATCTGAATATAAAGGAAGAAAAATTGGCTCTCATTCCGACTTGGTATGTTTCTCTTTTCACCCAAGAAAAGTCATCACAACAGGAGACGGAGGTATGATTTCTACTTCTAATAAACGATTTAATGATAGGTTGAAAATACTTCGAAAACATGCTATGTCTATAAGTGATCACGATAGACATAAGAGTAAAGAGATTTTATTTGAAGACCATTTAGAAGTTGGTTATAATTATAGAATGACTGACATCCAAGCTGCAGTAGGAATTGAACAATTAAAAAAATTAGATAAAATAATTTTTGAAAGAAGAAAAATTGCTGAGAAATATATAGAAGCATTTAAAGATATTGATTGCATTAGACTTCCTATAGAAAAAGAGGGTTATAAATCTAATTATCAATCTTTTTCAATTTATCTAAAGCAAATCTGTCCTATTAAAAGAAATGAAATAATGCAAAAATTGGTTGAGAAAGGGATTTCTACAAGAAGAGGAATTATGACTTCACATCAAGAAACGGCATATAAATATAGAAATGAGATATTACCTATTAGTGAAGATTTAAGGGACAATAGTATTATAATTCCACTGTACTGTAGTATGACAGAAAATGAAATAAATTATGTAGTTACATATATTAAAGCTCTTTTTTAATAAAATTTTACACAAATATAGTAATGTATCTTTTATTATGATTTTAAATGGGAATTCGTCATTTTATTATTGAACCTCTATATTCTGCTTTTCCCTGATTTTCTCGGAGAACCATAAAAAAACAATAATTATAATTCGTAATCTCAAATTTTAGGAGGGTTATTCACCGACCAAATAAGGGCTACTTATTATTAATACTTTCTTCTAGATTTTTTGGAGCCCATATACTGCAGTATGCATTATTTTTTATCAAAAAATATTCTCTCTCCTTAAGAAAATTTGCGATCATGACTTCTCCTTTATCACCAAACACTTTTTCCTTAGTATTGTATATAATTGGTAAACTTTTTAATTCTTTCAATTTTTTAATAAGTGCATCAGCATTCAAAGAATGAATCCAAAAAGGGTAAAAGGCAGGTTTTTTTTCGGAAAGGTAATAGAGTAATGGTTGATGACCATAAACGTAGAGGCTCTCTTGTTTCAGGAGATTTAAATCCAGACTATTTTCAATAATTTTAGCATTTCTGTAGTTGGTTAATATACCCATCATTTTGGGGTGGTTAATTTTATCTAAACAACTAGACCTTGCTGTTAACCCAGAACTTACATGATAAACATACCCAAACCTTGTTAAAACACAAAGACCTAAAATCAAATAAAGCGACCCAACAAGTCCCTTTCTAATTCCTTTAAAAATATTATTCTTTTGGATGTTTTTAAAGTCAAATACATAGATTGTAGTAATAGGAATTAATAATATGCAGCCGAAGCAAAACTTTAGAAATAATCCCGTATCGGAACCAAAAACTTGTGCTAATCCACATAAAATAATACTTAAGATTAAATTTCTATGCTCTTTCTTATGACGAAAGGCTAATAAAACTGGAAAAAAAACAAAAAGAGGGACTAAAAATTTTAAACTACTACCATAACCAAAAGCTTTATTGGAACTAATACCTGGATCTAAAAAACTAAAGTAACCCAAGATAATGATCGAAAAACAACCAAATAATAAAATAATTTTATTATTTGATTTACTTTTTACTTTTTGATATAGATAGAAAAGGACATAAAGCCCAATTAATCCAAGGCTAAAGATTATAAATTCAGTAAAATATTTATAAAAAATATTAAATGAACTACCACCTACATGAGGACTAATAGTTATATAAGAATAAATGAGAGAAAACAAATCCAAATCAAGTAAAGCGGCGTACAGAAAATATATTAGAACAAAACCAAAAATAAAGGTGAAAAAATAAAGGAATTTGCTTTTAATGGAGCTAATATTGCCAGTATTAAAATAAAGAACCCCAATGACAATAGCTGAAGCAGAAGGGAATCTACATAAAGACGCTGCAGCAACTGAACCGCCACAAAGTAAAGCTAACAAAATCTGTTTAGTTTTTAAGCAGTATAAAATAAGCATAATGCTTAGGGAAAGAAAAAACCAAGACGCGATATCGTAGCTAAAGACAAAGGGAGTGTATCTAGTAACAAAAACTTCTCCAAAAAACAACCCAAATAAAATATATTGACGATCTTTAAAATGAAATTTTAAAATAATATAGCTAACAATTAAAGACCCATATAGAAAAATCAGGTATAAAATTTTAAAAGCAATCAGCCCCATTTTTGGAAACAATAAATACCAACAATGACCAATATAGTTTGTCAAAATCATCATGTAGAAGACATTTCCGCTATCGACAATAAGATTTTTAAAATATATATAATTCGTACAGTGAAAACCAACATCAGTTAAATCACCGCCTTGAAATAAGAAGAATAATGGGTAGACCACTATAAGAACAAGTAAAATTTTTATCTTCACGCTTTTGTAATTAAAACAAAGATAACAAATTGAAGACCATAACTGAAGAGCTTATTAGCCCTAAAAAAAATCTTTTGGATGTCAACCTAAAAGAAATATGGAGATATAGAGATTTAATTCTTCTTTTTGTGAAAAGAGACTTTGTCGCCGTCTATAAACAAACCGTTTTAGGTCCACTATGGTTTGTAATTCAGCCCATTTTCACAACCCTTATTTTTACAGTTATTTTTGGCCAACTGGCCTCAATACCAACAGACGGTCTGCCTCAAGTCTTATTTTATATGTGCGGAATCTCTACTTGGAATTATTTTTCTGAATGTTTTACAAAAACATCAAACACTTTCGTAAGTAATGCAAATATTTTTGGTAAGGTTTATTTTCCCAGATTGGTTTTACCAATTTCTACAGTTATTTCTTGCCTTTTAAAGTTTTTCATTCAGTTTTCTCTTTTTTTATTATTCTTGGTTTATTACATCTACATGGGTGCAAACGTTACTCCAAACGCTCACGTAATAGTATTTCCTTTCATTATATTAATTATGGCAGGTCTAGCCTTAGGTTTAGGGATAATTATATCTTCTTTAACTACTAAATACAGAGACTTTCAATTTCTTGTTGTCTTTGGAGTTCAGCTCTTAATGTATGCAACCCCAATAGTTTATCCACTGTCATTAGCAAAAGAGAAATTAGGGGATTATTATTGGATTGCTAAGTTAAACCCAATGAGTTCCATAGTGGAAGCAACTAAGTATGCCTTTTTAGGTCAAGGAGAATTCAGTTGGGCACATATTTTTTATAGTTTTTCAGTAATGCTAATATTATTGTTTATTGGAGTACTGGTTTTTAATAAGGTAGAACAAAATTTTATGGACACTGTATGAGTTGGATGTTAAAAATAGAAAATGTTTCTAAAATGTACCGACTTGGAATGATTGATTCTTCTACTATTCAAGATGATTTAAAGGCTTTTTATTATAAACTAAGAGGAAAAGAAAACCCTTTTTTAAAAATAGGAGAAGAAAACAAAAGAGATGCAGCAGGAGGTGACTATGTCTGGGCTTTAAAAAATATTAATTTAGAAATAGAAAAAGGAGAAATATTAGGAATCGTTGGTAAAAATGGAGCTGGAAAGTCTACTCTTTTAAAACTACTCTCTAAAGTCACCAAGCCAAGCGAGGGCACTATCCGAAGTCGTGGGAGAATAGCAAGCCTACTAGAAGTTGGTACGGGGTTTCACTCAGAATTATCGGGTAGGGACAACATATACCTAAATGGTGCCATCTTAGGAATGTCCAAAAGGGAAATCACCTCAAAATTAGATGAAATAATAGATTTCTCAGGGTGTGGAAGATATATAGATACCCCCGTTAAGAGATACTCCTCCGGAATGTATGTAAGGTTAGCATTCGCAGTTGCAGCTCACTTAGATCCTGAAATTTTGGTAGTAGATGAAGTTTTAGCTGTTGGAGATGTGGAGTTTCAAAAGAAAGCAATTGGCAAAATGAAACACATTTCAAGAGAAGGTGGCAGAACAGTGCTTTTTGTAAGCCATAATTTAAAATCAATAAAATCTCTTTGTTCAAAAGCCATTTTATTAAAAAACGGAATGTTAGACTTTTATGGAAGCACATCAGAAACAATAGATAAATATCTTGAGTTGGATATTAAGAAAAATAATTTTTTAGAGAAAGAAACAGGCAATGAAAAGTTCAAATTCAATTATATTGGTTTTAAGTCTAAAAAGAAATCCTTTGTAAAACCAATAATTAGAACAGAAGCTACAGAGCTTGTGTTAGATTATGAAAATAAAACAGATTCTAATAATATACACTTTACTATAAAAATTAAAGGTGTAGATGATAACATATTTTTAACAACTGTTTCTCCCGAAAAAATAATTAAAAACAAAGGAAAAGTGAGCATGAATATTCCTAGTGGATATTTTAATGAGGGTGAGTTTCTTTTAGATGTTTATGTCATAAAAAATAAAAACAGTGCCATTTGCGTTTTAGAAAATATAATAGGATTCACTATTGTTCCTGAAGAAATTGATTTAGGAGTTTATTCTGGAGTTGAAAAAGGATATTCGAGACAAGAAATGCAATGGGAAGAGGGCAAATAATATGATACCAGTTACAAAATCTTTTATTCCACCACTTTCTGAGTACTCTAAAATTCTAAGCCGTGCTTTTGATAAGGAATGGCTTACGAACAGAGGACATTTAGTTGAAGAATTGGAAAGTAAAATCTCGAGTTTATTAGCTCTTGAAAACACCAAATTAATCTGCATGAATAATGGAACAGTTCCACTTCAAATTGCACTAAAAGTTTTGGGTAATGAAGGTGAAGTAATCACTACTCCTTTTAGCTATGTTGCCACAACAGCAGCTATCGTATGGGAAAATTGTAAACCAGTATTTATCGATATACACCCTGAACACTTAACCATTGATGAAACCAAAATTGAAGCAGCTATTACAACTAAGACAACATGTATTTTAGCCACACACGTTTTTGGAAACCCTTGTAATATTGAAGAAATCGAGAGAATTGCAAAAAAACACAAACTAAAGGTAATCTATGATGCGGCACATTGTTTTGGGGTAAAATACAATGGTAAAAGTATTTTTGAATACGGAGATATTTCTACTTGTAGTTTTCATGCAACCAAAATATTTCACACAGGTGAAGGAGGGGCAATATTTTGTTCAGATAAGGTTCTTTATAAAAAACTTTATTACAGTCACAACTTTGGCCATAATGGAGAATACGAATACCATGGTCTAGGCATCAATGGTAAAATGAGTGAACTAAATGCCGCCATGGGACTAACAGTATTGCCATATTTCAAAGAAATAGTCTCAAAGAGAAAATTTCTCGTTGATTTTTATAATGAGAATCTAGATAAGTCCTTTGCTAAAACTATTAAATTAAGAGCAACAACCGTCTGGAACTTTTCTTATTTCCCATTGTTATTTAATACTCCTAACGACCTTCTGAAAGTAATTAATATTCTAAAAAGTCAAAAGATTTTTCCTAGAAGATATTTTTATCCATCTCTAAGCAAATTACCGTATGTTGATTATAAATTGCTTGAAAATGCTGAAAACGTTTCAAATAACGTATTATGTTTACCTTTATTCCACTCATTAGGAATTAGTAATGTTACTGAAATTTGTAATTTGATTAATAATAAATGAATTCGTTTCTTACTAAAATAGAGCTCCAAAAAATTGGATTTAAACACTTAGGGGAAAACACAAAAATTAGTAGGTTAGCTAATTTTTATTCACCAAATAAAATATCAATTGGCAACAATGTAAGAATAGATGATTTTTGTATTTTATCTGGAAATATTACTTTAAAAAACAATATTCACATTTCTGCTTATTCAGCGCTCTATGGCAACACAGGAATTGTCTTAGAAAATAATACAGGCATTAGTTCAGGATGTGTATTGTTTTCTGAAACAGACGACTTTACCAGCTCTTCTTTAATTGGGTCTCAACACATGGAATCAAAAAGAAAAATAATTAAAGGGGAAATAATCTTAGAAGAACACTCTCAGCTTGGGACAAAATCGGTTGTTATGCCGGGCATAACCATTCAAGAAGGAGCAGTTACTGGCGCATTCACTTTTGTAAATCTAAATTTAAACCCATGGTCGGTTTATGTTGGATCTCCTGCAAAATATTTAAAATCAAGACTACGTATAAAATAAAATCTTTTGAATCCACTATTATCAATTCTTTGTATTACATATAATCACGATAAATATATTGGAGAAGCAATTGATTCATGGCTACAGCAAAAAATAGATTTCAAAATAGAAATTATCATTGGAGATGATTGTAGTACGGACAACACCGTTCTAGAGATAAAAAAATATTTAAAGAGCAATAACCATATTAAATTAATTGAAAGAAGTAAGAATATAGGATTTATGAATAATTTTATTGATACCTATAAAAAATGTAACGGAAAATATATTGCAATTTGTGAAGGAGATGATTATTGGATAGACAACAACAAACTGCAAATGCAGGTAGATTTTTTAGAAAACAACAACGATTATGTTTTAACCCACACTAATGTTTACACTTTTAATAACAAAAAAATCCTATGTCAATTAAAACCAGATTCTCACAAATACGAAAATAATATTTACAATAAGAATGAAATTTCCACTTTAACAGCAGTTTTTAGAAACTTTAATATTGATTTTTCAGAAAAGTGGCTTCAATTTATGATGGCTGATTGGCCTCTTTGGATTAGCCTTTCTGAAAAAGGTCATTTTAAGTACTTTGGCGAGAAAACAGGGGTATACAGAATTAACCCCATTGGAATATGGCAAAACGGGTGGAAAGATAAAATTGGAAGCGATAGGTTGGTAAATGAAGTAGAGGTTTTGAAATATTTTTTAAAAAAAGGGACTAACAACAAGAAGGTTATTCAAAATGCAATTATTAATAGGTTAATAAAAGTTGCTAACTTTTCTAATAAATCAAAAGCATACAAGTTGAATTTCAACAAGTTAAATTTCAAATATGCTTTAAAAAGTGCAATATTATTTAAGGAAATTATGACTTCTTTTATATTATATCCTTTCGAAAAACTTTTATCTCGATGAATATCTTGCTAATCGTTTCTGATTTAGCTCTTGGTGGGGCTCAACAAGTAGTGATTAATTTAGCAAATGAACTTGTTAGACAGAATCATAATATTTGGATTTTTGATATTAAACCAGAAATTAGAAATAAGGGAATGTTAGAAAGGTTAAACCAAAAAACATACCTTATTTCGAAAAACTATAGTGAGGATAAATTATCATTTAAAGAGAAAATTGTTGATTATGTTTTTTATAAATTAAAAATAAAAACCGACAACAAAAAAAAACTATTTAATAAGCACGAACAAAATTTACAAAAGATATTATTAAACAATGAAGTTGATTATGTAAATTCTCATGTCTGTTGGGCAGATTTTTTTGTCTACGACAATTTAAAAAATCTCCATAAGAAATGGATAATATCTCTTCACGCTTCTTACAATGCACTTCTTAATTCAGACATTAACGTTGATAAGTATGGAGAAAAAGCGATAAAGACCTTAACTACAGCTAAAAAAATAATTTACCTACATAACGAAGGTATTTCGTTTTTGGAAAAAAGACTTGAAATAGAATTTCATAAAAAGAAAAAAATATATAATGGTATACCAAAAAACAAAAAATATAATGAATTCAATCGAAAAAAGTTTAATATAGAAAAAAATGATTTTGTTATTTTGTGTGGCTCAAGAGCATCTAAATTAAAAGGATGGTTTGAGCTTGCGGAAGCTGTGGTGAAGTTAAATAATCCAAAAATAAAGTTACTTTTTGCTGGTGACGGAGAAATACTAGATGATATTAAAATTAAATTCTCTAGTAATAAGACAAACATATTTTTTTTAGGGTTTCAAAAAAAAATTATAAACCTTATTTCTATTTCAGACGTTATTTGCCTTCCTTCTTATACTGAGGCATTACCAACTATTTTACTAGAATCTATTTTTTATAATAAACCTGTTATAGCAACTAATGTGGGTGAAACTGCTAGTATTTTAGAAAATAAAGAGGGAAAATGTGGTGTTTTAATTAATGCTAATAAAGGAAGAAAACTAGTAAAAGATCTTATGAATACAATTAATTCTTTCACATTAGATAATCTCACTTTTGACAAAAGAGCTTTTGATAAAGCAAAAGAGATTTTCTCATCTGAAAAAATGGTACAGAACTATTTAAATTACTTTAGTGAAAGTTGAAGAGAAAATATTATATCCAAAAACAATAATTAAAAGGCGGTTACCTAAAAATTATCTAGTTGGCAACAAAAAAAGTTTTCAGAATGAAATCTCAAGACAAATACCAGCGATTTCTATAAAAGCAATTTCTAATTGCTTCTTTGATTACGATGAGTATTTGTTTACCAAAAGAAAAATATTAGAAGAAAGTTACTTTAGAAGACGTTGGAGAAAAAACACATCTTTTTTTAGAAAGTTAAAAATTTTTCTTTCTCCTGTTTATAAAAAAGTTAAAAAGGTGGAGAATTCATTTTTTATAATTGACGCTTGGTCTACGGGTTATTTTCATTGGTTTGGAGATGTTATTCATAAATATTTCATGCTAAAAGAAAGTAATTACGAAGGCAAATTGCTACTTCCTGAAAAGTTTAAAGAAATTAATTTTGCTGTTGAGTCCTTAGAATTTTTTTCAATTCCCCACATTTTCATTAAAAAAAGGGAACTAGCCTATAGCAATAAACTTTATTTATTTCCGTATAAGTTAATATCTGGAAATTATGTTGAAAACACAACCTTAGCGATTAATAAAGTTGTAAATTTTCCAAAAGTAACACCAAAAAAAATAATTTATGTTTCTCGTAGTAAGGCTAAGTATAGAAAATTAGTAAATGAAGTCGAATTAATTAAAATATTTAAAAAAAATGGTGTTGAAATATATAATTTTGATAATATTTCTTTAACAGAGCAAATTAAAATAGCAAAGGAAACGAGAGTATTTATTTCCATACATGGAGCAGCACTTACGAATATGCTTTTTATGAACAAAAGCCAAAATATTTTAGAGATACGACATCCGGATTCAGAGATTCAAAACTGCTATTTTTCACTAGCCTCTGCTCTTAAGCATAATTATTTTTATTTTTTGGGGACACCAATAAATAAAGATTCTAACCCTCACGATGGAAATTTAAAAATAGATGTTGAATCATTTGAAAACCTTTTAAAAACAATCATATGATTTTATTTGTTGGTCACGATGCCTCATTAACAGGGGCCCCCAAAAGTTTATTACTAATAATAGCACACATAAGTGAAAATTATAATGAACCCATATCAATAATACTAAAAGAAGGCGGACCGCTTGAAGAAGAATATCGAAAATTAGGTAAGGTATTTACTTGGGAAAAAAAATGGTATCATGAAAAAAACATTATTAAAAGACTTAAAAACAGATTATTAAATAATAACAAGAGAAATCAAAATATAATTTTAAAATATTTATATAAAAATAAACCTAAAGTAATATTCAATAACACGGTTGTTAATGGAGTAATTTTAGAAAAGTTATCAAAATTAAATACTCCTGTTATAAGTCGAATACCAGAGCTGGAGACGGTAATGAAAATTTATCAAGTACGGTTTAATAGCACAAATAAAGTATTAAAATATAGTTCCAATTTTATAACCCCTTCACTTTCCGGTAAAAAAAACTTAATAGACAATTTTAATATAGCTCAAGATAAAATTGAGGTTGCCTACGGTACTATTTTAAAGAAATCAAATCTTTACGCAGTTAATAATGAAGCTGAGCTAAATAAAATAGGCATCCCTAAAGACAGTTTTGTGGTAGGGGCTTGTGGGGGCTTAGGTTGGAGAAAGGGAAGTGATTTATTTTTAAAAGTTGCTAAACACCTTAGTGAATTTGAAAAAATTATATTTATGTGGATTGGTGTTGACGAAACACAAGCTGGCTACTTGGAGTTTATTTATGAGATAAAGAAGTTTAATCTCCAAACTAAAGTTTTTACAGTTCCTTACATCAAGGATATACATAAATATTACCAACTAATGGATGTTTTTTTAATGACCTCAAGAGAAGATCCTTTTCCACTTGTAAGTCTTGAGGCAATGACAAACGGTATACCAGTTATTTGTTTTAAAGATTCAGGAGGCTCAGAGGAGTTAGTGGATTCTAGTTCGGGTTTCGTTGTTCCATATGCCAATACTGAAATAATGGCTCAAAAAGTAAATGATATTTTTTCTAAGCCGAAATTAAAAGATAAGCTTTCAAAAGGGGCACTAAAAAGAACAGATAAATTTATTTCAAACAAATCATTTGATGTTATAAACCAAGTCATAGAAAAACATTTATAATTGATTCATAAAGTTTTAATATCAGTCTTAAATTACAATAATTTCAAGTCCACAAAAAATTGTGTATTGAGCATTTTAGATTGTTCTTTAAAAAATGTTGAAATATATATTGTAGACAACAATTCTCCGGATAATTCTTACCAAAAGCTCAAAGATTTTTTCAAAGACCTTAAGGTAATTAAATCTAAGTCTAATAATGGGTATGCAGCCGGACATAAAATAGCAGTAAATTATGCTATTAAAAACAAGTTTGATTTTATTTGGGTTTTAAATAATGATTTAACAGTAAGAAAAGAAACATTACAAAAGTTGCTTTTGGGGTATGATTCTTTTGGAACTGGAATTTATGGAAGTATTACTTTAAAATCTGAGAATCCTGATATAGTAAATTTTGGAGGAGGCAATACAGAAGACATTAATAAAGATTTTGGTTACAATGCTTATGAGGGCTGTCTTTTAGATGAATATTATAAAAAAACTCAATTAAGAAAAGTGCAGTCTGTTGAAGGTAGTTCTATGTTAATCCCCTTAGAAGTAATAAAAAAGCATGGCTTTTTGAGAGAAGATTTTTTCATGTATGGTGAAGAAACTGATTATTGTTACAGATTAAAGAAACTTGGTGTTTCCTCTTTTATTGTTCCAGAATCTGTAGTTGTTCATAAAGGAGCGGAGTCCTTAAAAAACAGGAAATATTTAGAATCGTATTATAGAAGACGGAATATGCTCCGCTTTGAAAAGGATCATTATGGACTAAGTGTTTTAAAAAATATCCATAGAAGAGTCGGAATTTTTAAACTTTTTATTTTCTTCATAAAAAGTATAATTTTTAGAACACAGAAAAACTGCACATACTATTTAAACCTAGCAAATTTTCATGCTTTAATAAATAATTATGGCAAATTAAAAAAGTAAGCTAATTGAATTTTGCTTGAATTACTTTTAAAAAAACTCCATTGGTTCCATTAGAACATGAAGAAGTCCTTCCAAATTCTGTTTTTGAAAAAGCATATTTTTCATATAGTGTTTTTTCGTCACCTTTTATAGTTTTTTCAATTTCATTATTAATTAAAACTGTCTTTAAATTCATTTTTTGCCCTATTAAATTTTTGTTTTTAACTCCATCAATTGGCCTATGATTAATCAAGCAAAAAACTAAGGGTGCATCCGAAACTTTAGTATTCTCTTTGAAAGTTCTAAAGTTTTTATCAATAAATAATTTGGATATGTTTTGAGAGGTTGTGAACCAACCCTTACTGTAAATAGTGTAATCTATAAAATAATCTATATGGTATTTTAATTCTAATTCTTTAAGATAATCATATGTTATTTTGGCCTTTCTATTTTTAAAAAAATAAGAAAAAGATGTTAATGATCCTAAACCAATTAAAATACTAAATAGTATTATAATCTTTCTATTTAATTTTTGTGCAGCAGCTGCAATTAAAATTATAAATATGATGTTAAGCCATAAGTTGTGCCTTGTAGGAGATAACACAAGTAGTTCTAAATAAATTAAACAAAAGAAAAACACGATAATTAGCATTAGAAACATTAACAGTTTAAAATTTATTTTTTTTAATTTTAAACATCCAATAATAAGAACTGGTAAAGCTAAAACTAATACAATAACAGCAACAGGGGCTTCTAAATGGTTCTTGAAACCGCTTATTGGACTTAAGTTATTCTCAAAAATCAACATAAAGTTTTTAATATAAAACCAAAGTGTATCTAAAGGATATAATATAAAATCAAGAAAGGAGTTTTTACTAATAATAAACTGATTTTCTATTCCTTTGTTCCAGTTAACTGCTAGAGGCCTATTAATTGTTTTTTTTAGTGGAATTAATTGGAAAAGTATAACAAATAAAGAACTTATCAATAACCCTAAAGAAACCATAATATTTTTTTTATCGATGTTCCATTTAATTTTACCAACGTTAAACCTCATTAGGGTTGAAAGTATGAAAACAGGAATAATAAATATTGAAAATATATCTATTAAAGGACAGATAATTAAGCAAACAAATAGTAGGTAAAAACGTCTTGGTTGGCTATTATAATTACCCATATTAATAATATATAATATCATTAATCCTATAGACAAGGTACCGTAGCCATAAGGGCCGCTGTGAATAGAGTAAATTATTGACATTTGGGAACAACAAATAATTACCCCCATAAATAACGTTAGATAATCGTTCTTAAATAGTTTTTTAATAATTATCAATAATACCCAAAGGCTACAAAAAGCCATAAAAAGGCTAAAGGATCTAGAAATCATATTTTCAAAAATAAACGAAGGAGTATTTGGGAATAATTTGTAATGCATCACTTCGCTTGCATACCAAATTAAATATCCTATAAACTTAGAGAACAACGGATATGTTACCAGTCTTGCACTGTCATCACAATGAAAAAAATGATCCTTTAATAAAGGTACTCTGCTTAAAAAAAAAAGAAATGTTATAAAACCTAAGTATTTCTGTTTTAAAAAAGGACTAAATTTAGTTATCACGTTTCATTTTTTTTATGTATGCCAATGTCCTTGCTATTAATTTAAGTTTACCTCTGAATGATCCACCCCCTTTTGCCACTCCAAATTTTCTATTATGAAAAAAAACATCCACAGTTTCTATTCTTCTTGCATTTAATAACAAAAATAAATCTAATGAAAAATCAGAGGGCGGTTCCTTAAAATTATTTTCATAAAACACTCTACTAAAAAGTTTTGGTTGAGCATTTATATCTTTTAATTTTTTGTTTAGTAGAATAGTGCAATAAATTTGCATCCCCCATGTGAAAAAAGAGTCTAAAAGGTTTCTATTCCTTCTTTTACCTTTTACAACTAATTGACTATCATTATATTTTTTATACGTATTTAGAGCAGAAAGCACATCTTTTGGATCTGTCTGTAGGTCTGCATGGGTCCAAGATAGAATGTTGCCTTTTGCAATTTTTAAACCAGAAAGAATTCCGTGGCCATAACCAATATTTTTTTTAATGTTAAGGACCCTAATATTTTGCTTAATCTTTAAAATGTTTTTTTCAAAAATCTTTTTAGAATCATCAATCGAACCATTATTGACTAATATCACTTCAATTTTTTCATTTGACTCTTCTAATATTTTATTAAATTTTGATATTATCAAAGGAATATTTTCTTCTTCATTATAACATGGAACAATAACAGATAACATTTTAAAAAGTTTGAGTTTTATGAAATTGTTCCCAATACTCGTATGTTTTTAAATCGTTCGGCGTTCCCCAACAAATATATTTATCTACTTCAAAAACTTTTACTCTCAATCCTAATTCAATTAGATCATTAATACATTCATCAACATAAAATTCATTATTTATCCTTCTGTTTTTGGAAATCATTTTTTCTGCCGCCTCTACAAAGTATTTACCTTTTTTAAACCAAAATGTACCTACAATTGCATGGTCTGAAATTGGATTATTTGAAATAGGAACTTTTACAGAAGCCCTTTTAGCAATTTTTTTTTCTGTTATATCTACCCATCCGTAGGATTCTGGGTTGTTGACAACAGTAACATTATTTCTAAATGTCCAAACTAAGCAATCTGTTTCGTTCTTTTCTAATAAAAACTTTTTTTTATTCCAAATCATGCCATTATCACATGCACCTATAATTAATTCTTCGTTGTTGTTAATCTCGTCTTTTGCTAATAAGCAAGTGGATGCTTGGCCTTCTGTTAAATAATCAATAGTTATGAATTTAGCTTTTGGATAGAATTTTTTAATCTCGACATCAATTTTATCGTCTTCTAAATGTTTCTTTTTGCATATATAAATGTGGTTTTTACTTTTAGGCAAATGATGGGTAGCCTCAACAACCATTGGTTTTTTATTTACCAATATTAAAGGCTTTGAAACTTTATAGCCCTCATTAGTAAATCGAGACCCTGCGCCAGCCATTGGAATTAAAATATTCATGTTTTTGTAACTTTAAAGATTTCAGACCAATAATTATATTCTTCTAAGTCAAAAGGAGTTCCCCATTGGCAAAAATGATTGATTTTGTCATATACCAAAGTTTTTAATCCATCCTTGCACATGTTATTATATACCAAACTAGCATAATATTCTCCATTTAGAGAGTCTTTATTTTTGATTAATTTATTACAGTATTCCTTTAACAATACTCCGCTTTTAAAATAATAATTACCTCCTGAATGATAGGCTTTAGATTTGTCACTTTCGAAAGAAAACTTTTCTTTAATTTCTAATAATTCCATTTTATTATTCACCCTACAACTTGCATATAGGTTTTTTTCATGTAATAAGTGTGGATGAAAACCTGTGTAGCATGGAATAGCTCCATCACAACCAGTTTGATTTGTAAATCTTTTAAAATCTGAGTAGTCCCAGTTCATATAAAAGTCACAATAGTTTAATATAGTTGGTTTAAAGTCTGAAATAAAATCAAAAACTTGAGTAACAGCATAAACAGGTCCCAATTTATGACCTTTAATTATTTTGATTTCCCCTTTGGGGCAAAGTTTTTTTAAAACAGAAATTATTTTTGTGCTCTCCACATGTTCTTCACGAACTATAAATAAAAAATCATCTTCACCGGGATAGAGATTAACAACATGCTCAATGATGGGTTTTCCCTCCACTAATATTAGTGGTTTAAGGGTTTTATAACCAGCTTCTTTAAACCTGCTGCCTAATCCTGTCATTGGAATGATTATTTGCATATTATTTGGTTAGCATTTTTTTTCGATATTTTTCACTTTCAAGATCGTGAATATAATTCATTTCCTTTTTTGAAATAAATGAACATTGTAATTTTGCTTTTTCTATATTCATTCGAATAAAGACGTATGCGATTAAAGTTTCTTCAATGGTGTTGGCTTCTTTAAAATTAGTATTGTAAATGATCTTATCCTTTTGAATAATGACTTTTTTATTCTCGGTTTTTTCAAATGAAATGTTTTCTTTAAAATAAACTGTTTGATCTGGAAATAATGTTTGATTAAAATGTTCTTGATTTATAAGTTCGTTATTTTTAAAGTGGTTCAAAAGAAATGAGTTGGAAGATTCAAAATTAGATGCTGTTTTTTCTTTCAGGTTAACTTTTGGAAAATCGGTTGTTATAAACTTAAAGTAATCACATAATTTTTTTGTTACATGTTCATGAATTTCGATTGCTTTTTTAGAGGTTTCTGCATGAACAATTATTCCGTGATTTTTAAGAAATATTATTTCAGGATATTTTTTATTTATTAGAAAGAAATTATTGTACTCAAGTAAAATATTTTTAGTTAAAATAGTTCCAGGCGGAAAGTATTGAATATTAATAAAATTATCGTTTTTGAAGAGCTTTTTAGTTAAATCTTCAAAACTTTTACTGCAAGTGAGTATGTTGCTATAAACTGAGTGTGTGTGAATTACATTTTTTTTCAAGATAGAGTGAAATCCGGTTTCTATAGATGGTCTTAATGACTTATAATTTGATAAGTTAATTACTTGGTTGTTTATAAAAGAAACTGTCCTCTCGTCTTGTTTTTTTGTGATTTTTAAAGGTAGTTTTGAAAACTCGTCTCTGATGTTTTTGAACCTAACTAGACTATAACCGTATTTTTGGTTGATTTCCTTGATTTCAACACCTGATGATTTAATAACCATTACCTCGCCATCTATCTTTTCGCTAATATTACCTCCTGCTCCCTGCAAATAATCGATTCTATTCTTTAAATACCCACTTAAAGAAAGAAAGTTTTTTAAATTTAATATCTTACTCATCGGCTAATTTACTTTGGACACATACTATTTGTACTAGCTGTAGTATGCCGTTAAAATCGTTCTCCCATATTGGTTCAGCGGACAATAATTCATCTATCTCAGTATTGATGTTGTAAGCAATTTTCTCTATTATTTTAGAGCTTATACCTTTGTAAAAAGTTAAATGATGCTGCTTCTGATCTATATAGTAATCGTATTTAAAATTCTTAATTCTATTTAGTTCAGATAACAATATTTCTAAATCTAGATTACTGTTAATTTTAAGCTGCAATACTAATCCTTCTTCATTAGTATTAGATTGGTTTAAATTAACCAATACGTCTGCATTACCTGCTTGTGATTGAATATACTTTAAAGAATCTTTTTCTCTATTTATTAATTGCTTTAGTATTTTTTCTTTACTATAACCTCTTTTTTTTGTGTCTCTTTCTATTTTCCATTTTTTTCTTAACTCTTCATCGGGTTGAATGAAAAAAGAAAGGTCAAAAGATTTTTTCATTTCCGAAAGATAGAAGGGGTGTAGACCTTCATAAATAACCACCCTTTTACTTTTAATTTTTGATGGCATAGTAAATTTCCCACTTTTATGATCATAAGATCTTCTTTTAATGGAGATTCCTTTTTTTAGAAACCTTATGAACTCTATTTCTTTGTGTATATGATTAGATAATGGATTAAGGTGGGTCTTGTCGTTCCAATTATTATCCCCTCTTTCCCATTTATGCATGTCGTCCCCTCTTATTGTTGTTGTTTGTGAGGGTCCATATAGGTTTTGAATAATTTTCGAAAAAGTTGTTTTACCTGAGCCAGAGTCGCCGCCGATACCAATTAATAATGGCTGATAAAGAAGCTTATTTTGCTTATAAGACTCTATACCTTTAACAAGCATTAATATGCAATTTATTAATAATGTAATCTGTAAAAATGTAAAAGCAAAATTAACTATCAAGTCTTTTGTATAATTATTAAATGGTAAAAACTGATATAAACTATGAGGTTCTGAATTAAGTGTTAAATTAAAAAAATCTGATTCTGGAATTACTAGAAAGTATATAAAATATCCACATGTAAAAAACCAATAAAATAATTTTGCAGTTTCATATGAGTTTTTAATTAAAAAATAAATGAACATAGGAATAAACCAACAGTACCAACCCTGAGAGGGTGGGGTTAATAAGGTTATTGTAGCAAAAGAAAACCCAAGAAACAAAATAAAAAGATTTTTATTAAAGTTTTTAAATGTTGTACCATAAAAAAAGAGCAGAATAATTGCAGCTGGAGCAATATAAAAAAGAGTACCTTTTGATGCATTAAAATTAATAAATAGATTTAAAAATTTGACTTGTGTTTCATTATTATAAACAGTATTTAAGTAAGAAGAGTTAGTTAAAAAAGGAATTTGAATCGTAATAATTATAAAAAATATAATAAATAAAGAAGTTATTATTTTTTTAACATTAAAATGATCCGACTTATACATGTATAAAATCAAAAAGGGAATAGTTATTATAAAATTTGTTTTGCATAGAACCGCAAAAGCAACAAAAACGGAATTTAGGATCCAATTTCTTTTAAAAATAAAATACAATGAAATTATAAGAAACGCTGTTGGGATTATATCTAATTGACCGTGAAGATAGTTTATGTAAAATAAAATAGGATTTAACCAATAGAATAGAATTACTTGCAGTTGATGTTTTTTTAGCCATATGCAAAGGACCAAAAAAATAATTAAATCTGCCAATAATATTGGAATTCTAATTAATCCTAAATCCACAAAACTTAATATATTATCATTTGAAAAAAAGAACTTGAAAAAGCCTGTTACATAGAGCATTACAACAGGATATGGGAAACTGTTTTCTTTTCCTAAAAAATAAAAGCTCTCGTACGTTAAGGAAGGTCCGTTATCAACAAAGTGATCAATGAAAGGATAAAAAAGTCCTGTTAAGTATTCGGAGGCAAATAAAAAACCTGCTGACAGCTTTAAAACTATTATAAATAAGAAGAACTTGTTTCCTAAAATAGAAAACTTGAATTTTTGATTCCTGTCGTAAAGTATTAGTTTAATCATCTAAATACAAATGTTTTTAAACCTAAGAAATTAGAAACTGCAGTAATTATTATAACTATAGATTGTATTATTATTTCTTCAATATTAAAGAAAAGTAATACTAATTCAAAAACTACCATCCCTAGGAAAAGATTAAAAGTATAAACCAGCAAATATCTTGTGAAAAGATTCTTGTTATCGCTGTTTTTATAATTAAAGGACCATTTTTTATTAAACAAATAACCTATTATTACCCCTAAAACATAACTTATTGAATATGAAAGAGTCTCGTAAATATTAAGTTGATAAAATAAAATAAAAAAACATAACAAATTAATAATTGATGCAAATGCACCCACAACAAGAAACCTTAAAAAGGATAAATTTTTTTCATAAAAATTTTGCGCAATTTTCATAACACACTTAAATTGTTTTTTTTAAAAACAGAGGATAGTCTGTACATACTCCAAACCAGTTTGTTCTTTTTTCTTCTAATAAAGAAGCTTTAGATATTAATGGGGCTATGCAGTTTTGAGGCTTGGTGATGTTTTCTATTTGGTGACACCATATTTTTCCATTACTAATAAGAACTAGTGGTTCTAATGTATAATAATAAAAAATGAAATTATTATTAAGTTCTAAAAGTTTTTCAAAAGCATTGAAATTTTTGGTGTGTATCCAAAGGTTTTTTTTTCTTTGATTGAGCCAATCAATAGATACTTCAAAGTCTGGATTGTCGTGTCCTAAAAAAAAATTATTATTAACTCTTCTTAGATCAACTTCAACATCTAGACCCAAAGAAAGAGCACTATCAATGAATTCCGGTGTATTTTCATACTTTGGGCTTGGTCCAGAAACATTTCCTCTATGCGAAATAATTCTCATGTTGATTTTACTAAATAAGATTGAATACCTAAATTTTCCGCACCGGCAATATCTTTTGAAGCGCTGTCTCCAACCATAATCACGTCTTTACAGTTAAGTTTCACTTTTTCTAGAGCTAAATCAAATATTTTTTTTTCTGGCTTTTCAATACCGGCTTCTTCGCTAGTAACAATAAAACTTATTTTGTCTTCAAGCTTTAATGTAACTATTTTTCTAAATTGTATTTCTGTAGTTAAATCTGTGACGCAACATATGGGTATTTTTTTATTATTACACTGATTGATAAACTTGAATGCTCTATCATCTATAATCATTTTAGACAAAAAAGTATCCCAATATAATTTTTCCATTTTTAAAGTGTGATAGAATGCTGTTTTCCCCAAAAAAAACTCGAGCGTAAGTTGAACATACAGAAATCTTGAATGTGAAGATGCTGTTCCATGAAGTTGTTCATTTATTTTCTCGCGAGACTTCATAAACTCTTCTTCTACTTCTTTTTTAGAGTTAGAAACTATCGTTGAAAGTTGGGATAATAAAATATTTAGTGCGTAATTATGACAAGATTCGTAATGATAAATGGTATTGTCTATGTCTAATAACACCCCCTTAACCCCGCTAAGGTTTATCTCAGGGAAAATTAGCTTTTCCATAAATCTGGTCTTTTAGTGCAAACAGCGTCAATTTGGAAGTTCTTAATTTGCTCTTTAAAATCTTCTATTGTAGATAATGGGTGGCCTTGGAGCTCTGGTGATACTAAGCATATTCTAAAATGTTTCTTAAGCTCTAAATATGATTTTTCGTTAATTGGCAAATAATTAAAGCAATCCACCCAAACCCAGTCTACTTTATCTTTAAATCTTAAAGCTAGTTCAAGCGGCTCGTATTCAGAAAATCTTACAGCAAATTTTGTCCATCCTTTTTTGATATATTTTACCATAAAAGGGATAGAGCTATCTAAAAAAAAATAGTTGGGGACTTTATACTTTCTTACAAGCCTCAAAACTTTTTCTTCTATACCTTCAGATTTTATATTTAATATTATAAAAGTAAGGTTAAATTTTTTTAGAAACTCTTCAAAAAGCTCGCCATCTTTAAAAGGATCATGGTGTAATATGATTTCTTGATTTTTGTATCTTAAATCAATTTCTACTCCAAAGCCTTGATTTAATTTATCAAGGTCAGCTGAGTTATTTATTCTATGATTAATTAAATGCATAATTATTAGTTAAAATAAAATTTAACACTTCCGAAATGAAATATAATTAATTTTAAGATCTAAATATGATATTTTCAATAATTCTCCCAACTTTTAATCGCGGGCACATGATTCATCTTGCGATTGAGAGTGTTCTAAATCAGACTTACAATGACTGGGAGATTATTATTGTAGATGACGGTTCAACAGATAAAACAAAAGATATCATTGATAAATACATTGAAAAAGATAAAAGAATTCAATATTTATATCAAAAAAATAAAGAGAGAAGTGCAGCTAGAAATAAAGGAATTAAAGAAGCAAAAGGTGCTTGGTTATGCTTTTTGGATAGCGATGACGTTTATCACACCACTCATTTAGAAGAATTTAAAAACTTGATAAACCAAAATGATTTAAAAAGAGGTCTTTATTTTTCTGGTTTAAGTTATGGTAAATATTCTGAGAATTTTGAAGAGTATGACTTGACCCACAAAAATAATATAGAGTTTGTTTTATTAAATACAATTGGAACCCCAAGAGCCTGTACTCATAAATCAATTCTTTTAAATCATCAATTTAATGAGAAAATTAGAATAGGAGAGGACCGAGAACTATGGTCAAGAATTTTAAAAAAGAATCCTCTTTACTTTCACAGAAAAAAAACATTTATTGAAGTGGAGCACCCCAATAGATCTATTAATTTAGGTGCAGAATTGGAAAATTTAAAAACGTTAAATTTAATTTTGAAATCCAATAAAAAAAATATCAGAAAAACAGTAAAAAATATAGTTTTATCAAACGCTTATTTTAAAATATCAAAAAGTAAAATAAAAGCGAATAAAATAATTATCGCTGGTTATTACATTGTGTTATCTTTGATTTATTGCTTAAAACATGAACAAACAAGACATAAATTAATGTTGCTCATTGCAATTTATGCTGCCCCCAATAGTAATCTTGTTAAGGGATACAAAAAAAACTAAATGAAAATTCTTCATGTTATTCCCAACCTACTTAAAGGAGGCGCACAAAGATTGGTGATTGATATTTGTAATGAGATCTCCAAAAAAGACAGTCTAGAATGTAAAATTCTCGTTTTAAATACATCTAACAACGAGTTCCATTATTGTTCTTCAGCTTTAGACATAACATATTGCAGCGTAAGCTTTAAGTTGTCTATTTTCAAGAAAAACCAAATAAACATTGATTCTTATGAAAACTTTATTGACGAATTTAAACCAGATGTAATACACTCTCATCTTTATTTCTCTGAACTAGTTTGTCACGAAAACCCAAGATCAAATGTTAAATATGTTTCTCATTTACATAGTAATCGCAGTGAGTTTAAATCCAAAAAACTATTAAATTTTTTTTGTAAAAAAACATATTTTGAAATATTTGAAAAAAAAAGACTTTTAAAAAAATATAAAAAGTGTAATAAAAATTTCATTTCTATTTCTAGCGACACCTATAAATTCTTTAGCAAAGAAATGCCGCAAAATACCCATGATTTAGTAGCCTTCCCAAATGCTATCAATTTATCAAGATTTAAACTGTTAAATAAAACATTCTCTGAGAAAAAAATAAAATTAATAACAGTAGGTTCCTTAGTGGCTAAAAAAAATCAAATATTTTTAGTTGAAGTTGTAAATTATATTAAAAATAAAAATTATGATGTTCATTTAAAAATTATTGGTGATGGCCTTGAGAGAGAGAAAATACAAAATAGAATATTAGAACTAAACTTGACGGAAAACATTAAATTATCTGGTAAGCAAGACTTAATAGAAGAACAATTAAAAAAAGCTGACTTTTATGTCCATTCAGCCACTTACGAACCTTTTGGTTTAGTAATTCTAGAAGCTATGGCTTCTAAATTAGCTGTTGTTACTTTGAATGGAAGTGGAAACAATGACATTATAGATAATGGAATAAATGGATTTATATTAAATGAAAATAACTATAAAAAATTTGGTGAGATAGTTATTAATCTATTTTCCAAACCATCAGAATATATAAAGATGGTGAAGAAGGGCTATGAAAGTGCTTTAAAATATGATATTCCAGTTTATGTAAATAAGTTATTAAAAATCTATAAGAGTTAATTAAAGTCAAAAAAGTTTGAAAATTTTATATACATCTGATCATGGTCCTTATATTAATACTTTTATAAGACAAGATGTTGAACGAATAGCTTCAACCCACCAAGTGCTGTATATTGCTTTTGAGTCTAATAAAGCTTACCCTTTTAATAACGTAAAAACAAAACTTGTCAAGTATCCATCTGGTACAATTCAAAGTAAACTTAGATGGAGACTGGAAAAATTAGGCTTGTACTTCAACTGGAGGGATAAAAATTTTGGATCAAAACTAAAAAGTGAGATAGGGAGGTTTAATCCAGATATTATACATTGCCAATTTCTCTATGAAAGTGCTAAACTGCTGCATAATATTAAAATAAATAAACCTGTAATTCTAAATATTAGAGGATATGGTGCCTCAACAAAATTAGAAAATAAAAAATATATTAATTGGTTAAAAAAATTAGCAAATCATAATAATATTTTCCCAATTTTTGTCTGCAAACATTTAAAAAAGAACTTAATTTCCAAAAACATCAAATTTAAAAATGAAGGAATAATTCTTTATACAGGTGTAGATTTAAAGAAATTTAAAAGAACCAGATACGATTCAAAGAGCAAGCACAAAACCTTCATTCAGGTGGGGGCATTCAACGATAAAAAAGGGCAATTAATTACTATTAAATCATTTAATAAATTCGTTAAGAATCCTGAAAATAAAAAAGCCAAATTAGTTTTTATTGGAGAAGGGAAGAATTTAAAAAAAGCAAAAGAATTAGTAGAAGAATTAAATATTTCAGAATTTGTCGCTTTTAAAGGCAAATTAAATCAAAGTAAAATAATTGAAGAATTGGATGTTGCAGATGTTTTTGTACACCACAGTATAACTTCTAAAAAAGGTGACCAGGAAGGGATTCCTAATGCACTAGTCGAAGCTATGGCGATGGAAATGCCCGTTTTAACCACTTTTCACAGTGGAATTCCAGAATTGGTGAGTCATGGTGTTAACGGGTTTTTGTGTGAGGAAAATGATGTTCTTACTTATTCAGAACAAATGGATCAAATTTATAATTGGGGTTATAGAAAAGAAAACAGAGACTTGATAGAAAAAAAGTTTTCTTTAAAAAAGCACATAGACAAATTGAACGAAATGTATAACAATATTAAAAGAAGTATGTGAAGAAAATTTTAATTATATCTGAACACATCTTTCCAAAACAAACTCCTCGAGCCTACAGAGCAACAGAATTAGCTATTCAATTAGCTAAGGTCGGTTATCAAGTTACACTTTGTGCGGTTTTAGGATCGTATGATTATGCTATTTTTCAAGAGAAACACAATTTGAGAGTGAAAAACTTAAACTTAAATTGGCAATATGCACCCAACACCAGTGACTTAAAATCTAGAAGATATTTCATAGATAAACTATTAAACAAGTTATTTCATAAGTTTTTTGAATATCCTCTTATTGAATTTTATTTTAAAATTCCTCAACTCATTAAGAAAATTGAAAAACAAGATATACTTATTTCTATAGCAGTGCCACATCAAATTCACTGGGGTTGTGCTAGAGCAAAACTATTGAATCCCTCATCTTTTCCTAAAACTTGGATTGCTGACAGTGGAGACCCATATTTTATAAATATTGGCAATGAAAAGTACAAAAATAAGTTTGCTAAAAAAGAAAAGCTAGTTTTTGAAAAATGTAATTATTATACAGTCCCATTTGATAAGGCTAAGGAAAATTACAAAAAGTTAGATCCAAGGAAATTGAAAGTAATTCCACAGGGATTCAATTTTGAAATACCGTCCAAAAATAATTATAAACCCCTAAATAAGATACCAACCTTTATATATTGTGGTTCATTTTATGCTGATTTCAGAAATCCTATCCCATTTTTGGATTACCTCTCTAAATTAAGTTTTGATTTTAAATTTGTAATTTATACTTCGAATTTTGAAATGGTTCAAGATTTTGTACCTAAGCTTAGAAATAAAATCCAGCTTAATAAATATATCCCTAGAGATGAATTATTGAAAGAACTTAGCAAGTATGATTTTTTAATAAATTTTGAAAATGTCGAATTACCAGGACTGTTACCAAGTAAGTTAATTGATTATGCCATTGCTGATAGACCTATTTTAAGCTTAAACACTTCTGATCTAAATACTCAACTTATTTCAGGTTTTTTTAAAGGTAATTATGAACAAAGCTTGTTAATCAATAATTTAGAAAACTATCAAATTAATAATGTAGCGCAAAGGTTTGTGGACTTATTCTAATAATTAGTTATAAATAATTTATGCTTTTTCTTTAGAAAGTTTAAAAATTAAATATAAACTTCCAAAGAAAAACGGCATCATAGGAATTTTGTACCTTACTAGTGCACCAAAATTTGTTCCAGCTATTCCAACTCCAAATGCAAAAAATATTGAAAATAAAATACAAAACAATAAAAAGGGGTGCTTTGTTAAAAGCTTAATAATTTTTATGGGGTTAGTCCTAATTAATAAAAGGAAAACAAAAAGAATTAAAGCAACATTTTCAACAGCAGAAATTACCATAGTAGGACTTCCAATTTCCCAAATAAAAGGCCTAAAAAGAGCTGTAAAAATTGCTGTTGGTGCTAAACTCAGTAAATTAGACAACGTACCGTCTAGTTGCCCAATGTAGTAACTATTGGAACCGTATTGATCATTTCTAAGCAAGTCACCTTGAATTACTTGAGCTTGTACTATAGCGCTGTCAACGTCTCCGTAAACACCCATTGATTCGGATAAACTGTTTATAGATAAAAAACCGACAGCTGATACAGATATTACAACAATAGGGAATAGTAAAATTTTAAATATTGGACTGCCAATATTTTTTAGTAATTGGTTATTCAACCAAATTAACATTCCCGGTAATAATGAAATTAACAAATAGGATTTAAGGTTTAAGATTACATATATATTAAAAGAAAAAATGAGAATATTTAAAAGTATCTTCCTTTTTACAATAAAAACTTTATAAAAATTATAAACAGCCCAACAGGCAGCACAAAGTATGTAGCTGTCTTTCATAATTCCTCCTCCCCAAAATAGTAGGCTTGGTAAAAAAAGAATAATATATGCTAAAGCCTTAGCGTTTCCTGGGTATAGATCGTTAAACATTCGATATAACTTCCAAATTCCAATAAAAGAGAATAAACTAGTTAACAATCCTGTAATAAAAAATCTTCCAGATCCTAATATGTATAAAAGAGTTGAAAACCTACAAACTGAAAAAGTGTTAGGATCCCGCCACATATAGAATGGCGGGGACGTCGAAGCATACTGATAAATTTGAAACCATCTTGAACCTACACCAAAATTAAAAATTGCTTGAAATCCAAATTTTGGTTCATTGAAAATAAGAGAAGCAATTGCTTTAGTCCCTTTAAAATAATTTACCGTATCACCTCCTCCGTAATAAAATAGGTAAAGCAAACTGAAAGCAATCACACCAAAAAATTTAAAAAATACACCTTTTACGAAGTACTTATACTCAGGGAATCTTCTAATATTTTTCTTTTTAATATTATTGGTTAATATGTAAAAAACCAAAATATAAATAGGAATTAAAACTATGTCAATAAATGAAATATATGCACTCATACTTTGAATTACAAAGTTCTTTGTTTGTAAATTTAGTTTTTTTTATATTATGTTATATCTTCGGTCGTTGAAAAAAATCAAGGTACTATATATTTCTTATGATGGTCTTTCCGATCCACTTGGTCAATCACAAATATTACCTTATTTGACTAAGTTAGCACATGACAATGTTTTTATTGACATCATAAGCTATGAAAAGAAAAAAATAATTTCATCAAGGCTAGAATTAATTCATCAAAAAATAAAAAATAAAAATATTAATTGGACGCACTTATCATACACCAAAGCCCCCCCTCTTTTATCCTCAATAATTGATCTCTGCAAAGGCGTAAATGCAATTAAAAAATTAAATAAACATACATCTTACGACATTGTTCACTGCAGAGGCTATATTCCAGGTCTGCTTGGGCTTAAAACAAGTAAAAAATACAATGTTAAATTGATATTTGATATGAGAGGATGGTGGCCAGACGAAAAAAAAGAAAGTGGACATTGGGACAACAAGATATTTAAAGTCATTTATAACTATTTTAAGAAAAAAGAAATTCAATTATTTTCAAATTCTGATAAAATAATTTCATTAACAACTGCTGGAAAAATTGAAATTACCAACAACAATTGGTCAACTCCAGATAAAATAGGTGTTATTCCTACGTGTGTAGATTTTGATAATTTTCCTTTATTCAAAGATGAAATAAGAGATCAAACAAGAAAAGAACTTAATATTGACTCAAATGCTAAGGTCCTGGTCTACAGTGGTTCTCTGGGTGGAAATTATGACATAAAAGAATTTTCTTTAATTTTTAAAGCTTTTATTAATTTGAGTCCAGCTAATAGAATTTTAATAGTTAGTAAAACACTGAAAGAGTTTATTTTAAATAAATTAACAGCAACTAAATTAGACACTTCAAGAGTAATAATTGTAGAATCTGAATTTAGTAACGTCTATAAATATCTTCAGGCAAGTGATGTTGGACTAATTTTATACAAGAAAGCATTTTCAACTTTAGGTAGAAGCCCAACAAAGCTCGGAGAATATTGGGCTAGTGGTATTCCTTGCCTATCTTTAAAGGGTATAGGAGATTTAGATTTTATCCATAAAAAATATCCTTTTGGATTGGAATTATTAGAAGATTTCAACAACATTGATCTTCAAAAACCTTTACAAAACATATTTTTAAAAGCAAATATTGAAAATCTTAGAAATGCTGCGAAAGAATATTATCATATTGATAAGGGAATCAACTTTTATAGTAATATTTACAAAGAATTAACTAATTAAAGAATATGTTATATTTAATAACAGGCGTTGCGGGTTTTATTGGTTCTAAAACTGCGCAATTTGCTCTTGATATTGGTGCTAAAATAATTGGTATTGATAATATGAATAATTATTATTCGCCCATTATTAAGACACATAGATTAGAAGAATTAAAAAAAAACCAAAATTTCACATTTATCAAGGGTGATATTGAAGATAAAGAAATACTTGAAAAGATCTTCAAGTCAAACAAAATAGATGCGGTTATCAATCTTGCAGCAAGAGCTGGTGTTAGGTTCAGTTTAAAGAACCCTTTCATTTATGCAAGCACCAATTATACTGGCAGTTTAAATTTGTTAGATTTGATGAGAGATTATAATGTTAAAAAATATGTAATGGCATCAACTTCTTCTATATATGCAGGATCTAAAATGCCTTATCGAGAGGACTCAAGTGTAAATCAGCCTATTTCACCATATGCCGCTTCAAAAAAGGCAGCAGAATTAATTGCATACACTTACCATCATCAATTCAATATTGACGTTAGTATCGTTAGGTACTTTACTGTTTATGGTCCAGCTGGAAGACCAGATATGAGCGTCTTAAGATTTGTTAAATGGATAGATGAAGGAAAACCTATTGTCTTATATGGAGATGGCTCTCAATCTAGGGATTTCACCTATGTCGACGATATAGCCATTGGAACTTTAGCAGCTACTAAAAAAAAGGTGGGCTATGAAATTATAAACTTAGGTGGTGGCAAAAACCCTGTTGCAATTAATTTGCTTATTTCCAAGATTGAAAATTTACTTAATAAAAAAGCAGAATTAAATCAAAAACCATTTCATTCTGCTGACGTAGACTCTACTTGGGCAGATATTTCTAAAGCTGGTAAACTACTGAACTGGCAACCTACAATTTCTTTGGACAAAGGTTTGGAAAAAACAGTAGAATGGTATTATGAAAATAAATCATGGCTAAAGCATATAAATTTCATTTAACTCCGTAGGGTTTGTAGTTTTTTAATTAAATAACATCATTCGTGGTGATATTTCTCTCCTCTAATTATTGTGAAAGCTCTATACAACTGTTCTTTAAATATTATTCGCACCATTTGGTGAGAAAATGTCATCTTTGATAAACTTAGTTGACTATTTGCTTTAGAATAAACCTCTTTACTAAACCCATAAGCTCCACCAACAATAAAGACTATAGGTTTGGTGCTTGTCAACATTTTTTGATGAATAAACTTCGCCAAACCTTTTGATGAATAACTTTCACCATTGTTATCTAAAAGAATAATCTCTTCATTAGAGTTAAGTTTATTTAAAATCAATTTTCCCTCTTTATTTTTAAGCTCCTCTTTTGTTAATTTCCCTCCATTTTTCACTTCGGAAATAATAATTTCTTCAAATTTACAGTAATGTTTCAATCGATTTGTAAACTCCTTTTCGCCACTAATCAAGAAATCACTATTTGTTTTCCCAATTACTATAAATTTAATTTTCATTATTCAAAAGTATAGATATTTCCAATAGATTATTATAGATTTATTGCGTTATCAAATTGATGGATAATTTGATTTTAAGAATTAAAGAGATTTTCATAAATGAAAAAAATTCTAATCTGTGTAGGTACTAGACCGAATTTTATAAAAGTTACAAGATTTAAAAAGCTAAGCTCTAATTATAATTTGGAAGTTAAGATTTTACACACTGGACAACATTTTGATCATCAAATGAGTAAAGTTTTTTTTGACGAATTAAAATTAGAAAAACCAGATATTTATTTAGATGCCAAAGGAAGTACTCAAGTTGAAATGATAGCGGATATCATGGTGAAATTTGAAAAAGAATTAAACAATTATCGACCTGATGTTGTTCTGGTTCCAGGAGATGTTAATTCGTCAGTTGCTTGTGCATTAGTTGCTTCAAGAAACGGAATAAAAATTGGCCACATAGAAAGCGGCTTAAGAAGTTTTGATAGAACAATGCCAGAAGAAATTAATAGAATATTAATAGATGATTTAAGTGACCTTTTCTTTGTAACGGAAGAAAGTGGACTAGATCATTTAATTAAAGAAGGAAAAGAGGCAAATAAAATTCATTTGGTTGGAAATACTATGATAGACTCTTTAGTAAACTTTAAAGGCGCTATCGATAAAAGTAACATATTAACAAAAATTAAATGTACCAAAGACTTTGGGTTAATGACCTTTCATAGACCGTCCAATGTTGATAGTAAAGGGACGTTAAGTGAATTAGTTAAATCGATTGAATTATGTTGTGCAAATCTTACCATGGTAGTCCCGTTACACCCAAGAACAAAGAAATCTTTAGTCAAACATAATCTCTGGAATAAATTTAAGAACACGAAAAATTTAATATTAACCGATTCATTAGGCTATTTAGACTTTATGAAATTAGTTAGTAAATCCAAAATTGTAATAACCGATTCTGGCGGCATTCAAGAGGAAACAACATTTTTACAAATCCCTTGTATAACTGTTAGGGAAAATACGGAGCGGCCTATAACCATTTCAATGGGAAAAAATGAATTGATTCCATTAAACGGAGATCTGATTTCTAATAGAATGATGGCAAAATTAAAAAACATTGAAAAAGGCAAAATCCCTCCTCTTTGGGATGGCTTTGCTACAGAAAGAATTTTGGCAACTATAAAAAATACTAAAAGTTAATTTTAATATTGTTTTCACTTAAATTATTGAATAAGAGAGTTATTTAATTGAAAAATCTATAAAGTTTTTTATAAATCTATTAAAATTGGGTTCAGCTAACCCGTTGTAAGAGCCATTAGAGCTTAAGTTTAATAAGTAATTTTCATTATTTTTAACTAAAACAACATCGCAAAGTATGTTTTTACCACTAGCCAAAACAGTCACATTGGAACGAGTGTACATGTTTATTTTATCAGTTTCTACAGAAGCAACATATTCACCACCTATCTCCGTCTTATCAATTCCTTCAAATAAAAAATGAGAAGTATCTTTTAATATTAACGAACTATTTTTGTCGTAATCCGTCGAAGTGTAGTATGTTCCAAGAATTGGAGTAATTACTTCTTTTGGCATAATTTGTTGAGTTACAGTTAAAAACCCATTCAATCTTTCTACCTTTCTAAACATATTGTTTCCCGAAAGAAATAGAATATTATTTTTTGTTTTTTCAGAATTTAGTCTTCCAATCATTCGACTACTCCAATATTCTGTATGACCATTGAAAATTATTAAACCTTTCGAATTAGAGTAAGACTGATCTGCAAATTGCTTACAATCTAATATCTGAAATTGATTTGGGTAGTTATTATAAAAAAGTTTCAATTTCATTTTTATTGCCCAGGTTTGGCCTCTTTATAGCAAGATGATATGCTATACTTGGTTTATATACAGAATTAGCCCCGCCACTATGTTTCCCTAATGGAGCTAAAAAATTAAATCGTCTTCTTAAATTATCAATAGAAATTCGTGATTTTGGAGTAATCTTATCTATGTAATTGCTTTTGCCACCAAATGAATTATAGCAAGTCCAAGTGTAGTCTGAAAGTACAATTTTTATTTTAGGTTCAATGTTGTTCTGATTAACAAAAAAAATGTCATGGAAAGTATTTCTATCATTTTTTAACGTTAAAATATAAACACCTGCAGAATTTGCTATTAAATGATCAGTAACAAGGGTGTGATTTAAATTATGAAATTTTTTGTCAGAAAGATCAAAAATTTCATTGCTAGGTTGGAAAACTTTCTTATTTTTAGTAATGATATCTGTTATCTCAAAAATATAGTTAGAATCATCAGTGAATTTTGATATTTTAATACTGTCTCCTACATTAAAAGTGTAACCGTTAGAAAAGAATAATAACAAGCCTCGTTAACAATAGAGTTAAAGTTGTTTACTTTGATTGTTCTAAAATAATTAGATAAAATAAAAATAAAACTTAATGTAACAGCAATTAACAATTTTATAATGCTGGATTTATTTACATAATTTTTCATGCTAAAAGGTAGTTTATTTCTATTAACAAATGAAATTTCAATATTATATTTGAATTAAATGAAATTTTTTCTAAAAAAAATAAAACACAATATTGTTTTAATCAAAACTAAAATACTATTTAAGTACAAAAAAATAGATAGTGGTAAAGGAAATTTATTATTTGGTAAATTTATTTTATATAATTACGGAACGTTAAAAATTGGTAATGATTGTAAAATTCTAAGCAGAACCAAAGAATATCAAAATTATATTTATCCAGTGTCACTTAGTATTATGACTAAAAATACAGTTGTTGAAATTGGGTCTGGAGTTGAATTAGTAGGTTGCTTTTTCAGAATAAGATATGGCTTAAAGATTGGGAATAAAACGGTAATAGCTCCTGGAGTCAGAATAATTGATCATGATCATGATACAAATCCCAAAAATAGACATGATAATGTGTTCCCTGGAAAAAAAATTATTATTGGAAGCAATGTTTGGGTTGGTTATAATGCAACCATTCTTAAAGGAGTTGAAATTGGAGATGGGGCTATAATTGCAGCAGGAAGTGTTATTACAAAGAACGTTGCAAGCAACACTATAGTTGGCGGTATTCCTGCCAAAGAAATTAAAAAAATAAATTAAATTTTGAAGATCGGGGAAAACTTTTATGCTTTTATTTATTGTTTTAATATTATATTTGAGAAAATTATGTTTTTTTTAACATAAATTATGCCATTCCATTTCATCTCAAAAATGAGAGGTAATTAATATAATTGACCTTTGAATTTTTGTTGTCTATATTTTTTTAATATTTGTAAATATTTAACTCAAGTTGACAATATTAAACTTTCTAAAAAAAGATCTTTATATAATAAGACTATCGTCTTTATTACTCCTAACATTTATTATATATACAAGATCTTATCCTGGTTCAGACCATTTAAATCAATTAGGAAGTGCCTTTAATTTCATCAAAGGAAATGGGTTCTCCTTAGGATTTTTTGATGGAAAAGAAATTTACTATAACAATTTAGACCGTTGGCCGAAATTTTATTCAATTGTATTAGCCTTATGGCTTTTTATTACCAAAAACGTTAACTTATCCTTTTTATTTGGTGAATTTAGCTTCTATAGTTTATTTGTTTTTTCTCTATATCAAATAATCAGTCTATTATTTAAAGAATCCGTTAATAAAAACCTAGCCATAAACTTAACGGCTATTTCGTTGGCTACTTCAATAGCCCCATTTAAATACGGAACAGGAATGGACGTTGCCTGTGTTTCAGTTTTTTTAATCTCATCAGTATATTTATACAAATATTACTTTGAAAGCCTTAACTATAAGCATATAGTAGTTGTATTTTGTGGCCTTTCCTTTATTTGTCATATGAGGTATGATTACTTACCAAAAGCCTTAATGTTTTATGTTTTTATTATTGCTATTGATATTTTTCAAAAAAACACAAAAAAACACTTTTTTCTAAAAATACTTCTATCATTTGTTTTTTTTGTAAATTTTACAAACATCTATTTAAGTGATTATTTTCAAAAATCTTCGTCTAGTATTGCAGATGTAACGACTATCCAAACTGTTAATTTTGATAGTTATTGGAATGTGCTGTACGCTCCTTTTATAAATTCCTTTTTTCCAGATTTTATTATGTATACTTTTTTAGGGAAATTTCTTACTTCTACATTATCACATAATTATTTTTTATTCGTGTTAATCTTGAGTGGTTCTTCGTTGATAATTCTTTTAGCATTATTAAAAAATTATGATATTAAACTTATTCTAAAAAATATTAAAAAAAACTTTACCCCTTTAACTCTATTATTTTTCTGTATTTCAAATTTAGCTACTCTATTTGTTGTTTATGGCCCTTTTGAATTTTATAACTTTTCGTGGATTGAAAGCCCTTACACAATGGCTTACAGCGGTTTAGCTATTGTGAATCGATACTTTTTATTGCTTCATGTTTCAACATTTCTTTTGGGAATATATTATGGACTGGCTCATAAAAACACCTTTTTCAGGTATTTGATTTTTTGTTCTATACTTTTTGGATTAATCCATTTTTGTTATCTCTTTTCAAAATACTCTCTTAAAAAAGAAGAAAATCGAAAGCTTGTCTCTAATACTTCTGAAGTTTATATTGATTGTCAAAAAATAAATACCATATTAAATTTAGATAACGATAATAACAACTTACTTGTTCCACTATACCAAAACGATACTATTTATAATAGACAAGTAACGCCAAAACAAATTGCTAGATCAAACGGGTTTGTAATTTACCGCACTAAAGACTCTTTCGATAGTACTTTGGAGTTTAATACTAAATTTGACAATGTTTATATTTGTAGTTCTACAAGAAGAAAAGAAACATTCAAAAGCTACGAAACAATTTATAAGGGTGAAATATATTCTTTACATAAAAAATAGATGATTAATAATAAAACAATTGCCGTAGTTGTGCCATGCTACAATGAGGAGTCTCAAATTGAAATGGTTATTAATAATATGCCCGGATTTGTAGATAGAATTGTGGTGGTAAATGACTTATCAAAAGATAAAACTGAAACCGTAGTAAAGTCTCTAATTAACAATGAATCTTATGACTCATCAACAGAAATTAATCCAAAAAGAGTTATTCCAAACCCCTACAACAGAGCTGAACAGATTCTTGAAAAAGTAAATGATGAAGAAATAAAATTATACACCCCTCAAAAAATAGAAGAATCAAAAAGTAAAATTATTTTAATTAATCATCTTCAAAATGGAGGCGTTGGAGCTGCAATTGCCTCTGGCTATAAATGGTGTAAAGATAACCAGATTGATTGTACTGCAGTTATGGCGGGTGATGGCCAAATGGATCCCAACGAATTAGATTCTATTTGTAGACCTGTAATTGAAGAAAATATTGATTATGTAAAAGGAAACCGTTTAATTCACAGAAGCGCCTTATTAGTAATCCCTAAGGTTAGATATTTAGGTAACTCTATATTATCTATTTTAACCAAGTTGGCAAGCGGGTATTGGCATGTAAGTGATACACAAACTGGATATACCGCTATTAGTAATAAAGCCTTAAACGCTGTTAGAATTCATAAAATTTATAAGAGCTATGGGATGCCCAACGATTTATTAGTTAAATTAAACATTGCTTTTTGTACGCTAAGAGAAGTAGAAATAAAACCCGTGTATAATGTTGGAGAGCAGTCAAAGATGAAGATTTTTAAAGTTATACCAAGGGTGTCTTTTTTATTATTTAAATCATTTTTTAAACGTTTATGGGGGAAATATCTTTTTAGAGATTTTCATCCATTGTTTTTACTCTATAACATGTCTTTTATTTTATTTGGTATCTCATTGCCGTTTATAACTAAAATTTTTAAAAGTTTACTTTTTGAAAACGAATTAAATCCTTTTACTTTTCTTGGGTTTTTATTTCTTTTTATAACCGCATTCCAAGCTTTCCTATTTGCTATGTGGATGGATATTCAAGATAATGAAAGGCTCTATAAGTGAATAAAATTGCACTTTCATTTGATTTAGAGGACTGGTACCATACACCTGTAATAACTGGTTACACCTTTTCGAAATATAAGAACGTAAATGACTTTTTTAATGAATACAACAATAAATATGACTTTCTTACCGAGGGTTTCATTAAATTATTTGAGTTACTTGAAAGAAAAAAAATTATAGCAACCTTTTTTATAGTTGCTGATATTTTGGAAAGATATCCGGAAATTTATAATATGTTATTAAATTCAAATCATGAGATTGCTTGCCATAGTTTGAATCATCAAATACCATATAACCCCCAAACAAAAAAGTTTATCCAATCTCAAAAAGAATGGGAAAAGGAATTATTGACTTCAAAAAAAATAATTGAAAAAAGGTTTTCTAAAGAGGTTATTGGCTACCGTGCTCCAGGTGCATTTTTTTTTGATTGGATGATAGAAATACTTGAAAATGCAGGATTTAAGTATGATTCATCTATAGCGTTCAATAGTTTTTATAATAAAACGAATATTAAACTCTTAAAAATTCCTTCTCACCCCTATTATATAAACTCAGAAAATTTGTCCATAAGTAAAAATAAATATGGTTTAATGGAGCTTCCATGGTCATATTACAAATTCAACAACATTTTTTTACCTGGTGGAGGAGCCTTTTTTTTCAGAGCATTAGGGGTTAAGTATTTTAAATCTGTTATTAAAAACTGTTTAAAAATGGGTGATACCATGTTCTATATTCACCCTTTAGAATTCACTAGTGAAAGGTTTCCTTCACACAATCATTTTAAAAGACCCCTATACTGGGTTAACAAGGGAGATAAAGCGCTAAATATGCTAGAAAAACTAATAGATAGCTTTAATGGAAGATGGACAACATGCAATGAAATATATTTAAATAACAAACTTTGATTATGATTGATGAAAGAGACAAAGTGTCGTCAGCAGAAGTGATTTCTAGTAAAAAAAGTAAAAAAATTATATTTTTCTATTGGTTTATTAAAAATTGGTTTATTGATAGATTGGCGGCTGTAGCTCCCGTCCCAAGTTGGAGGGTTTGGCTTCATAGGTTAAAAGGTATAAACATTGGAAAAAATGTGTATATAGGATATTATGTAATATTTGATAGGATTTACCCTGAAGAAATTACTTTAGAAGATTATGTTGAAATAGGTGACAGAACTATAATATCTGCACATCAAAGAGGCAGTTTAGTTAATAGGGACAAGTATCCAAGAGAAATTAAGCCTGTAATAATAAAAAAAGGTGCTTGGATTATGCCAGGTTGTATAATTATACCCGGGGTTTCAATTGATGTAATGTCTATCGTAGCTACTGGAAGTGTTGTAACAAAAAATATCCCTGCTTATGAGCTTTGGGCCGGAGTTCCTTCAAAAAAGTTAAAGTCCTTAAGTTAATGAAAAGACCAAAGAAATGTTCTCGTTGTCTTTTTGACGAAACTATTCCTAATTTAAGAATAGATGAAAATCATATTTGCAAATACTGTAGAAAGCATGAAGTTTTGATAAAGTTCTATAGTCAAAATGATGATATAAGGGCTAAGAGTTTAATCGAGTTAGTAGAAAAAGTTAAAAAAACAGGTATTAGAAGGAAGTATGATGTGATTGTTGGAGTTAGTGGAGGTGTTGACAGTTCATATATGATTCATAAGGTTGTAGATTTAGGGCTAAGACCGCTAGCCGTTTATTTTGACAACAACTGGGGTTCAAAAATTTCATTAGAAAATATAAAAAAAATAACAACGAAATTAAATATTGACCTATTCACTTATGTAGTCAACTGGGAAGAGTTCAAAAACATTCAAAAAGCTTTTTTATACGCATCTGTTCCTTGCGTTGAAGTCCCGACAGATTTAGCAATATCATCTGTTCTTTATCAATTAGCTAGTAAAGAAAGTGTTAAATATATTTTTACTGGTGCATCGTTTATAACAGAAGGGACAGTACCGCTAGAATGGAGTTTTATTGATGGCACCTACATAAAAAGTGTCTGTAAAAACTATGGAATTAAAAACTTTGATAATTATCCTCTTTTGTCATTAAAAAAATTATTTTACTATACTTTCATTAAAAAAATCGTACAAGTTCCATTCAATAATTTCTATTCTTATAATAAGCAAAGTGCTAAAAAATTTCTTACGAAAAATTATTCTTGGGAAGACTATGGGGGTCACCATTATGAAAACATCTATAGCAAGTGGGCTTTTGGATGGTACACTTTCCATAAATTTGGTTTCGACAAAAGAAAAGTTTCTCTTTCTGGCCCTTTAAGAATGGGTGAAATTACTAAAAAAGAAGCGCTTGAAATGATAAAGGAACCACCAGATATTAATCAAAAAACCACAGATTATGTTGTGAAAAAACTTGATTTAAAAAATGAAGAATTCATTAAAATTATGAAAGCAAGACCAAATAGTTTTAAAAACTTTAAAACTAGCATGACCTTTCTATTGAGATTTCGAAAATTAGTTGGGTTAAGTGTTAAATTGGGGTTTATTTCACCTGTTGTTTATGAAAAATTCTTTGATGAATAAAATTGTAATTGTGGACTATGGACTTGGGAATATAAGGTCTATTAAGCATAAGCTAGAAAAATATAATTATACTGTTTCCTTATCTAACAAAGCCAATGAAATAGAAAGTGCTGACTTATTAATATTGCCGGGTGTTGGAAACTTTAAAGTTGGAATGGAAAATATTCAAAACCTAGATTTAATTACATGTTTAAATAATGCTGTTTTAAAAAAGAAAAAACCAATCATAGGCATTTGTTTAGGTATGCAACTAATGACTTCTTATAGTGAAGAAGGAGATTGCGCAGGTTTAAACTGGGTAAATGCTAGAACTAAAAAGTTTTTTTTTGAGGATTCAAAACTTAAAATTCCAAATGTTGGTTGGCGAACTAATGAATTATTAAAGCCAAATAATTACTTTAATCAAATACCTAAAGATAAGTACTTTTATTTTACGCACTCGTACTATGTTGACTGTAAAGAAAAAGAAGATGTAATAGCTCAATCTTATTATGGCAATAAATTCACAAGTGTTTTTCAAAAAGATAATATTTTTGGTGTTCAGTTTCATCCTGAAAAAAGTCATTTAAATGGGTTTCGTCTTTTGTTAAATTTTATGGAGAAAAACTTATGATACGCAAAAGAATAATTCCTGTTCTTTTACTAAAAAATAACGGTTTATATAAAGGCGTTGGATATGATAAGTACGTGTATATAGGCGATCCAATAAATGCCGTTAAAATTTTTAACGACATGGAGGTAGACGAATTAATTTTTTTAGACATTGAGGCTTCTAAAAACAATAAGGTTATTTCGCAAGAATTTGTAGAAAAACTTTCTGAAGAGTGTTTTATGCCTTTTTCAGTTGGGGGGGGGATAAAAAGTTTAAAAGATGCTAAAAAACTAATTTCAGCAGGTGCAGAAAAGATTGTTCTAAACAATTGGGCCATAAATCAACCAGAATTAATTACTGAAATATCAAATTCATTTGGTAGCCAAAGTATAGTTGTTGCTGTAGATACTAAAAAAAATTGGTTAGGAAAACAGAAGGTATATAGTTTATCTGGTAAAAAGTCGACTAATTTAAATTTAGAAGAATGGATAATGGAAATTGAAAAAAGAGGGGCAGGAGAAATTTTAATCAATTCTATTGAAATGGATGGTAAAATGAATGGGTATAATACTGATATAATAAATAGAGCAGCAAAATCTGTTAATATCCCTGTCATTGCCGGATGCGGTGCAGGTGCAGTTTCACATTTTAAAAAAGCTTTTGAAATTGGTGCTGATGCTTGTGCAGCAGGAAGCATGTTTGTCTTTCACGGTGCCAGAAAAGGTGTTCTGATTAATTATCCCTCCAAAGAAGAAATAGAAAATATTTATACTTAATGCGAGTTTTAATTGACATCAATCACCCAGCTCATGTTCACCTTTTCAAAAAACTTTATTTTGAATTAAGAAAAAGAAATGTCTTTGTATTAGTAACTGTTACCCAAAAAGATATTGCTAAATTATTGTTGGAAAAATATAATATACCCTATTTAAGTATGGGCTCTTATGGAAATACCACTTTTTCAAAAGTCATAAATCTTCCTTTAAAAAGTCTCTACATATGGTATTTAGCTTGGAAATATAAAATTGATGTTTTGCTTGGAGTTTCATTTAGAGTATCTCATGCTACTTTTTTAACTAAAAAAAAATCCTTTGTCTTTGATGATACCGAGCACGCAAAACAAGAAATATTATTATATAAATATTTTGCAACTAAAATTGTCACTCCAAAAAGTTTTGAGATTTCTCTTGGAAGAAAACATATTAGATATAATGGCTTTCACGAATTAGCATATTTACATCCTAATTACTTTAAGTCTAGGGTTGAAACTTTAGAATTGTTGGGGTTAAAAAAAAGTGAGACATTTTTTGTTTTAAGGTTTGTAAGCTGGGAAGCTGTGCATGATTTGGGTCACGCTGGGATCTCTATTGAGAACAAGAGAAAATTAATTAAATTACTAACTCCTCAGGGAAGAATAATTATTTCAAGTGAAAAAAAAATAGATACTGAGTTTGAGAAATATAGGATGTCTATATGCCCTACAAAAATGCACGATTTACTGTACTATTGCTCTTTATTTGTTGGAGAGGGGGGAACTATGGCTTTAGAATCAGCTGTATTAGGAACACCCAGTGTCTATGTTAATAGTTTAGACGCTGGTGTTCTAAAAGAACAAGTTAATTACGGTTTGCTAACCAGCTTGAGAAACGATCAAGAATTAATCAATATCGTTGAAAAAAAATTACCAACTATTAATGAGGAAAAAAAACAGAATCGGTTAATAGTAAAAAAAATGTTAGAAGAACAGCAAGATGTAACCTCGTTTATGCTAGATTTAGTATTAAAAAATAAAATTTCTACCTAAATTAGAAGAATACTCATCTTATCACCACATACTGAAAGTTTTAATTTTATTAAGAAAAAGTATTTTATAAACTCTAAGAAAACTGTCATGATTGGTGACTCCAATACTGACAAAGAGTTTTCTGAAAATTGTAAAATTAATTTTTTACACACAAAAGAATTTTAAGGAATCAATCCAGAAAAGAAATAGGTCTTTATGGAAATGTGTGTCTTTTTAATAAAAACACATTTCAGATTACAGAAACAATGTTAAATCTTAATAAAACAGGATAACTAAAAAAATGTGAAATTTGAAATAAGGATAGGCTTTAATTGGGTTAATTAAATTAAAAGAGTGATTGCTTGTTGTTAAAAGTTGGGAATGTATTTGAAAAATAAATAAACTATATTTGTCGGAATTTTATGAAAAGAGAGTATCAAATATGCAAAGATTGTGTTTCTGACAGTTCATTACCAGAAATTTTTTTTGATAATTTAGGAGTTTGTAATTACTGCGAGCAGTTTAAAGCAATAATTAAAGAAATTGAAACTTCAAGTAAAGTTAATGATTATTTAAATGCGCATATACAAAAAATCAAATCTACAAAAAACAAAAATTATGATGTGCTAATTGGGGTAAGTGGAGGGGTAGATAGTATGTTTTTAGTAGATTTTGCAGTAAAAAAGGGTCTTAAGGTTTTAGCCGTTAATTTCGATAATGGATGGCATTCCGAAATCGCTGTTAGTAATATTAGAAAGTGTTTAAATAAACTTAACGTAGACCTAGAAACCTACGTTGTAGATTATGATGAAATGAAAGGTCTTTTAATTTCCTACATGAAAGCGGGGCTTGCATGGATTGACTTTCCCACAGATAATGCTATAAATGCAACTTTATATAAAATAGCTAGTAAACACAACATAAAAAATATATTTAATGGAAGTAGCATTAGAACCGAAGGAAAACAACCTCTAGAATGGACTTACAGCGACAGTAGACAATTAAAATTTATTAATAAAAAGTTTGGAGAAAAAAAAATTAAAACATTTCCTTTACTTTCTCCGATGAAGCTTATTTATTACTCAATAATTAAAAAAATAGTATTAGTAAGACCTTTAAACTACTTAAATTATGATAAATCTGAGGCTAAAAAAATATTAATTAAAAAATATGGTTGGAAAGATTATGGTGGACACCATCATGAGTCTGTTTTTACGAAGTTTGCAATTGCATATTGGCTTCCCAAAAAATTCAATATCGATAAGAGAATAATAACTTACTCAGCTCAAATTAGAAGCGGTTTGTTAAAAAGAGACAAAGCATTGTCGCTTCTCTCTTTGCCGCCATATGACGAAAAATTAATGCTTGAAGACAAAGAATATGTTTTAAAAAAACTAAATATTTCATCAAAAGAATTTGAAAAAATTTGGAATAACAAAAATAAATCTCTTTACTCTTATCCCTCTTTAATTCATATTATCAAAAGGTTTTCATTTTTGTCATCGTTCGTTTTAAATTTTATATTTGGCTTTAAGCCTCTTATTGGCTTCGAATTGAAAAAAAAGAAGGAATCACAATAAATATTTCCAACATAATGAAAAAAAAATATTTAAAATGGGTTCTGACACTCTTTTTGTTTACTTTTTTATGTTTCTTTTTTTTTAAAAAAATAAACTTTAGTGAGGTTTATACCCTTTTGAAAAATATAGAATTAAAAGTAGTTTTTATCTCTCTTCTTTTTGGGTTTATACTTTATTTTCTTTCTGGTTTAATGTTAAAAATTAGTATTAAAAAACTAGCTTCAAAGGAAATAAAGTTATATGATGCTATTTTTTTGCCAATGACATCATCTATATTTGGAATTATTATACCCAAGGGTGGGCTTTTTTATCAATCAATTATATTAAAAAAAAAATATAGCGTATCGTATAGCAATAATATCTCCGTTTTCTTTCTTTATTACTTACTAGTTGTCTTTATTTCATTATTGTTGTTGTTGTTTTTTATACTTCTTAGCGATGCCAATAAGTCATATAAATTAATGTTTTTATTACTTATTGTGTTTGTTATTTTTTTATTTTTTTTAGGTATTAAGAGAACTAAATTGAAAAAAAGAAAATACTACATTATTAACTTGATTAATTCTATTTTGAATCAATTAAAATATATGTTTGATGACACGTTTTTTTTAATCAAAATATTGCTTTTTCGAACCATACCTGATTCCGAATTATTTTGAAATATGTAATTGAAATTAACTTAACACACTTTAGCAATAGTCAAGGATTCGTCATAAAGCTTCTAAAT